>Ga0075439_11608_pt1 | contig 10498 bp, 8 predicted proteins | sample MintriSingleCell_FD_74264 | JGI IMG/M metagenome (GOLD analysis project Ga0075439, IMG submission 74264) | Marine eukaryotic communities from Monterey Bay, USA to study complex ecological interactions - Minidiscus trioculatus JGI Plate_4_G5... | ecosystem: Environmental > Aquatic > Marine >... | reverse complement strand
CTTGTTTTTCACAATGTAATCCATTACTGCCTCCTTGAGTAGAGCAAGATTCTTGGAGTCGGCATACAATAAGTTGTCCATCATGTTATCCATTGTAATTTCATTTGATTTGACATAAGTTGCCTCGGCCTCGAGTTTGAGATGCACTACGCCGTACTTATCACAGGCATTGATGATATCTTTTGCATTGGCCTTTAAGTCCTTGTCAGATAGTTTACCCCCGTAAACATAAGATAACATATGTTTAAATATCTTTGGCTTAACATCTGTGATTGATACGGTAGTAATTTCCCCTCGATCTACTACTCCACACATCTCGTACAGTGTCGGTGCACACTTTTGCAGTATGTTTCGGTGAGCATGAAAGTTAGTGGTAGATGTCTTGGCTCTCTTACGTTTACCCTTTGCTTGTTTTTGTCCTCCTACCTCAAAAATTACATTTGCTGATTCCTCGTGCATAAATAACTCGAGTACATTTTTACTAAATGGATTTGTTGGTATGAACTGAGTGGAGTTTGTATCGGCCAGCTTAATTCGAACTTCTATTACCAACGCTCCGTTTACTAATGCACTCAAAAGTACTGATCTTTTCTCAAAGTTATCTTTAGACCAGGCATTACGCTCTGAATCAACTGCACCAAACTCCCTTGTTGCTGGTTCATAATGTACAACTTCTTTACTATCTGCATCTCTAACACTATAACCATAGCTAATTTTTATACTTGTATTTGACTGGTTAGAAAGAGATACGGCAGCATATCCTTCGTCTGAATCCTCGTCACCACCAGGATAAAGGTCCAACCTCCATTGGTGACCAAAGCATGAAAATTCAGATGATTCCACATAATCGTTTCTCGTTGTTGTAAGATTAGCAAATCCATGAAATCGAACCACTGTGGTCGTCCAATCTTCACTTGCATCATCAGATGGGGTACCGACGTCTATTACATTCATGCTCATATTATCCGCTTATAAGTAATGTAATGAAAAGTAGTATGTTATTGCAAAGAAGGTGCACCGACTAATGTCTTTATTGTCTCAAATGACCGATAACCTCCTCTCGCTCCACGAAACTAATACCAATCGATAGATCATAAAGCACTATTACTCTAAATACTATACCGGTGATACGGCTCGCTATATTATATAATCAGCGGCGCTTCTATCGGTATGCTATTGCAAACAACTCTCATGTTATTGCAACTTTTATCGTACATAAGTATAAAGCTCATGTACGCGCGCCACGGATTAGGAGTATGCAACTTTTATTATTTATTAAATGGTAGAGTTTGTACAGAAATTAAAAAGGTTTATTATAGACCAAAGAGAGGTCTAAGTACATTTACGTAGTACGGAAAATTTTCTGGCGCGGTACTTAAGCTCATAACCTCAAGCAACTCCAGTGATTGCTCTCATAAAATCGATTATCGATTCATCTTCACATCAAACTAAACAAACTAAACTACATCATGTCTGGAAAAGGAAAAGGAGGACGCGGTGAGAAGAAGTCCACAACATCATCCGCCAAGGCTGGATTACAATTCCCCGTTGGACGTATCGGACGTTACTTACGTCAAGGCAAGTATGCCACGCGAATGGGTGCTGGTGCACCAGTTTACCTAGCTGCCGTATTGGAGTATTTATGTGCTGAGATTTTAGAGTTAGCTGGTAATGCTGCTCGTGATAACAAGAAGGTATGTTGTGCTGTCTGTGTGTGTGGTGTGGTTATACTGTATCGACGGCCGGCCGAGGGCTGGTTGTTTCAATTAATTTTAAGGTGCACCGTCTTTTCTAACCACAACATTATGTCACCATACACCCTCGCTACACCAACCCTCTCACCCTACCCTCACACAATACCAACCAACTAAATAGGCACGTATCGTACCACGTCACATCACCCTAGCCGTTAAAAACGATGAGGAATTAAACAAACTATTAGGTGGTGTAACAATTGCCGGTGGTGGAGTACTTCCCAACATTCATGCCGTACTACTACCCAAGAAGACTGCTTCCAAGTCTGTTTCTAGTAAGAGTCAAGATTATTAAATGTGTGTGTGTTGTACACTTAATTTTGAGGGGTTAGGGATGAGTTGTGTTACAGCTGTTCCCAACTCTTTTGATTAAGTTGTTTATTTCGGTACACCCTCTTCTAGAGGGTGATATTGGATTAGATTATACACATGAAACAAAACAGGATTTTATAAAATCCGCCCATTTAGTCAAAGAGAAACAGTGTTTTATTTGTTTGTATTGTTTAGTGTTTGTTTGGTTTGGGGTAGCGGGTAGTTATATTGTTAGTTGAGGTTGTGGTGTCGTAAGAAGGCTGGAGAGTTTATGGCTAGGGACGGTGTGTTGAGAAAGGTTGATAAAGTACATTGAACAGTGTTTAGGTGGGGGTATTTGGTTGGAGTTACGGACAGGAGTGGACGAGGGGTGTTATGGCTTAGTAGGGATAAGATTTCTTCTAATGCTAAGTAAAGTTCTAGAGGGAAGAGTATATTGCTGCACCTACTATTAAGGTATTGTGGTGTTAAGATTGACCCAATATCGAATGTAGATACTTCTCCTTCTCTTTGCTATCCTTCTTGAGCTTATCCCACTCCCAATACGGTACAGAAACAACTTTCATTCCATCTAGAGTCGCAACTTGCCTGTGCTTTAGGATAGTACTGCCTGTCAATTCTCTACTCCTACCGATGAAGTGAGACGGCCCATCAACCTCAACGGCAATTTGCTCTCCATTCACTTCAACTACTGCATCTATCCGATACCCACTTTTTAATAGTACTTCTTCTTGCGGTTGCAGACCCATGATTGATAGGGTGGATACAACATCGCCTTGCAACTTTGATGGTCTTGGATCTCGTGATATGAATGCTTCAGAACACTTTTCCTTTAGTGACGGAGGCAAACTAACATCAGACTTGATCTCGTCTTGCCACAATTGCCATTGATGTAGCTGAGTTAAATCTTCCAATATGAAGCCATCCTCTTTGCCCAAACAATTGATGAACACATCATCGAATACAAATACAGATGGGGCGTCAACATTTGCTACTGAATATGCCCAAGCAACATTTGCCAAGTTCTGCTCATTGTATTTGTCTAGATTATCCTTCACTGATGGTATAAGTGATGAGAATAGATGTTCATCGACTTGACCATTCGATGCATATGCCCACAGAAAGTTGGCTATTCCTTGTGAAGTGAATTCATGTTGTCGTTTGATTGCTTCATCTGCTAGTCTGTTTAACAGTTGAGGCTGTGACTCTCCTGCAGTTGCGAATGCCCATGGTATGTTTGAAAGATGCTGTTCATCGAATTCACTCAAGTTGGGGAGTTGAACGATGTGTTCTGCTACTTTCTTGAACAGGATTGGATGTGGTACTTCAGAAGTTGCAAATGCCCATACAATGTTAGAAAGATTTTGCCCATTGAATGATTTTAAATCCTCTACAATGATATGATCCGCTAACTTCTTGAAGAGTTGTGGCTTTGATTCTCCCGCAGTAGCATACGCCCATAATATGTTGGCAAGCTCTTGAGGTATGAATTCGTGTTGCCTTTTGATTGCTTCTTCTGCCAATTTCTGAAAAAGTTGAGGGTGTGACTCTCCTGCAGTAGCAAATGCCCATACTATATTGGACAGTGCTTGCGGCCAGAAATCATTCAAGTTATCAAGTTGTACAATATGATCGGCTAATGTCTTGAATAGCCTTGGATGTTTCTCATCAAGTGTGGCACATGCCCAAACGATATTGGAAAGCTCTTGAGGTTTGAAGTCATGCAGGTTGTTGAGTCCAACAATTTGATCTGCTACTTTTTCGAAAAGCTTGGGTTGTTTCTCATTAGCAGTTGCATACGCCCATACTATATTGGATAGCGCCTGTGGCCGGAACTCATCTAAACTATCAAAACTGAGAACCTCCTCAGCAAGCATATCAAAGAAGGTACTACCATCTTCGACTAGTACAACCTCTTGTGAAAGTCCATATGCATAAATAAAGTTGGAAATACTACGACCATCAAACTCATGAAGTATTGGTACTGATGCACTTGCAATCTCTCTGAATATAAATTGTTTATTCTCTCCAATGAGGTCTTGCAGTACTTGATGCGAACTGCCTTCGGCAGGAGGACCTTTTCTCTTGCTCATCTTATCAATAATCTTTGCCAAACTAATAGCCAAGGTTGCCAGCTCTCTATAGCCGTATTGATCAATCTCTTGTATACTCTTTGTTAATATCAAATCAAACTGATGAAACATTTGTTGCTGCTGTTGTTTATTCATACTACTAGGTCCTCTACCGCCAAGAAATTTAGGCACCACTGCCCAAAACGCCGATACATCACGAGGTGAAAGTCTATCTAAATTGTCATATGTTGCAGTTAGTGCCTCTTCTAATGATCTCATTTCAGACATTCTAGGAACTCTCCCTCTGCCACGATGGTTTGAGGAGACCCATCGAGATTGAAACAACTTCAATTGCAATGGTTGATTATGGCAGTTAAGAGGTAACTGCAAACTAAATACTGATAACTTGTTGCAACTAAATTGAGATTGTTGCAAATGAACTTTCACCTTACTGTCGACATCAACATTAACACTAATATTATAAACACAACTATCCCGTATGTTATTATATTGATGTGAGCAGTTGCTCGAGAGGAGGCGCTTACCACATGAGGAGGGTATAGGTGAATTTGTCAACAACACATCAAATTTTAACTTAGTTGTTGATACCGCCACAAACCCTCGACTGTACTGCCGCCGTCCCCACTGTATAGGATGATATATAAGGCGTAACATAACCATTGAATCTATATCTTTGGAGGTTATTGTCTATAGTCTACACGATATACAACAACAACAACAAACACCAACATATCAACAAATCGACTCTCATAAAAAGATACCTAACAACCGGTATCCTTTTATGAGAGTCTGGTAGTACCGACCTAGTAGATGAAAGTAGTCAACTCTATCAAGTAGATGGCGGCACACTTAGATGATACACCAAACAAAGAGTATTTAGTGTTATAATAAGCTCTTTTTGACTATTCTTGTTGACATTGAAATACGATTTGTTTTTACGCTCTTCTAGAGAAAAGATAACAAAAATATTGCGAGCGAGGTGGTGAACTACTTACTCTACCCGATACTCTCTAAACTATATCCTGCCTCCGTCGTACTATATAGTATACATACCTGTGGTGTTTCATTACGACGAATTTTATTGCTTTTGTGGTACGTCCAATCTTCCATACATAAGAACAACAGGACACAAAATAACAACTTCTTAAAGCAATGGGCTTTGCAACAGATTTGTTTACATCCGAACCACCAGCCTCCTGCATATGTGCTGTATGCCATGACGTATTAAAAAGCGCATCATCCTTGAACTGTGGACATACGTTTTGTGAAGAGGTATGTTTGAGTGTGTGTGTGTGTGTGCGATTGTTTGAAGTGCATATCATGTGCACAAAATTTCTCATCTGAATTGTTTTATGTCTCAATGTCTCTCATATTGATTATTGATACTATCTCTTTATCGATGATACCTATCATCAATACGAAATCAGTGTATTAAATCAGTTGTAGAAAGTGATCCCAAGTGTCCAAACTGTAGAGCTGATATCACGGACCATAAGCCCAATTTTGTGGTTAGAGAGATAATTAATGGATTACAAGTACGATGTCCAGATGGGGGCATCGAATGTAATTGGACAGGACGCGTAGATGCTCTTGATAGCCATGGTAGTACATGTATTTATAAAACTATTAAATGTGATGTTGAGGGTTGCAATCATATATGCCAAAGGCAGCATATGGGAGATCATTTATCAGATATGGATGTTAAGTTGCGGCACATGGAATTAAAATATGATAAAAAGTTGAAAGATATGGAAACGAAGTACGAGAGGAAGTTCACAATTATTGTAGACAGGTTGAATGAGACACGGGAAGAATTAAATAAGACACGTACAGACTGTAATCGTTTGATTCAGGCGCAGAATAGGGGAGGGAATGGTGCTGGTGCAACTCGTCGACGAGTTAGAGATGAGGGAGAAGGTACACAAAGAAATGTACGTGCACGAAGCAGTGGCGATGAATTTGTTGTTGAGGGATGTGGAATCGATGCAATAAATGGAATTTACTCAAGGGATGGAGAAAATGATAATGTTCCGAAGTATGTACGAAGAGCTCATTACAATGGAATAGAGGTAGAGTTTAGTTTATATCGGTGTGAGATTGTCCAACGGTGAGATGATCAATAACTTCCCCTTTGTCATGAATTGACCTTTCCTTGTCTAACTTTTATTCACTTTCTCTTTTTAGTGGACCTATCATTAAGAAGTGGTTCATTTCCATAAGGCAACCAGGTATGTCATCAGACACCGACTTTTATGTTGCTGACGCTTCCGAGGGCTCTTATGGTATCGCCTGGTCAGATTCCCCCCCATATGAAGGATGGGAGATGATGCTTCATGGTATTGATCCACCTCCAACAGTGGCTAGATATGTGAACTACTCCTTTAGATCGAGATAATAATAATAGTAAATAACGGAATATGATAGATCAAACGGAGTATTGTGAACATTCTTATGTTCGTGACTTTCGATCTTCTTACATCTGCTTCGTTAACATTCCTCTTAGATAGATAAGTCCACAACTTACTAGCCTGTAAGAATAGACCCCTTAAACTTTCTTTTCCCATCTGACATGTCCATCAATCCTCTTTGCAAATGATAATTCATGTCCAGCAGGATCAATAATATGAAAGTATCTTTCACCCCATGCTGCGTCAGCGGGTTCAAATTCACATGTTATATTACCATCTCTTGCCAAGTTATACATATCATCAACATCTGTCACATAAATTATTATTCGTCCCCAATTTGATAAGTTGGTACTATTGTAAGGCCAATGTTCATCATATTCGAGATTGACATGTATATTATGTTTAATACTAGAATCGGACGATGGTGACATTGTTGTGAAGGGTGAGTTATATCCACCAAATGATATCGATAATCCTAAACTCTCATAGAATATGACGCTACTTTTCATATCTGAAGTTCGTAATGTGATTGCATTGGCAGATTCCCATAGACAGTCATTCTTCTCTTCAATAGGAATAGTCCCATCTGATGATGTACTACTCATTGTTATCCGATATATACTACTACTACTCGTCCTTTTGTGGACGGGTATCAATGATGTAGTAGATTGAAATGCTTCTGATGGAGAGACGATACTTGTGATTGTGATGATGAGAACAAAAAGAGACCGAAGATACACATCACCCGACAGCATTATGACGAATAATACAGCAGCAGCTCTATCTCATCACTACTATCAATTAATACCCCTATCATGAGCAATAGCTGTGAATAAGAGGAAAGAGGCAGTCATACTGTACGTGAGGAGAGTTGATGGAATTTTTTTTTTATGGGGGTATCCTAATATTTGTCTTGATGTCTGATGTGCAGTAGAGACTAACCAATGAAGTGGCAATATGAGATAATAATTGTCGTAGTAGTGACTCTCATTATACTTTCATCATCATCAGCGGTCGATGCATTCACTACCCTCTCTTCAATTGCAACACAACAAAATTGGAGACTAAAGTCTGTGTTGTTGCAAATAAATGACGATATCTTTGAAGATGATGACATAACATCACTAAATATTGATGGATATATACAGCAACAACGACGTAGAGACTTCATAATATCACTACTATCAACATCTAACATTATAATACCAAATTCATCTGCCAAAGCGGCAACAACAGAAGAAGAACAATGCAAAAATGGTCGCATATTGCCCGAATCTCCCGTGCCTGGAGCATATCAGCAAGTATGTATGAACTTAGACGAAAGAACATTTACATTAACATCTATTAAAGAAGATAATAGCATTACTGTATATCAGGGTACGAATAGTGGTGCTGGTGAAGTGGCTGGTCGAACTGGAGGTAAGATATTTTGTGTGCATATGATGTGCACATATCATATGCACTTTCTTTCTCCTTTAGCTTTTTCATACATGTCTATGCTCTACACTCATACTCTTTGACAACATACACATCAACAGTGGCTGTATGGAATAGTGGCATACTACTAACTCGACTGCTCGATAAACTAAACGAATCAACAAACCAATCTATATTCAAAGACAAATCAATAATAGAACTGGGATGTGGAGTCGGCTTGGCAAGCCTGGCCGTAGCAAAACTAGGTGCATCATCTGTATTTGCCACCGATGCAAATACAGAAGTACTTGAATTAGCACAACGAAATATACAACAGAACAACCTAAATGATATCATAAAAACGACAGCATTGCAATGGGGATTAATGGATGCTACTGAATATGAATCTACAGCTGATATTGTTATTGGCAGCGACCTTACATACAATTCTGGATCATGGGTAGTATTAGCAGAGACAATGTCAACTATACTTAAGCAAGATGGTATTGTAATCTATCTTACATTGGGTCATTCAGGATTCAATGTCGGTGGAGAGCTAGGAGGTTTTCTATCTGTAGCAGAGAATACTGGTATGCGGGTGTTAACTAAAGATGATATAGAATGGAAGGAAAAGTTGAGAGATGTTCAATCTGTAAATGAGTTGTTGGCAAGTATAGTTACTTCCGAAGAAAGAGCTGTTATTGATGCCAATGGAGGAGCAAGAGTAGTTATTCTTGGGAAGAAGAGGTTTGGCCGGAAAGGATGACAAAGAGCACACGAGGTGTAGACTCATCTTTTCTATTCTAGTATAATTGACATATGGTAGTTAAAACTCAATCAATTCTTTTACTTATATAAATAACAATTTACAATAACACACCCCCTTCACTTGATTCCTTACTTCTCCTCCATTAAACTCTTTACATCATACATACTAAAAATCCTTTCCCCCTAAATTCCCCCTTTCTCCCCTCACACATATCATATGTACACATCATATGTACATAAGTAGATTAATCACTTTGCTCCTTAAGAAGAGCAATCATGGCCTCCCTGGATCCATCAACATCCAATCCCTTCTCGTCCAACATATTCCTCAACTTCCCCACCCTCATTTTGTTGTAGTCTGTACTATCCCCTTCGCCTTCTGTCTCCTCCCCTCTTGCCATGGCTGTTAATAGGTCAGTTGCGATGGATCCGGGTAAATCATTGAACGATACCTTTCCGATGATTTCTCCTTTATTCGCAACAATGTAATCCATAACTGCCTCCTTCAATAATGCAAGATTCTTAGAGTCGGCGTAGAGTAAATTATCCATCATATTATCCATTGTAATTTCTGTTGAATCGACATAGCATGCCTCGGCCTCAAGTTTGAGGTGCACTACCCCATACTTATCACAAGCGTCAATGATATCTTTGGCATTGTTTTTTAAGTCCTCGTCAGATAGTTTACCCCCGTATGTATGGTAAATCATATGCTTGAATACAGTTGGCTTGACATCTGTAATTGATACTGTAGTAATACCCCCTTCATCCGATTTGCATAGCTCAGCCAGCATTGTTGAGATATCTTGGAGAATAAAGCGATGGGCATAGAATGTTGTTATAGTTTTTGACTTTTTCTTGGTCTGCTCCTCATCATTTTTGCAGCTTTCATTATCAACCTCGAATACTACATCTGCTGATTCCTCGTCCATAAACTTTTGCAAAACATTTTTGTTGATTGGGTTTGTTGGTATGAAGTGAGTGATTGATTTGTCGGTAGATGGAAGCTTCATTCGTAACTCAATAATCAATGACCCGTCTACTAATAAATCCATAATTGTTGATCGTTTGGCAAAGTTATTGGAACACCGGCCACTGTGCCTCGAACCAACAGCTTCTAACTCAATTGTTTGCGGTTTATGAGGTGGGACACAATTGCCATGTACATCTTTAACGCAGTAACCATATTGGATTTTGATACTTGCATCTGTCATGTTGGCAAGAGCTACGGCAACTCTACCTTCGTCTGATTCAGCTCTACCACCAGGGTAGATTGCCAACGCCCACTGATGGCCAAAGCATAAAATTTCAGGGGATATAACTTTTTCTCCTCTTGTTGTAGGCAAATTAGCAAATCCATAAAAGCAAACTTCAGTTGTCGTCCACCCTCCAAATTTATTAGTCCATTGTGTACCGACATCCACTCTTGTTGTACTCATGCTCTCTTTTATCTATCCTATTAATATACCTATTCTCTTAGGATATTGTACTCTTATTAAGAATTATATGAAGAATGCTGACTGCTATCCCGCAAAGCCACCTGACAAATTGCAAGAGTATTAAAATAGGTTTATCTTATATCAGCAGTAGTAAATGATAGAGGCTTCGGTATCATAATATAGATGATAATAGAATAATATCAGACACAGCGTAGCTGGCGTCTCTTCCCAAACATTAATTGTCTGTGCGCACTTTTATTCTTGCAACGGGGATACCAATGTGGGATAGCAATCCCAGAAAATGAGAA
>Ga0075439_12672_pt1 | contig 10506 bp, 5 predicted proteins | sample MintriSingleCell_FD_74264 | JGI IMG/M metagenome (GOLD analysis project Ga0075439, IMG submission 74264) | Marine eukaryotic communities from Monterey Bay, USA to study complex ecological interactions - Minidiscus trioculatus JGI Plate_4_G5... | ecosystem: Environmental > Aquatic > Marine >... | reverse complement strand
TGGTAAAACTGGATGAACCTTTGATGTAAAAGAATAGAATACTCAGAGTAGATTATGAGCAACTCATTCATCCACTTCTGATGGGTATATTCGGCATTGAAGAACTCCTCTTCCACGGTAGTAGCATTATCGGCGGAGGTATCTTCAACATCGGCATCGGTGGTAGTAATATTCTTCGAACTTGTAGTAGGGGTGACATCTGACAAACGGTGGTGGTGGATCATCTTGGATTCTTCGGAGATTTCTATAAAAGTAGAGATAATAAGTGTAACGAGACAATACAAATATAACATTGCAAAACAAAACATAAAGACGCCGACGTATGCATCAACACAAAATTGGAATGAGGTGCCCTTCATCCAGGAGGGAGTCGACATATCGACCAATAGGCGGGTGCTCTGGAAAGCACGGGAAGCAGTAAGGGATAGCATGGTAAAGGCGTTGGGGGTATAATTAAGTATCGAATGATAAATATTATGAAACAAAGTGTGTGTGAAAGTAGTGGTAGAGGCGGTATCACGCCATATTTAATTCTCAACTGACAAATATAAAAACACGCTACAGACTCCCAATTGGACGGACTTGACCAACGGTATGAAGGAAGCAGATAAAGAACATTAGTCAATGTAGTATACGTAGTTGTTAAGTGTACTCGCTATTGCTATGCGTTATGATCGTCGGTGGTCGATGATGCAACATGCAAAACATTGCAAAAAAAAAAAATACACATCATATCACGCTTTCCCCGCCGCCGATGAGGAAGAGAATCAGGCCTTCGGGTATCATCTTCTAATAAATGAGATTATCATAGTGTCGATAAGGATGATAGAAGTCGTTTACAGCTTCTCTGATGGTCTCGTCTTTGAGGAAGAGTTGATGATCGGCGGCGGCAAAAGTTGAATGAAAATTTTAATACCACGAAAACATCCCAAAGTGATCAGCTGATATCTCTTACTTGTCAACTCATCTCTTACTTGTGTGACATAAGCACCTCCCCAAGTGGTTGGGGTACATTGGACAACCTTCTCTGCTCATATGTATCATATTGATAATGAGTTCGATCAGTGTTGTCATCGGAAGTATTAAATTGTACTGAAGTATCTTATTCAGAAGTATCTTGTAAAGTATCTTCATATTTGGAGAGTTCTAGGTAACGAATATGTTGAGGGGATGTAGATGAAGGAGTTGCTGGGGCCTAGATGTATCAACATAGTATGATTGGCAAACAATATCTTCTTTACACTTTAACATATCAAATCTCTTAGTTGCTATACACTCGAACATAATCAACTTCCATATATTGCCCGTCACCATCAAAAGCCGCTTCATCAATACCCGTTGCTGCTCCCCAGTTGCCTCCGATGGCAATATTCAACAGGATGTGGAAGTCTTGATTAAAAGGCCATTGTTTATAGTCGGATACATCATCAGGCTTGAATTCAAAGTATACGCTACCATCAATAGCAAAACGGATACGATCCTCTTGCCAATCGATATCAAAGACATGCCAATCATCCTTCGATGCTATAACGCTTCCAGTCTTTTCGGTACCAATACCGTGGTTGAAAGACTCTGTGTGAACTGAACCAAAGAACCTTTCAGTTTCATAGCCCACGGTCTCCATCAAGTCGATCTCTCCGCTACTAGGCCATCCACCGTACACCCAAGTCTCAGGAAGCATCCAAAGAGCAGGCCAAGTACCAAGAGCTTGACAGTTTGCAACACTTGCTCGAATACTGACGCGTCCATACTTGAAAGCTTGCTTTCCTCGAGTAACCATTCTAGTCGAGGTAAATGAGCCACTTGCATCACGCTTTGCACTAATACGCAAGATACCATTATTAATCTGAACATTGCTGGCCTCGCTGGTATAAGACTGGAGCTCGTTGTTGCCCCAACCACAGAGATTGGGACAACCATTTCCGATATCATAGTCCCATTTGGCACTATCTGGAGAACCATTTCCATCAAACTCATCAAACCATACAAGATTAGCGGCATCTGGTTCACCTAGTAGGGAGTCGTCGGCGGACGAGTTGATACTATCACACTTTGCCTTCCAGGCATCTCCAAGAGTACTACCGTCAGGTAATACGTTCGTGAGGTATGATGTCGTGCCGGATCCACCACCAAAGTCTGTAGCTCCAAACCAATACACTCGTTCAATGACACCACCAGAAGCCGATGGGAAGAACTCATCGATACTATCAATAGCGTCGAGCTGTTCACTAGCCGAACTTGTTTGGAGCCGTGACCAGTTGGTAATGTAGACGGGAATGCCATTGAAAGCATTTGATACCGATATTGCCTCATCATAGATGAACGATGCACCAGCACGGCATCCTCCATATTGATCATTCCATGGCCCACAAAAGGCGTTGATGGCAATAATATCGATATAAGCAGGATCCGACTCATCGTAACAGGCTCCACCGCAAGCCTCCATGAATGTCCTCATATTAGTCAATAGCACACCACTATTTCCAGCCGTTAGTAGCGGACTAGTGACCTTTGTACCTCGAGACCTCATAGTTTGTAATTCACTAGCAAACCGTTCAGAGTATGAAAGCCATTCACGACCAGCCCAAAAATAATCTCTGCCTTGCGTGTCTGGTTCGTCCCACAGGTAGAAAACGTCTCCGCTGCATAATGAAGGATCCTTGAAGAGTCCATCCTGCACATCGTTGTTGTTATTCAAGTGACAAGGATCAGCAGGTCCTCCGTAGGCAAAGCAAAACATTGAACTATCTCCTGTAGGACCCCATAGTGAATCCTGACATTGTTGGCCTGGGTCATTAGAAGCATCGACAGCACCACCACACTTTTGATTTGTAGACGGAGGAGTTGGAGGAGGGTTGACGGGTGGCGGAGTGGGCGGAGAAGTGGGAGATGGAGTAACATTGTTACACTTGTTTGGATCACACAAAGGGCCGCAAGGACCATTTGGGAACTCGTCACTAACTTTGATACAAGCACCTGCCTCATCATAGCCTCGGTCCGTCTGAAGCCATGTGATACGGCTGCCGCAAGTGAAGCTACCAGCGGAATCAACTGCAGGGGTATTCCAAACTTCTTCGGTACATGAATCACAACCACAATACGATGTTGATGGAGGATCAAATACGTTTGGTGGACTTGGAGGAGGCACAGGACTTGGGGGTACATCATCCTCATCGGGACAGAAGGTTAAAACCAAATCAGATGTGTCAAAGAGGAGAGGAGGGTTGCAGTCGTAGTCGTAGAAGGTACCAGTATCGCAACAAGAGTCACTACATCCAGCACAGATGGGACGCCACTGAGGACTGCCCTCTACACAAGCTCCTTCCGGCTTAGAACAAGGGAAAAGACCAGAATTGACACCACCGCAACTAGGACCTGATACATCAAGAAGGGTAGTAGATCCATCCATGACCTTGAATGGATAGTTATACCCACTCAACAGACTTCCATTCCATGCTAGACTGTTAACAGGTTGACCTGGCCATGTTACAGGATATGAGAATTCAAAGAGACTGTTTCCACTAGAATAGCAGGTACTATCACTCGATCCAACCCAGAATCGTTGTCCTTGACCGTTCAAGTCTTGGCATGTCCCTGATTCAATCGTCTTGGTGTTCAAATCTTTGCAGTTTTTGAGAGTTGATCCAGCACAGTTGTTAATAACGCGAATCTGTCCATTGCCACAACCACTAGAAGGCGGAGTGGGGATAGTAGGAGGCGGTACCGGACTTGTCGGAGGAGAACTTGGTGCTCGTAATGGACTATTAGTGATTGGCTTGAGAGTTGGCTGCTTGCTTGGAGTGTTTGTAACACTTGGAGTATCAGTGACAGGTTTCAATGAAGGGCTGGATGACGGTACATGTGTCGGAGATGAACTTGGACTATTTGATGGACTTGATGATGTGTGAGGAGTGGGATTAGCCGATGACTCGGTGGGACAATCAGTACTACTACCATCCGAGATGCATCCGCATCCATCTTCACTTGATTCAATACACGGCCCAGAACAGTTTTCTGTCACTAAAAGACTAGGCTCCGTCTTCTTGGTGACAACAAAGTTACATCCAGTAGAGGTACGTGACGATGATAGTGAGAGCACTTCCCTAGCATCAGGAGCACGATCATCATGCCAAGATTGTCCGAGAGTGAACGAACAGGTAGCTGCATCATCAATAATGACCTGCATACCTGCATTATCAGCCCACTGACCAGTGTATGGATTAGGGTTCTCTCTCCAGAACCAATCATTAGTTTGCAAACCAAATTGCATACCAATGATATTACTGCCAACAATTGTTCGAGTTGTGGTGGCAAATGCAGACACATCGTCCTTGGTATTGTCTGGGTAGAATACAGACAGAGGATAAGCCTCGTAGATGCAACTGGGATGTCTCTCGAAGTTGGCAGTGACAGTAATCTCAAGCTGAGCATCATTAGGAGGTGTTGGTGGTGTCAACACTGGGCTAGACGAAGGAGGTGGAGTCTGTATATTGGGAAGAAGAGACGACAAGGAGTAGGGAGGAGGTTAGGGCACATACGAAGAAAAGTGATCGATTGGATACTTCTACATCACACATGATTACTTACCGGTGATGGAATCACATTGTTACACTTGTTTGGATCACAAACAGGGCCACAGGGTCCATTTGGGAACTCTTCGCTGACTTTAACACACGCATCTTGTTCATTATAACTTCGATCGGTTTGTAACCATGTGATACGTCCACCACAAGTATAACTACCGGCTGCATCGGTGGCAACGCTGTTCCAGATCTCCTCCGTACATGAATCACAACCACAGTAAGTTGTTACTGGCACAGGAGGAGGTGTAGATGGCGGAGGGGTACTAACAGTCGTTGGTGCCAAAGTTGGCTGTGGAGTAACGATATTTGTCGGAGGTGCCGTGGGTGAAGGAGTGACGGGCGTGGGAGGAGGTTCCTCACCTGCACTATCAGGACAAAACTGAATCTCCACTAAATCAATATCACCACGACAGTAAATGAGTGCACCAACATTGAGACCAATACATGCATCATTACACCAGAATTGAGTAGCAGTACCATCACTTGGCCCGTTATTCTCAAATGTGTTCGTCCATGAATCACCACCATTCCATGCCAAACTATTATCCTTGAGGACTGTATTGATTTGATTAAAGTCAGTTGATGAACATAATCCAATCTGAACTGGCTTAGTTAATTCCTCGTAGGGACATGCAAATGAACCATCATCATTCTTCTTGGGAGGCAAATACGTTGTCTTAAATCCTGAATCATCACACGATGGTGAACCATCTACATTCATTGCCTTAAGTTGAGATGGTATAGACCATCCAGGATAATCGGAATGACTAACATGTCCAATCTGCGTGCCTGGACCGAAATATCCAGGACGTTGATTCACATTCAAATTCAATTCAATAAAGGAATAGGTTGCAATTGGTGCGGTAGTATACCAAAAGTCTAAACGATCACCAATGGTTGTTCGTGTTGGTTGCATCGGACCGGAGGGGATGAATGTGCCACCGTTGGGTGAGATGGCTTGCCATCCGTCTACTGTAACCTCCTCTGCACAATTGTTAATGAACTTGATATTCTTGACAATGGGATCGTAGTTGTATGTAGTTGGAGGGGTTGGCGGTGGTGGAGGAGGAGATGGACTGCCGCCGTTGCACTTGTTGGGATCACATACAGGACCGCAAGGACCATTTGGAAACTCATCGCTAACACGGATACATGCATCTCGTTCACTGTATCCTCGATCAGTTTGCAACCAAGTAATACGACCACCACAGGTATAACTCCCAGCTGCATCGGTGGCTAAGGTATTCCATACCTCATCGGTACATGTAGAATCACAACCACAATATGCCGATACATATTGATTGCAAATCAATAGCGGAAAGAGGAGTAGGATGGAATGTAATTGTTTCATAATCTGATATCGATGATGTTTAATTGTTTGATGTGGGTTAAGTAGACTGTGGATCAATAACCAATTTATGAGCTCTTCGATACCCCAATAACTCGATCTAATATGTAACCAATTATTAGGATAAATTGCTAATCAATCGTATTAATACTCCAACACAAACCTTAACTAATTTGATCAGTACTTTGAGAAAGCTGAGTAATACTCCACTCGATGACTAATATTGACAACTCCCGTATACGATACTCCACAACTAATCCAGCCCATACATCAACAGATAAATTGCAACGTACTAAAATGACCATGCTTTCATGTATCGTGTCTATTAACTATTAATGCACCGCGGAGTTGGGGCAGAATGTAGCGATGAGACACGGACACATGGTAGACTCCATCTAACCTTTCTTAATCTATTTCATGGCTTATATATTCTTGCTTGTGGAAATCTATATTGATCTAATACACGATAACTTAATATCAATGAGACATTAATTCGTCATCGTATCTGATCCCAAACACACTTCAACCAAAATAGTATTGCAACTCGATGATGATATATTATAGTGCATATCTTTGTTTGTATGCGTCGGTGGATACTACATGACACTCTACATGACGACTTCTAATTTACTATCTCCATTACATACCACCATCATATCCAACCAGCAGGATTCATACATAAGAGATCTTCACGACATATAGTAACAATTAAAACTCTCATAAAAAAGTCAAAAATCACAGGCTCACCATTATCTAGTAGATTAGTGTATACGTTATGACTACTACTATTCCCGACTATCCCCATCATCCTTATCTATAGTGCCTTCCATACTTGCTCCTTCTATCCTGCTTCATCTTTTGATATGATTTAGGCTAGGATACCGACATTCAAAATGCTATCTTCGTCTTATTTGATTCAGCCAAGGATATTGAGATCCAAGTAGACGAAAGTAGTAGTCCTATAGAATTGCCTTCTGTACATGTTACTTTTACCAGATCTTTCTAGACAGTCCATCAAATCTCAGCATCGAAGAACCTAGCTGTTGATCTACCTCCTCTTTACACCAATCCTCGTCCTCTTCTGACTCTGAAAAGTCTATGAAGTCTAACCGAGCCTTCTTCTCTATGCTCTGCTGCCACTTAGATACATTTGCCTCCAGGATAGTTTGGTATTTTGTTCCTTCGGCTTCTGTGTATTTGATGACATAGGCTTCTTAACTTCCTCCGATGCTAGAACGGCATTATCTCCCACTGACATAGAAATAGTTTCCTTCTGTTTTGGTTCAGCTTGAGCTTTTGCCTTCCCCTTTAGCCCTTGTTGCATTACAGCAATACATCCCTTGCACTTTGCAGCATCACCCTTTCCTCGTTGATTTTTTGAGAATTCTGTCGTACTCTTTGTAACCTGACAAGCAGAGCACGTTCGAGTCATAGCGGACCGCTGCTTCTCCTGCTTTTCTTTCCTCTTTTGCTCCCTCTCCTGTGCTTTCCTCTTACGATCATCTTTCTCTTTCTCACGTGCAAGCCGCTGCTTCTCTTCTTCTTTCTTCCTTTGTTCCATCACTTGTGCTTTCCTCTTACAATCCTCTTCTTGTTTCTTACGTTTTATCTCTTGTTCTTTCTTATATGCTTCTTTCTGTGCACGATTTTGTTTGTTGAACTCTATCACTGTCTCCACCGGAAAACGTTTTATCAATTTATCCAATGAGCCACCCTTCTGATGTGTTACTCCAATCTCCAAGGGAGGAAGCTTATTGATATTGTCGATAAATACCTGGCTGCGTGTTTCTCCGAATCTCAACCAATCACCGAGTTTGACTAGTTTGTACAAGATGCTGAGGAACCAGAACTTGTCCTCTTCATACACATCATCCTCCTCCTCATCTACATCCAAACCATTTGCCAATACATCAAGAAAGAATCTTTCATCTTTCTCTAGCTTCTTGGGGATATAGCCAGAAACAAGAAGAACCTGGAGTTCCTCAAGTGGCATAACATACGACCAATCCAAACCTTCATAGCACTCATCAGTTGCTTGTCCACCCAACCGAACAAGCTCCTCGAGAAACTCACACGTATCAGCACGTGATTGACAAGAACATATTGCCTCCATAACAGTGTCCCCTGCTCCGACTTCACCGATCTCGTGTGGACACTTAGCGTTGACAAGATATGGGTGTGTTTTGATCATCTCCTCAAGTGTGTCATCAGGATCGGCCCCATTTTCAATGAACAGATTCAACTTCTCAAAGAATTCCAAAACAACCTTGGCAACTTCACTTGCCCTAAGATCTTGTACTCTCTTCATAGGGAACTGCTTCATTATCTGTTCCATTGAACCACCCTTTGAATGTGTTCTTCCAGCTTCCAAAGAAGGGAGTTGATTGATATTGTTGATGACAGTACTATCAATGGGTCCACAACTCAAGTTATCCCCGAGTTTGACAATCTTGTATAAGATGCCGAGAATTTCAATATGCATTTGATTCTCCACCATCATTGATTCTTCTCCATTTTCATCCTTGTCTAATTCATCAATAAAGATATTTGCTAGTTGGTCAAGAAATGAGTAATTCTTCTTGGTTACTGCCTTCGTTGGGTAATATCCCGAGAGGAGTAGAACAATAAGATGCTCGAATTGGGTACCCCAGTCACATTGTAGGAAAATATTATCATAACAATCATCAGTTGCTTTCCCACCCAGACGAACGAGATCGTAAAGTAAATCACGTGTATCTGGACCAATTTCTTGTTGGCATACTGTCTCCATAGCGGTAAATCCTTCTAGAATGTTATCCATATCTTGTGGACATTTGGAGTTGAGAAGATACGGATTCGCTTTGATCATATCCTCCACTTCATTATCAAGTTCATGTGACTGTTCTTTGAGGCAGGAGTTTAGTTTCTTGAAAAATTCCAATACAACCGTATTATCTTCCTCTGATTCAGATGTGGAAGCAGAAACAGTTGGGATAAGATCATCGGGGTTTTGGGATGATGCATTCATTTCATCATCCGTGTCTTCCTCTTCGACTTTGACATTCATATCACTTTTCACTTCTAATGGCTTAGGCTCATCATCATCCGTATCATCTTTATAAGCAGAATCCTTTTCCTTCTTCACAGCATTACTACTGGCAACTGGATCTACTTGTTGAGCATCCATTTCATCATCTGTGTCGACTTCCTCTGTTTTAAGGTTCATATCACTTGTCACTTCCAATGGCTTTGGCTCGTCATCATCCGTATCACATTCATATGCAGAATTCCTCTTCTTCTCGTCATTACTACTGGCAACTGGTTCTAGTTGTGCATCCATTTCATTATCTGTGTCGACCTCCTCGGTTTTGAGGTTCATATCACTTGTCACTTCCATAGGCCTGGGCTCATCATTATCAGTATCACATTCATATGCAGCTTCTCCCTCAAACTTAACGTCATTACTACTGGTATGTGGCTGTATTTCTACTTCATCATCAGTCTCTTCTCCTTCAGTTTTGACATTTATATCACTAGTCACAGCCGATGATTTAAGCTCATCGTCATCTGTATCATCTCCATATGCAGCTAGGAGGGAGAGTGCATCCACATTGACCATCGGGTCCGTTGCAACAGAGTCTGCTTTAATACCCGATTGACTTGTTACTACTGGCGGTGTTGGTTGATGAGAGTTTGTGTTTGCCTCGCTAACTAGTGGCTTTGATTCATCATCATCTGTTTCTTCTCCTTCAGTTTTGACATTTATCTCACTCTTCACTTCCATCGGCACTACTTCTTCATTAACCATTGGGTCGGTCGCCACAGAATCTGCATCACCATCTTCTGATTTAACACCCAATTGACTTGTTACCACTGATGGTGTTGGTTTATGGGAGTTTGTGTCAGCCTCGTCAACTTGGGGATCAAATTCAGTGTATTCACCCTCAACATTATCACTCTCTTGATTGGCAGATGCTCTATCTTCCTCATTGCAGGCACGTGAGGAGATCCCAACTTGATTAGTTGTTAAACTTATACCGGTACTATTATCTATAGAAGGAGCTGCTGTTCCCATTTTGCCACCAGTATACCCCACAGATGCACTCCTTTCATAACAAACAAGTTTCTATTTATGACCCTCAGTTTGCTTTCGCTGTTCGCTCTCCTCTATTTCTATTATGTCAGCTCTAGACAATAACCACAGCGCCATTAATACACGCTAGATTCATCATTAGTCTCGGTTGTTAGTATATGTCCAAAATATCCGGTGATACTGTGAGGTATTAGCCACTGACCATAAGATATGTCATCATTAATGAGCAATGACGATAATTGCATGAACTATCGTATACCAAGAAAGAAGTCGGCACCATCTCCTCTTATCAATAGCGGTAGTAAATCTACTACTGGTATACAATCAAACAGAACTTTTACTACAAATCAGCCAGCAGCGGCAAATGATATACTCTCAGTACCAATACCGAGAAAAACTAAAGATGGTGCACCATCAAATAATAAGAAAAGGACACGTGATATGTCATCCATTGCAACCACAACAACAAAGACGAAGGCCCCGAAGAAGGCGAAACTGAACAA
>Ga0075439_15174_pt1 | contig 10523 bp, 7 predicted proteins | sample MintriSingleCell_FD_74264 | JGI IMG/M metagenome (GOLD analysis project Ga0075439, IMG submission 74264) | Marine eukaryotic communities from Monterey Bay, USA to study complex ecological interactions - Minidiscus trioculatus JGI Plate_4_G5... | ecosystem: Environmental > Aquatic > Marine >... | reverse complement strand
TTTTGAATAGCTGACGTTTAGTATCATCACACATGCACTTGACTAATGTACCGATATTACTAACAATTTGTGTTCTACAACTTGATGACTCTGTAGCTGCTCTCCAAAGAATCCGAATCCATGATTCTGGCGAAATTAAATCACCTCCACCTACATCTAGCATAACCTCTGCAAAAGTTTCATCTTCACATCGTTGCAAAAAGTTTAATGCAACAGATAGTACACCATTTGGAAGATCTGCATGTTTAATACCCTTGACAGCTACCTTCCCCACTGCCTCAAGTTTCGGTGGTGGGTTGATGCCGGCACCTTCCTTCAATTTGGCCCAGCCGGACAAACTTGGGAGAATCAACCCCGGCTTAATTTTGCAACTATAATAGTCAATATCCTTAGTCGTACCTGGTTCGTTAGGATCGGCTTCAGAGAGGTACCACCACTTCGAATTGTCTAGCGTCTTACAATGAAAGAGTGTAAGCTTCTTACCTACTCCACTTGAGGCATTGTCAGGGACTACATAATGATACTGAAACTCAGATCCAATAAACTCTTTATCAAATTCATATAATCCATTCACAAATTCCGTACCTGCACCAGACACACAATATGCTTGTGGTGGGTTGGTTGCAGGTTCAGCTAATGACAGGGTTGTCGAACTATCTCCCTTCCGTACCAATGAGAGAATGATCGAGGAATCATTGCGTGGGGCTAGTTTCTTTGCGGCCTTGCGTTGTTTTCCTCTTTCTCTTTTGGATGGCATATTGTTAATGTGCTTGTTCCGTTGAGCGATACCTTATGTAGGTATGCCAGCTGTTTGTGTTAGATGTTTTTAATAAATATGTACACCACCTCAGTATCCTTCTAATTATACTACTTCTACTAACTAATATCTTCTACAATATTTGTAACCTATCAAATGCCAATAGATACTCTCCGATAACTCTCTGATATATGATAACAATATCAATTGACTTGGTGCACATACTCGAACTTTGAAAATTTTCTTATGACTTTCAAAGACAACTATATGTATTCCTCCAACTAGTGCCGACGATATAGTACCATCAATCGAATAAGCGTTAAAAAATGATCAATTGGACACATAGTTATGTACGAATTGCTTTAGTAGGGGAGATAGACCAAAGTACAAACTTCACTGCAAGAGGTGGATGATATGAATGAGAGTTGGCTGGAACCAAATAGGATACCGCTTTACACTCTCATAATTTTTTATTGTCCATACATTTTGCTATCGATTGCAATAGCCGTTACTTTGCCGCTATATACTCCTATCCAATCCCTAATACAATCTCACATACCCCACAATAATGCCAAAGAAGGAAGCCCCACCACCACGAGAATGGACACCTGCACTCGAACAAGATTTACAACGTATCCTATCAGTAGGCGAGGAATGTATCTCCTCTAAAGAATTAAAAGCATTAATAACAGCCAAAGGTCGTGATACCGAGAAGTATGCCGAAGATGATACACAAAAGGAAAAAGATTTAACACCCCGTATACGATTATATGATGGATTTGAACCATCGGGACGTATGCATATAGCACAGGGATTATTAAAATCTGTCAATGTTAACAAGTGCACAGCCAATGGTACACATTCCACATTCTGCTTTTGGGTAGCAGATTGGTTTGCATTAATGAATGATAAAATGGGTGGTGATTTAGATAAAATTATCATTGTCGGAAAGTATTTGATTGAGGTATGGAAGGCTGCCGGTATGGATTTAAGTAATGTTGAATTCCGTTGGGCATCGAATGAGATTACAGAAAAGGCAAACATTTACTGGCCAATCATGTTAGATGTCGCTCGGAGGTTTAATGTCACACGGATTAAGAAATGTTGTCAAATTATGGGCCGATTGGAAGGATCATTAACTGCCGCACAGGTGTTATACCCGTTAATGCAATGTTCGGATGTGTTCTTCCTACAGGCGGATATTTGTCAATTGGGCGTGGATCAACGTAAGGTGAATATGTTGGCACGTGAATATTGTGATGCGGCTAAGAAACGGTACAAACCTGTTATATTAAGTCATCACATGTTATACGGATTAAAGGAGGGACAGGAGAAGATGAGTAAGAGTGATCCTGATAGTGCAATTTTCATGGAGGATACAGTTGAGGATGTGGAACGGAAGATTAATAAGGCATATTGTCCAACTGTTGAGAAGGATAGTGGTGAAAAGAAAGAGGGTGAAGCAGTTGATGCAGGAAAGGAAAGTATGCATTTAACTGTGGATAATCTCAAGAATCCAATTCTTGACTATGTTCAGCATATTGTCTTATCACCACCGGGTGCTACATTTACTTGTCAAACAGGCACATCACCCGATGGACAAACTTACAGTGATTACAATGAAGTTAAGGATGACTTTCTCAAGGGTGATATCACACCCGAGCAGTTAAAAGGTGGATTAATTACGGCATTAAACAAGTTATTACAACCAGTACGAGATCATTTTACGAATAATGAAGTTGCCAAGGGATTGTTAGAACAAGTTCGTGAATTTAAGAAACAAACTGCCACACCGGCAGCCACGGATAATGGATGTCTGGCACCCAAGGTTGTGCGGATGGATTTGGTAGATAAGGGTGTTGTACCGGCATCAAGTCATTTGGTATTTGCTCCATTGCCTAATTCCAATCCTACATTGCAAAGTGCTGCAGATATACTTACCAAGCTCAAGGCTGCCGATACTGCCGACACTCCCAGGGTATTAATGTTGTTGGACTGGACAGCCCGTGTTAATAGTGCACTTGACGCTGATGTTAAGGTCATTTCAGCCTACTATTCCATCCTATTGGCATCATTACGTGCCCTTGATATTCACTTCCATGGTGAGGAGGGATCAATTATGAAGAATGTTACTGTCGTTACCCAATCAGAGGCCATCTTAAAGGACCCATCGAACTATTGGATATCAGTGATCAATGCCGGACGACACTTTTCACTAGATGAGGTTATGGGATTAGGTATTGGTTTAGATAGTGTCGGGATGAAGGATTCTGAGGGTGTTGGAAAGGTTATTGGCCGATTAATGATGATTGCTGATGTTTTGGCTGTTAATCCAAAGAGTATCGCTTTGGATGCTGCTGCCGCCGGTGGAGATGATATCTCAGCCGAGGTTGAAAAGTTGAACTTGGAAGGATCATCCAAGGCACCTCAATCAGTGGAGGCTCATCTCATTCAACAATTCTACTCTGCCAAACTATCTCATCCAGGATTGGTATCCATCTTGCCCATGCCTCAACTCACCCATATTGATGCTTCGTCAGGACCAAAGCTGGCCCTACAACCACCTCGTGAATCAGCTGCACACAAGACAGAGTTTGATGAATACTTTCTTGTTGATGATCCCAAGGTCAATGGCAAGAGCAAGATGAAGAAGGCATTCTGTGAGCCTGGCAACGTTGACTTTTGTCCACCAATTGAGTTACTGGCCTACTTTGGTGGATTGGATAGTGGCGGAAAAGATGTAACTATATCTCGATCCCCCGACAATGGTGGGGATGTTACCTACACTACCAAGGCGGCCATCCTTGCTGACTTTAAATCGGGTTCACTCCATCCTGGTGACTTGAAGGGCGCGATATCAACAATCATGGTTGAGGTATTGACCAAGCTTAATGGTGAAATCAAGGCTGACGGGGACGCTGCAAAGGGTGTCAAGGCATTAAAGGCATTTGAAAAGAAGATGAAGAAGAAAAAGTAGATGAAGATGGTGGCGATGATAGAAGTAGTCTAACTCTAATCTAGCATCTGTTATGATCTCTGTGACATATATACATACACATGATAGAATTAGGTATCCAATACACGGTAGTAAGGGCAAGCAAGTGGTATTAATGAAATGTTTAATCTTAATTCTGTCCGTCATCTATCGACTCCATGTAGGCGTATGTATTACTCTCTTATGATAATCTATGTATTAGTCTTTATATATGTATCTCACTCTGTGTCGGATAATACCTTGACTTTCACTTGTTTTAATGCCCTCGTAGAAGATATGCATTTGTGCAACACTACATTTCCCACAATGGAGCTATACATCACTGGGGAAATGAATGTGCACTTCAAACAACCATCAGACTGATCAATATCATCTTTGATTATTGGTTTTATGATTGTAGGATATTGTCTAAAATCAACGAGCACATCATTGCCATCTAACATGTCAGACTCAAGTTGGATGATTCTACAACCAGCCATCATTACATTGTTCTGGAGGACTTCGAACCGTTTGATGTCAGTTTCACTAATGTTTTGGTCCCTCAACTCTTCTATATGATTTGATATATCCTTACATGCCTTGTCATGACCCATCTTCCAGCTTTCCGATTGACAGGATAGACTGCAATAGCACTCAACATTGCATCCACTACAGAATCGTACACTACTTCTATCAAACTCTTCCAAACAGTTACAGCATGTATATGTCGTTCCGAACACTAAGGAATCATGGATATTAATCACTAGCTCAGTAGAGGATGACTGGGCATTGTCTAATAAAACCGAAGAGATTTCAGATCTCTTCTCACGTAAAGCATACGATGTCTTCTTGTGCATTGATACTGTACAGAGAGCCTCAGCAATAAGTATTGATTCTTCAGTAGCTCCATTCTTACCAACTAGTTCTAATAGGCCACTCTGAATTGCAACTGCAAATCTAGTATCGCTCTTTTCAATATCATCATGTTCTTCATCGAATCCAAGGATGACCAACATCAGCTTCAATACAAATTGATCTGAGGAGTCATCTCTTTTCCCAAACTTAATCAACTCGGCTATAACTTGTGCATCAACCTTATCATTCACAATCAAGATGTCAATAATGCATTTGAGAAAATGAGTATCTATTTGCTTCTCATTGCTCATCATTTGTATAAACCCTGCAATGATTGAAACGTGACATTTTGGATCTTTGACAAGAAGAGGAGTTGAGGCAATGAGATTCAATGGGCCCATGAATTCACTCGTATCCAGAACTAAGTAAAGCACACCCTGGGCATCGTAACAGGCAGCTGAGACAGATGCGTCAAGTTTGAGCCACATAGCATCTGTAACGATATCATCTCGATTGATTCTCCAGCAACAAGCCTGTGCAATGAATGGAAGGAGTTTATTATATGATAGCATAACCGACCGCCCTTCGTCCGATAGCATTATATTGTGAATTAGACAAAAGAAGGGAGCCATTCCAAGGTACCACATTTCTCTGCTCTTGAAGAGCTCCCTTTTCTCATCAATCATGCAAGTGACTAATGGTTCAATACTTCTTGCAAATGTCAACCGAATATCATCACTATTAGGTACATGCTCAATCATCATTGTAAGAATGTCAATCCACTATTATGGGTATTATTCAATGGGTAAATGTAAGTACCGTGTAACAAGTATAAATTATACACAAAGTAAAAGAGTATTATACTCACGGTGAAGGGAAGCTTTTGATATTCGGGTGCAAGAGAACCATTCTGTTTCACAACAGAACACAGCTTTTTATTGCATTTACTCAAAAAGCAGAGAATGTCAGTTTGGATCTTCCCTTCCAACAGAGACTTGCACAAGATTGGTCCAAAATACTGACATGCAAGGTTACTGCAGATTACTTTCGTTCCTTCGTATATTCCCATGCGTAGGTCATCCTCGTAGTTATGGATATAGTTATCCACAATGAGTTCTCTATCCTCCATTTTGATGAGTGATCTATCTTTCCAAATCCTCTGATCGGCACCTTTATACAAACAAGGATGTAATATTAAAGTTGATCCATCTTCCGAGAATTCTATACGACAACCATCGGCCTTGAGCTGCCGGTACATCTCTTGAACTTTAGCACATTTCCCCTCCTTCTCTATTTTCTTTTGAACCTTAGTCTTCTTCTCACCCTTGCCTCGGCCCTTCTTCTTATTATTACGCGGCGGCATATATTTATTGAAAGTAATTAAATTATGATGATCATTGTACTGTTCTTTGTTTGCAGAGAAATGAGATTTCTTGTCTATTGCAACCTATGTAATATCGTATAGGTATGATTATGTACCCCCTGATAATATATCAACATCAAACAATAACATCACCCGTCATCACAAAGCCATCAACATTGCATTAGATTGTGTTTTACAGCGCAGTATACTGATCTATATAGTAGCTAACTATATAGGTATACTGGATAACGTTGTTCACAACACAATGTTTACAAGTTATGATCTCTACGCGAGAGATCATCTACTGAAGAGGTTGAGCCCAGCCAAAGCTTGAGCCCAAAGATACCCAATAATCGTGGTATCCAAACACTCGCATTTGAGTTGAGAAAAAATGATATCATTATCGGAGATTATCGGTTGTGTCGCCAAAACATGTTTTTTGTTTGAGTTTGCTGTTGAGGTTGATGAGTTGACTGATATCGTTTTGCCAGAGGCTCCTGCAGTGGTCGAGTGAGCCCAGGCCTTACTGGTAGTATTTATCAGTCCCTCTACAGATAATAACGCCCTACAATATGTGAATCGCGGCGCCATCGTACCACCATATCATGTTTCATTGTGTGTTTCGACACATCATTGCAATTAGGTTATGTAATTATGTATGGGGTTATGACATCAATGTAGTATAACAGCACTATTATTATGAGTTCATGACAACTTCCGGGGTCGGCTGGGGGTATAGACTCTCTAGAGAGGTACATATCATGTATTTAGGGTGTAAATTAAGATCTCGTCAAGATATGATGAATTAGTTAAGTGGTTTAGATCCAATGGTTATCATGTGTATCAATTTGCAATGTATCGAATTGAATGAGAAAGGTTAGCAAGATTGATGAGCATATAGATTCATTGAGCATAGTTACACATACAACAAGGAAATACCAACAGACATGACTGCCGAGGAATTAGTTGAATACAACCGCTCAAAAGTTTGATATACGGCTTCATAAATCATAGCAACAAGTACAATTCAAGTGTATTATCAGGAATTGGTTATGTTTTATTATCCATTAAACACCATGGACAACGTGCCCATAAAGAGTGAAGAGGAAGAGGACAAGAAGGTAGCAGCAGATATGCCACCATTACCCGCAGTTGATGGCCAATCCTCTTCAAGCAACAACAAGCAATCATCACAGCGAAATAATAAATATGGCAATTTACCAGATGATACTAGGCCGGATGTGTGTAGCACTTTTCAAGCTTGGACTCAGCCAGCTATACCTTCTTATCCTGGTGTGCCTCCTGCCACCGACGGGTTCAACACTAACTTCTACCCACGTCCTCCTCATCTTTACAATCCGCCTCAAGCGTTAACTACAAATGTAGGTACAACATTGGATGCGGCTAATATGGAGCCACTACCATTTAGAGACACCTCTTTTTCTAGTCTTGCTAGGAGTCATGATCATACCATCGATAGTACAGATATACTCATGGGGAGTTTAAAGCAACCTGTTGATGATGATGCTACTATCAATTATAAAACGGATCAAACTGAAGATGACGAGGCAGTGTACGGTAATGCAATGGAGAAAACATCAAACCCTGATAGCTCTGATCAAGCTACCCTCAAATCACCACCTGTCAAAGCTCCACCACCCGCCACAGCTTCTCACAAACCTAAAGCAAAGTCTCGTCAATCAAAGAAGAAGAGAAAGACCCCATCACCACCCTCTCCTGGTATGGATGGTTGGATGACTAAGTTTAATCTTCTCAAGGAGTATAAGGATGAACACGATGGTAGCTGTGACGTACCCCAGAAGGAACCTGTACTTGGCTCGTGGGTGAATAAACAGCGTATGGAGAAGAAGAAGTTAGACGAAGGGACTAAAACTTCTCTTACCAAACAAAGGTTTGAGCTTCTTGTATCGATTGATTTTCAGTGGGCTAAGTCCAAAGGTCAAGAATCATGGGAGAGGAGGTTCAAAGAACTGTTGGAATTCAAATCAGAAAACGGCAGCTGTATTGTCCCTACAAAGTGGACAGAGAACCCTGGTGAGTTTGCGATGCTCTTATCTTCAGTTATTGCTCATTTGATACTAACCAGTCCTTTTCTACAATTCGCTATTTATGGTTAGCCCTTGGACGTTGGGTCACAAGTCAAAGAGCTGATAAGAAGGCTGGTACCATTGACGAGAGCAATGAGCGAAGGCTAACTGCTATCGGTTTTGTGTGGGATCGTTATGAGAAGAAAGCAAATGGTCAGGAAGATACAGTTGAGGAAAAGATCGTGCATAATACCAGATCGAGAAAGAGATCTTAGATTAGTGGGGATGATAGTGTTGAGGTTATGTTAATGTTGAGTTTATGTGTCGTAGAAGTTGAGTACTAGGTCAAACAAATGAGTATACAATCATCGTAGTCTACTTTACATTAATACAATCTATACAACTCTTTGCAGTTCCGATTCTTGTAGTTGCCATTCTCTTTCTCGCCCTCTCTTCGCATCTACATTCATCCTGATCAAAGTATTGTAAAAAGTACTTAAACTAAACTGCACAAAGTCTTCGAGTATGGCCGAGAAGGTACTATCTGATACAGAATTAAGGCCATCGGGGCATCGGATACCCTCGGCTCCTTCAGTGTCGATACCATCTTCGATTAGCCCTCGAATAAAGGCGACAGTCTTTGGTATACTTGCCAAGTCCCTGAACATAGTCAATGCTTGGAGGTACTCCTTCTTGAGGATTCGTAAGTCTACTTGCTTGTTCATACTCAAGCTTCTAATATCTCTTAGCTCGTTGTTCTCAAGTAGCAGAAAGGGAACTAGTCGACGTAACGTGGCTCCACACTCTCTTCGGGGCTTGACTAAGATGCCACGAGATGATGGGTTGTCACAATCATTCGGTCGTCTTGCAACTTCTGCCAAGGCATGATGCAAAACAGACTTCATTCTCACGTCATGAGACATTACCTCCTGATATGGACTTGAACAATACCCTGCCGGTATAACTATACTATTCTTATTCCTTCCTGGGCCACGGGCAAAGTAATCATGTAGTGCATAGTGTATAAAACCTTCAACAGTTGTATCACTCTCTAAAGAGAATGTGACATGCATGGAAGGTTCGTGAATAACGTTCTTAAGAGGAGCAGCCTCTACCGAGTCAATTTGGTAGTCTGGACAAACGTCAAAGTCAACCCATTTCCTTTTGATCTGACTGGCATCAACCGTTGACGCATTGTGCATAGTACCTCGAGGAATATACAGTACATCGCCTGGACAAAGAGTGAACTCAAGGTACTGATTCTTGTCGGAATAGTAGTCAATTTCAGCCTGAGTTGGCTGAACATTATTACTCCTACCGGCAAGGTATATGTTTGGTTCTCGAGCTACCGACCATCTCTTAACTCCGGCTAGTTGGATGATGATAACTTTAAGATTAGTTTGAGGTATAGAGGTACATAGAAGGGGAGATAAGGTTGGTATAAGTCAGTAGACAAAAAAGTGCACAAGATGTGAGCATGCCATCTACTGTCTACTACTTACCGTCCTTGATATCCCAATGAACACCAACACCTTGGTGTCTATCTCCTCTTCTTCTAACTTCCGGTGTCATATACAAATTGACATTAATCAGCTTGTTTCCTAACTCTTCTTCCAATACTCTTGTCATTCTATTCACCGGTTCCCATCTCTTTTGCATTTCATACATAACCAAACTCCTACCATCATTATTAAAATGATTGATAACTTCATTCACTGTCTGTATCGTACCTGGTTTAATACCATCAACTACTTCATTACCATTTGATTTTGTTATTGTTTTAACTACCTTAAAGTCAGTAGGGTGATGTAAATGGGGTAGTATGTGAAGGGTATCCTTTACTGAAAGGAGTGACATGATTGGATCTATACTACCGGCATGTCCATTGTACTGCAATGTAGATGTTCGATTGTGAAATATAGTTGGTATAGAGTTTAATGGAACTGGTTTGGATTGTGTGTTGGTGTTGAATGAGACTTTGGAGAGTAGTGGATGGACTTCCCATGCATCTCGGAGACGATTCATATCTGGAAATAATGCAGCCATGAGAGAGGTCTCGTCCAAACTGAAAGAGTAGAATTTATCTACACTGTCAACATATGTCATATCTTGATGTTTGCTTCTTCTACCAGTGGCTGATATCTTCTCCTCGTGGCTATCAAATGACTCCTCATGACCAACACTGAATGAAGAGGCGTGTACACAAGATGTGCTCTTGTCTCTGTGCAAGAGTAATGATAGTAGAACGATGATTGACACCGATATATTTCTCCGTCTTATTAGGTCAAGTATCACCATGCTGTATATGGATCTGGTATATTGCAGAATTCTCGGCTACTTTGCAACTCTTTGCAATTGTTTTATGTTCCCTCAAAAATGTCGTGATCAGTATTGAGGATATCGCTCTATTCTCTCTCTACTTTTCAAGGTTTGAAACACCGGAAGCGGGGCAGCCTGGATCTCTGAGCACTAAAGTCTATATATTGTGTGAACAAATAATATATATCCGCCGCTCAATAGAGATAA
>Ga0075439_11831_pt1 | contig 10537 bp, 9 predicted proteins | sample MintriSingleCell_FD_74264 | JGI IMG/M metagenome (GOLD analysis project Ga0075439, IMG submission 74264) | Marine eukaryotic communities from Monterey Bay, USA to study complex ecological interactions - Minidiscus trioculatus JGI Plate_4_G5... | ecosystem: Environmental > Aquatic > Marine >... | reverse complement strand
GCCCCAAACTTCTTCTTCTCTTGTTCTCTATCAACACGTACCTCAACATAACTACTTAATGCATTCACAACACTAATACCCACACCATGTAATCCTCCTGATACCTTATATCCAGAATTATCATCGGCATTATCAAATTTACCACCAGCATGTAATACAGTTAATACAGTTTCTAATGCTGATACTTTTGTTGTTGGATGTAAGTCGGTTGGTATGCCTCGTCCGTTATCTGATATTGTGCATGTGTTACTGCCTTCATCATCTCGGAGTACCAAATTGATCATACTAGCATGTCCCGCCAATGCCTCGTCGACTGAATTATCTAATACCTCATATACTAAATGATGTAATCCGTCTGGACCTGTGGAGCCAATGTACATACCTGGACGTTTACGTACTGGTTCTAATCCTGATAATACTGTGATCTGATTAGCTGAGTATGCAGTAGATGTTTTGGAGGATGTAACTTTGGTTATTTCGGAATGACTATCGTTATCGCCATTGATTATATCAATATCGGTGTCATCAAGTGTTGCAGCATTAAGCTTGCAGTGATGATAACGATAGTTGATGGATGATGTTATTATTGTTGATGGCAATTGAAAAGCAGCAGCTATCCCGACAACAAATAAGGAAGAAAGGACAACAACTTTCCTTGTCGACCATCGTTGTATCATCATGGTTGTTGTTTCAATAAAGAGATCTCTTGGAGAGTATGTTATAGCCACTCAACAGCAGCAACTGACAACTACAATAACTCAAATCAACAATAAGTAACAAAAAATGAAACAAAATATTATCGTCTGGCCGCCGCTCAACTCCTCGCTGTCATCTCTGAACACCAATTGAAAAGCAAACCAATATGGATCTAGCTTTAGTGCATGTTATAGAGCAAACAAAAGCAGTATATTGTATGATAAATGTAGATTGATATACACTAATAATACTTGAATTTTTCATTTTTGATGTTTGCTTGTGGTGGGTATAATACCCCACTCCACACGACCAAGAAAGAAGAGAAATCTTTCTACTCTACAGTGATGTCTGTCGAACTATACCCCCCAAACTTTACTATACCCCCCCTCCTCATGGTCAGCCTAGTGTAGAATCTATACCCCCCTCCGCAGTTTACTGCGTAGACTTACTAAGGAATTGAGTTATACCCCCCTCCCAAATCTCAGCCTAGTCTAAAACACTATACCCCCCGGGGGGTATAGTTCGACAGACATTACTGTACTTCCTCAATTTGCCTTAGTATTAGCGAGGGCTCAACCTTAGAGGACATGTCAGCAGATTACCATTCAGCGAATAGATTACGTGAAATAGCTGCTCTACATGGCGGCGGCATTTGTGTGAGTGGTGGCACTCATACGAGGTTTTGTAGTGAATGTAGTAAAGGCATTTTTTCTGAAGATGGTGCACCCTCATCTGACAACAAGAAAATATTATGTATTGATTGTAGAGGCAATGGGCAGAATGATAAACAAAAAGGCACACATATTCGGTTTGAATCATGTACGCAGTGTGAAGAGACTTTTGATTTATCCACACTGACAGAGTGTGAAGGTGGTATTTTATTATGTGAAGGTTGTACTGCAATTAACAAAACTAAAGCTACTAATAGGAGGTGCACCTTACAATTACACCAAGAGATGAACAATAAGAAACGGCCTGCCGTATCAGATACCCTTACACGTCGTTACAGTCGTCGTATTAATACCAACAATAATGTTGAACAAATTGCCTCATTGGATGCCTGTGTGGATGATATTATATTGTCAATTGCATCATACCTCACATCATGTGAACTATTTAATTTCGCATTAACTTGCAAACGATTCGGTGCTAGATCGGTATCAGCCGATGATGACAATGAACGCCAAGACACATGTACAAATGCAATTATATCAAACGGATCGAGAGCTTTTGCACGTCCATCAACTACCGGAGATACGGTAGACCGCTACCAACAGATTTTTGATATGAAACAGGTCAATAGGGCGAATACATTTCAAGAGTGTAGAATTATTACCCATTCACATATACCTGAGCAATATAAAGTCAAATTTCAGAATGAAGAAGGGGAGTTACAAAACGGTTGTCAGTATATATATCCTACTCAGGTAGTATCTGTGGAAAACATGACAAAGAGAGTTGAACAAAGCCTGAGATTCTGTATTGAGAGAAAAGAAGATGCTATTTCTGTTTCCCATTACATTATGTTGGACTTACGGCGGTGGGGCATTGAATCTAAATTCGTTGAAGAAGTAGGCACTAGCATGCGAGAACGAATAAATGTGTCACTACAGAATAAGTGTTGGTCTTTGATGGAAGAAGCTGCATTACAAAAGTCTCTAAATCTTTTGTCCATGAATTCGTCAGAAGGAGGCTGTCTAATGTGGAGGGAAGGAGGATCTTGGATGGGCGTTTGTCACCAATTTGAGCAGGAATTGAATGTGTTATCAAGTGAAGCTTTTAAGTTGAAGGTGAACCTCCACTTCATTGAAGAAAATCATGATTTAGTAAGTGCTTTTCAATCTTCTGTGAGTTCGTATGCTTTCCATGATGTATTCTCTAATGTACCCTCCCCGCCTTTCAGGATCAGTTTCTTGATAGAGCATCCGAATTGTCACAATACTGTGAAAATCAATTTACAGAACATCATGATGGAATGACCAGCAACATGTTACTGTCCAGCAACAACTTACAACAGTATTGCAATAAACCTTTGAAGGAGTGTCATCAGAGAGGTGCAAGTATGTTGATTTGCTTGTTTGAACTGGCAATCTCTGGTATCTTAATGGATCTGGACAATATACGGTAAGTAGGAAAGGGTATGTTTTTGAATATCATTTATGTGCTTCTTGTTCTTCTCTAATGGCTATACCTATCTCACAGAAAGAGAGTCGAGATAGCATTACTTATTGTCTTTCTTCGTTCCATGCAAGTGTCCGGTCCTTTTATTATAGTTGCTCCACTCTCTCTGGTTCCAGCCTGGGTTAAAGCTTTCAATCTGTACACCGATATGCCAGCTTCGTGTTTAATTGGTACCGAGGAAGAAAGGAAATCAATGTATTCGGGTCGGTTGAACTCATCATTAAGAAAGAGAACCGACTTCCCTGTGATTATTACTTCATACGAAATAGCAATTACCGACTCAGAACAATTGAAGAAGATAGGGGAATATACATATTTCGTTCTTGATGAAGGGGAGGGCTTTGAACGATACAGGTGTGAACTTCTATGCCTGTATTTCTCGAAACGTTTCAAGGCTGATAATCGATTGTTCTTGCCTGCAAGTCCAATCATTTGTGCAAAGGATATGCTATCTGTGCTAAACTTCCTCGTCTCCCGAGAATTGCTAAGAGGCTTCCTCGTCCCCCAAGAGGAAGCTTGGTTTGACGATGCATGTTTATTACCATTACTTAAATCTGTAGATGAGTGTAATGAAGAGAGAAGGCATCAAATTGAAGCCAAACTGCAGACTATTTTGAGGGCGTTTACTATCCATGGAGAATGATTACTGCAACTCCTAAGATAACTATTCTAGCACATAGAAGGCAGTTTACATCATCATTTACCTTACTTATTTATCTTACCACGTCACTATTGATACCATCAAGGTTTGTCTGCTTCATACCGTCTCTCCTACCTCTTGGGGCGGAGGTTGAACAACTTTCTCATCACCCGTTGCCTGTTTAGTCTCTTCAGTCACAGCCTTCCCTTCTGCCTCCACCTTCTCCACACTCCACAGGTACATTGGTAACACTCCTATCCGGTTGACCAGGCAAGGTAAACCTCCAAGACTCCACTCAATACTGCATTCTTAGTATACCCATACCTTAACCATTGCCTTACCAATATTCGTCATAAAACTATTGGAAAAACAATACGATACACAAAATAAAAAATATATATCGTCGGTCTGGCTGGCCGCCCAACAACTCGCCGTCATCGTGAACACCAATTGAAAAGCAACACCAAATAGATCAGTAGTGCATATTATAGAGCAAACGTAAGCAGTATATTGTACGGTAAATGTAGATTGATATACATTCACGGTTTGATAGAGTAATAATACAAGCTTGAATTTTTAGACAATGGTCAATGGTGAAAACTCAACAACTAAAAAGACTTGGCGGTGATATAACTTGAAACCACCTATTTGCTATACTGTAGTATAATGAACTCAAGAGGACCACCTGTGCGGGGTAGAGGACGGTAAGTGTGGATTTGCATATATATATATATATATATATTATATATATATATATATATATATATATATATATAATATGAGTTTGATTGTATGATAATAATGAGACACATCATATGCTAATAATTTTTGTTTCCACTTTTACTCTTACTACTATTACAAACATAAAGTAGTGGCTATGGTGGAAGAGGAGGAGGAAGAGGGTATTACAACTCATCACGAGATTCATCAACTTCTGAATATGAATCAAGTAGAGGACGGGGTGGTGGTAGAGGATATGTACCCGGAGGAAGGTAAGAATGTTTTATTGAACATCAATTGTATCATGGTTGTTTAGAACCAACTACTTGCTTATGTTTATAAACATATAATGTCATGCTATTATATATGATGATTATACTTTTTGACATCTTGACTAATAAACAACTATAATCTCCCCTTGTTTCTTCTTAACACTTTTGTGCATTATATAAATATTGCAATCACCAAAATTAAATATTACAAACAAACAACGAAACCACAGAGGAGGACGATATGATTCGAGCCGTGGAGGAAGAACAAGTAGTAGAGGCGGTGGATATATGGGAAGAGGACGATCATCAATAGGAGGAGGGTCGAGTGATACTAGATCTGGTGATAGACCGGGAGGACCACCTCCACCAAGAAGTAGCTATGCAGATATGGATCGTGGAAGTAGTAGTTCCAACATTCCAAGTTACGCGTCTATTGCCGATAGTATGCCAAGTTATGCATCTATTGCAGATGGTAGTAGTAGCAGTGCTCGAGCAGGAGGTTCAGCCGCTGATAGAAGAAGCATTGATCGTGGTGGAAGTTTTGATGACGAGCTACCTCCAATGAAACGATCAAGAGGACCAATAATGACTGGACCATCGCGACGTTCATCCGGTCCAATAATGACCGGACCGTCGCGACGCTCATCCGGCCCCATAATGACGGGACCATCACGACATGAAACTTCTTCTAATTCTCACCTTCCCTTACCTCCACCACCATCGTCAGCACCACCAAGGGAAAGCAATAGGTGGGAAAGTGACAGACGAGATTACGGAGGAAGTGCTTCATCTAGCTCTGATCGTACAATGGTTTCTACTAGTAGAGGTGTAGGGGGAAGTGATAGGTCATTAAGTGTTCATGCATCGAAAGAAGATCCATATCAATATAGCAGCAGACCTTCACCTCGTGATCATCAGTATCAGCAAACTACTGATGAAGATCAATTTGGTAGAAGATCGTCACTTCAACAGCGTGGTCCTCCTCCCTCATCACAGCGTAGTAGTTATAGTGGGGGGTATGCTCCAAGGAGTACATCCTCTACTGGTTTAGATCGTCGAACAAGTGTGAATAGTTCAGGTTTAGATCGTGGAATATATTCTGAGGATAGTCGTCAATATGAATACCAGCCTTCTCCATCATCACGACGAGAATCTGGTTATAGCCAAAGTCGTTATGAAGGTCCTCCCTCAGAGTCCAGGAGAATGAATAACAGAAGCCCTCTACCACTACCGCCACCAGCAGCAACTGCGCCATATGCGACTTCTCAAACCAAGCAACAACATTACATGCATGATCAGCAGCATCATTCTCAGTATAGTCAGAACTCTAATCATACTGGTGACCAATATGAAGACAGACACCGGCAACAAAATTATCACGACGAACAGCGGTCACAAATGCCTCAACAACAACCATCTCCTCCTCCAACCAAAACTGTTCCAGTTATATCAGCACCTCCATCTCCTGTCTGTCCACCATCGCCTCCACCCGCTGCACCTTCCGGTCATGCGCTTGCATTGACGAGAATGATTGAGATGAATGCGGATATGGAGTTTGCTTATGCACGGTTAATGATGTTAGAACAGGAAGAGAAGAAAGTTCAAGCTAGGTTGGAAGCATTTAAAGCAAACATTTGAATGGGGAGTAAGTAAAGTTCTTCGTCAACAGAGAGGTAGGGAGATTAAATTAGATTAACTGTCTAATATTAGTTGCCATACGATAAGACTTTCCTCTCCTTGTTTGCATCATAGTAGTTTGCCCAGGGCCCACCTTCCTTAGAGTAAAAGTCCATTGGATAACCCTCTTTATCTTGACTATCTGAATCTTCAGTACCTTCTTCACCTTCATCCCCTGCCGCCACCCACAATGAGGTATCAACTACCTGACCGAGAGCCACGAACAACTCAAAGGGACTTAGCACAGGGACGCAAAAGTAATGACCCCAGTCGATGCTTAATCTTGGACATGCAATTTGTACCCATGCACACACCCCACCACCACTACTACTATCATTTCCTTGAGTTGTATTAGACATCATCTCGAGCTTACGAGGAAATATCTCACTCAAGAGAACAATAATTGTACGTATACCATATGACCGTAGTAACGTTCGAATTCGCGAGAGGATAGCTGGATTACCTTGCCGACCAAGAGTGCCTAGTATAATACCCATAGTAATTGTTTTCTGTTTCGATGGTGTAAGCACATGTGCCTGCGATTGTTGTTTTAGGACGCTGTTTGCAATATCATCACTGGACACTGAGTCAACTTTACCACTAATAACATTCAGTTTTTGAGTAGAAGAAGATATACCAAGTATTTGACGAACTTTCAAGACAGCATCTCGTCGTAGTTTCTTCATCTTCACAATCTCATATTTCTCTTCAGTCAATGTTTTGGAGTAGGGATCATATCGCAAGGCACGGAGAGATGGATTGGATATCATTGCAGCCTCTAGATGAAATCTACCATCTGCTAAGAATATCATAACTCGTTCTCTTGTGACAGTAGTATCATCAACATCAGTGGAGACAGCAGCGGTAGATACATTGCCACTTCCTCCTCCTCTTCTAGCTATTCTTCTTCTAGTTTTTGATAGAGCCTCTTGATAATCCATAGTTGCCAAGCCCTTCGGAGCTGTACACCCCAGCACTTCCCCAGGAGAAAGTGGTTTTGCTTGTGGAACAATTGCTTCGAACTGAACTATCTGGTCTGCTGAAGATGACCCATCAATCCTCTGTGATGATTCTACAACAGCAGAACGGAATTGTACGGTGCCCATTACTAAAGCTTCGATTATTCTTGTGTGATGATTCGATTCAGTAACTTCACTACTACCCATTTGCTCTTGTTGTTGTCTATCTTTCTCCTCTTCTGCAAATGTCAACTTGACACAATCAACCAAATGCTGTACATCTACACGTATCTCGACAAAAACATATAAACAAGGGATGACCGTACAAGTTAACGGGACCAAACATGAATGTCCATAATGTACTAAAAGATCACATCCCAATGCACGTGCCGATAAGTCATCGATACAGCAAGCACCATATGTAACATCTCCTAATATTGATAAAGATTTAATCTCCTTTGGTAGTTTGGTAGGTTGTCCATCACTACTGCTATTGTTATGCAGAGGCGAGAATCTATATGCAAATTTGACCAATATGTCACCAATGGTAGATGCATACATTGTTAATCCCTCTGGAAGTTGCAATGCAATTGCTGTAGCATTTGCTTTCTCAATACGCCATATTGTTTTTAATATTTCAAACTCATAATCTTGAGGTAGTGTTGTTGATATGATGTGTTGCAATTGTGTATTATTCAAAAGGTGTGCGGGGATATCGTTTGTATCAACGCCACTCGTTGTAGATGTAGAAGAACTTTTCTTCTTTCGACGGATTATACGTGGTGTGGTATTACGCTTCTTGATATTATTGTTGGCGGGGGAGACATCATCATTTTTGATTACTTCATTCACCATCTTGTGTGTAGCTACACTGGAGCACAGCCTATCGATCAAAGAAGAAACTGTTATCTAATAACTGTATTAATATAAACTGCCGATTGACTTAATAGCAAATAGCAATCAATACGATAGGAGACGATAGATAGGTCAACTAAATGGCAAATTATCAATTCCACTTGTAAGCATATAAAGCAAAAGAACCAAATTCATCAACATTTTTTGCTCAAATAAATTGACGACGATTCGATAGAGATGTTGTTCTATATATGGCTAGCGGTATTCTTTTGTAGTATTGGCAGTATCTATGCCTTTGTCCCGTCATCAAATCATGTTGGCAGCAATAGTATCAATAATAGACCTATAATCGAACACGAATCATCATACAAAATTTCCAACACACATCAAACGTCATCGTCATCATCAACAACATGTCTACAAATGGCCCTTCTTGATGATGCAATGAAGACACGCCTTGATGGAATCCGTCGTTCATATCAGGCATTAACTGAACGTCTTGCTGATCCGGATGTAATTGGCGACTCAAATCTACTTCGTCAAGTAATGAAAGATCGGTCTCAGTCAGAAGAAGTTGTATTAGTATATGATGATTATTGTCGTCTCGATGAAGAACTTGAGGGTGCACAGGAATTATTCCAAGATGCGGGAGATGATGCCGAAATGCGTGAAATGGCAAGGTCTGAAATGAAAGAGATTGAGGTACAGTTGGAAGAGTTGGAAGCGAAGATTAAGATATTATTATTACCAAAGGATCCTAATGATGATAGAAATTGCATGCTTGAGATTCGAGCCGGAACGGGTGGGTCAGAGGCTAATCTCTTTGCGGGTGATTTGCTTGATGTGTATCGAAAATTCATGTCAAATGAGGGGTATAGTGTAAAGATGATGGACTCTTCTGCAGGTGATGATGGTGGCTACAAGAATGTGGTGTTGGAAGTCAAGGGTGATTCTGTATACTCAAAGCTGAAATGGGAAGCAGGAGTGCATCGTGTCCAGAGAGTACCAGCCACGGAAACTCAGGGAAGGGTACATACATCTACTGCTACTGTGGCCATTATGGTGAGTAATAGCATTTGTTTGGTTTGTTTGATATGCTCATATCACTTGCAATCATTACTCACTCTCTGAAATGCACATCTATATCTTAGCCCGAATGTGATGAAGTTGACATTAAAATTGATCCCAAAGATATTGAAATAAGTACAATGCGATCTGGAGGTGCCGGAGGACAGAATGTAAACAAGGTTGAAACAGCAGTAGATCTAATGCACAAACCCACAGGAAAGCCCGCGTTTGTATTGTTTTATCATATAAATTCGAGTGTTTAGTATGAAGTGTTGTGATTAGAGTGCTTTGTTTGACCTTATTTTGTCTTTATTGTTGATTGCCCTTGCATATCATATGTACTAACATATGTTATAATCTTCTCTCTTTCATCATTATAAACTGTGATAACGCGCATCTTCCAGGCATTCGAATTAAATGTACACAAGAAAGAAGTCAATTAAAGAATAAAGATTTGGCAATGAAAATGCTAATGGCTAAGCTATATGATATGGAGAATGAAAAACGCGAGGCCGAGGAGCGTGAACGACGAGGTGATCAGATTGGTACAGGTGGAAGGAGTGAGAAGATTAGGACATACAATTGGAAAGACTCGAGAGTTAGTGATCACAGGCTTGGGCAGAACTTCCCATTACAATCATTCTTTGGTGGAGATGCAGTTTCACAGATTATTGATGGATTGATTGCTCGTGATCAAGAGGCAAAGCTTCGTGAATTAAGTGAAGAGACAGCAAATTGAATTTAATCATCAAACTTAACTACTCTATTTATTATTCTGATATGTAGACGGAATTTGTATAGATTGTTCACCTGATGATTGACTTGCTGCCTGCTCATTGTTCTTGCTTACATATTGTGTAGACTTTCCTCTGTCCATCACCTCTCTATTATTATTGATTACCTTATCACTTTCATTAGCATCAGAGTAGCCATTTTTCTTGCTGATATTATATGATCCATTAGGGTTACGATAACCAGATACTTGCTCATAGTTATGTGTCCTAGAATTCATTATATCAGAAATAGATGGCGTCTGTTGTTGTTCATAATCATTGTAGTAATTGCTAGCAGCACGGTAAGTTTCTATTAAGCACGTTCCAACACAGTTGAATGCCATAAACGCAACCTCAGTCATGCTAAGGCCAGTAGTAGCAGAGCCTTCCTCTATAGAAGTAGTACCAATATGATTGCTATTATTGCCACCCCATTGTGGAGTAGCTGAAGTGGGTATAGTTGCTGTATTATTAGTAACAACTGTTGGTGTGTCTTGATAAGATTGGTAAGAGATATTGTTATTTATTTTGCTGATCGTATTGTTGTTGCTATTTTTGCGTGTACTGCCGCCATGTTTGGATGCAGACGATTCTAGTAACCTAACCGCATTCTCACGAATTGCTGTTGCATCATCCTGAGGTTGGGATTCAGTAGAATCAGTACTACTACTGCTACTCGATGATGAATCATCATTA
>Ga0075439_11892_pt1 | contig 10538 bp, 8 predicted proteins | sample MintriSingleCell_FD_74264 | JGI IMG/M metagenome (GOLD analysis project Ga0075439, IMG submission 74264) | Marine eukaryotic communities from Monterey Bay, USA to study complex ecological interactions - Minidiscus trioculatus JGI Plate_4_G5... | ecosystem: Environmental > Aquatic > Marine >... | reverse complement strand
CTGTCTTGCTAATCAAATCCCACTTACCCCATCCACATAATACTATACCCTGACGAAACTGAGCATTTTCTTCATCTGACCATCCTCCACTCTTTGGTTTGCCACTCCCCACAGTAGTCTTTGTCCTTTTTGTATTGGCACTTTTCTGTTGACTAGTTTGTTTTTTTGGTGGGGGTGACACCTTACGCTTCTTCTGAGCAGCGGCGGTGGCGGATTTATAATCTGTATCCCTCTTCTTTGCCTCCCTTAACATCCGCTGTACGTCCTTTAAATGCTTTTGGGCTTCATCAAGTTGATAATTCGCCCAGTCGGCATGTTCTGTTGCAATGGATACCTGGTTTTTGGCTGATGCTAAATGCAGTTGGATTGCCTTAACTTCGGGATTTTCTTCTGGTGATGACATATTTGCTGTTAATTATTTTGTTTATTTATTTGTTGGTATTATTTATTTGCAGTATGATATATTACTTAAGTTAGTTGAACGTGGGTATCTTTGTTTTGCAAAAACTTTTTTATGTTGATTATTGATACTGATGCTCCTTGAAATCTAATACCTGTATGGATGTCAGATAAAAACAGCACGTATTGTTAATTAAATTATTTATTATTGCGGCCTTTATTGATGCCGTCCGCTGTTGTTATTTAATGCAATACTCCGCGATACTTTCTTCACCACCAAATAACAATGACACGTGAATTTTGATTTTATGAGAGTGTAAAGATATCCGTATCCCTCTCTTTTAGAAGGCTTCTCTCTTTTCAGTTTATTATTGGTCGGGCACCCTCAAGGTTGGCGACTATGATAGAGAAGGGCAGTGTTAGATAAGGGGCTGGAATAGACTTATATTATCTTATGTGTATACAGCATTTTAAATGAGTTAGTATCTCCACGTCCCATCATCTGCATGTCAATCATTCGACAATGTTTACCTCTAACTGGATTAGGATACTTTTTATTTTTATATTTATTACACTCAATTGTGTGCTCGTTCCTCTATCTGATTCTCTGTTTGATACTCGGGTCTGGACGCACGGGCGGCTAAATCCAACCGAACAGAGGCAGGTACAGATAGTTTTATCTTTGTATTATACAACCCGTCAGTATCATTTTCCACCGCCACCGCCCTCATCTTTGTCTCATTGCTAGTTCTTGCAGCCGTACCCTTATTGGTCGTGATATTAGTAATGCTGATGTTCTTGCATGCCTGTACCACGGCTTTAATAACAGTGGCATCAATGGCTTGACCTCGGTATCCTCGAGTTCAGTTACCCCAATACGCAGCCTTGCATTCTACCCTACCTCCCCACTGCCTCTTTTTACCCTATGCTTAGTGGTAGCCTCCCTTTTCTTACTAGAAGGAGTTATCTTACGCCCCGACCGCGTTTGGGTAACATCTAATTGTGTTGCCTCAGTATCCCCCTCATCCATGTCATTATCATCCTCTGCCACTCGGGAGTTTGATTTAAATAACGAATGGAGTAAATCAGACTCAGCAGCCTTTGTAAGCATTTCAATCCCTGAACTGGTGCTACCACTACTACTACCACCAGCCGGGGTATTATGAGTACCATTCCTCATCCTTTTAGGTTGTTTTGAGGGATCAGGTTTCCATGTACCAGTCTTCATGGCCTCACGTTGTGCCTTATCATAAGCTGATTTTGACAACTTCTTGGGTGATTTGGCAGCAGCTAACTTGGCTTTCTTTTGAGGAGGAGGTGGCTTTGGTTTTGGTTGGTACCGAGGATCAGGTTCCCATGTACCAGTCTTCATGGCCTCACGTCGTGCCTTATCATATTCTGATTTAGACAACTTCTTAGTTTTCGTTGCCCCCTCTGAGGTATGTGTTGTCTTCCTCTTCTTCACTGGTGGTTGTTGCAACAATACCTCCTGCTTATTATCTCTTTTCTCCCCCGTACTACTACTCTTGTCGGTATTCTTTATTAACAACTCCTCCCCAGCCTGTGCATTCTTACGTCCACCAGGGCCGTGCATTGAACATGCACTTGCAAATCTTATTGCCCAATTTGTACAGCCTGGATGGGAACATAATTTGCGTTTAGCACCATGTGCTATTACACAAACACCTCTCTGTAGACGGATGCGTTTGGGTCCGCTGCTGTTACTAGCCTCTTGTTTTGAATCCTCATCAGCTGCAGCATTATCTAATATATCCACCCCTCGTTTAGCCTCTCTTAACTTTTTCTCCGTATCTTTTAAATGTTTCTTAGATTCACCGAGTTGATAATTTGACCACTCGGCGTGTTCTTTTGCAATTGATACCTTGTGTTTGGCTGCTGCTAGATGTAGTTTAATTGCCTTTACTTCGAGACTGTCTCCTTCTAATAATAATGACATATTGTTTGGTTTGTTTGTTTTATTGGCCAATCTTCTGATATCTGACAACTGCAGTACGTAATAATAATATAATACTTCAATAATTTATTATTGTGCCGTCCGCTCCACTCTATTTAGGTACCCACAATAATAATCTCAAACCATCACCAGTTCAACCAAAGAGATATCGTATAATCTATGCCGGTATCCTTTCTTGTGAAATTTTCCTCCGCCGAACATAGATATCTTTTGCCACTACCACAACAATATGATGGAGGAGTCTGCTGATATAACGCCGGGGCGTGATACCTCGTGTGTAAATGAAGATGATAAGCTAAAAACATCATCTGATCTGATGGGAAGAGGACAGAGAGATCGAGAGAAGAACAACAACAATAAAAATGACATGTCATATTGTGCTAATTGTGGAAAGGAGGGTAATAGTGATGATATGAATACATGCAACAAGTGCAAATCAGTAAAGTATCGCAACGCGGCATGTAAAAAGAAACACCGAAAGAAGCATAAGAAGGCATGTGAGAGACGAGTTGTCGAGCTCCAAGATGAGGCATTATTTGCAGATCCTCCCCCGAGGGAGGATTGTCCAATCTGTTTTATTCCTTTACCTCATGCAACAAAAACAACGTGGACTAACTGCTGTGGAAAGGTGATTTGTGATGGATGTATGATATCAGTGGAAGGAGATAAGTGTGCATTCTGCCGGATAGTTAACGAGACTACTCATGCAGAGGATATTGTAAGGACAAAGCGTCGTATGGAACTTAATGACCCTGAGGCATTTGTTACAATGGGTTGTCATTATCATGAAGGGTTTTTAGACTTGATACCACAAAACTACGAGAAGTCACGTGAGTTGTGGTCCAAGGCAGCTGAACTAGGTTCCCCCGGCGGCCATAGAAATCTTGCCGCTCGGTATTACAATGGAGAAGGAGTAGAAAGGGATTTAAAGAAGGCAATATATCATTGGGAAAAAGCAGCTATGGGAGGACATCATATGTGTAGGCATGACCTCGGTGTTCAAGAGGAAAAGAAGGGCAACTTGACAACTAGAGGGATTAGGCACTACATAATTGCAGCGAAGCAAGGATTTGACCCATCAATGTATCAAGTTGAGAGGGGATTTGAGAATGGATACGTGTCGGAAGAGGTATTCTTATCCACATTGTCTGCATATCAGCAATCTCTTGATGAGGTTAAAAGTCCACAACGAGATGAAGCAGAAAGGGCTAGGGCACGAGAAGCAGAAATGTATGCCACCATCAATCCCATACTGCAGCAATACCTAAGAGATACCTAAGAGAGCATTGTAAGACTAAACATATGATGTGCTTTTAACTTCTTCTAAGTTTAAGTTTTAATATTTACATTCATTTGTCCACATTGTATACTACATTGACGACTATTCCCACCTCTTCTCCCGGAGTACTAAATAGGAAAGACGATATAAACCAAATAGAAGTAAGCATACTAGCAAGAAGATAAAGATAGGTAGCACACATAAAGTATCTCACCTTGAGCAGCTTTCTTTCGAGTATCCTCTTCACTCATCTCATACCATAGATTATCATCACCTCTCTTCTCTAAGAAACGTCCACCGTATGATCTAACTCTCTTCACAAGCTCAAGTGAGTATTGATACTTCTTCTCTGACTTTCCATAATATCCATCCTGATAGTCGCCTCGTAACTTCCTTGCCTCGTCTCTCAGCCTCATGTTTCCCTCGTGGTCGTTTGTCAATCGTCCTCGGCCTTTAAGAATGTCGGTTGTTGTTGGAACTTCTATACCTTTACCTGATGGCTTCATTTCGGATTGTTTCCTTCTCTTTTGTGGAGGCTTCTTGCTGGCAGTATGTTTACGTTTTTGTGGAGGCTTCTCGCTTTTGCCCCACATCTTTCTTGGGCATTGATCAGAGTGACTTTCATTGTTGCGCCTTACCCCAGTCTCTAGCTCCTTGTTACATTTGTCACATCCTGAAATAGCGGCGACTTCGAGAGAAACTCTTTCAGGAGCAGGCTTCTTGATGGGAATATACTTTGTGGCAGCCTCCTTCTTCTTACTGCTAGGAGTTATCTTACGCCCCGACCGCGTTTGGGTAACATCTAATTGTGCAATTGCCGCGAAAGTATCCTCCTCCATGTTATCATTACTATCATCCTTTGCCACTTTGGTGTTTGGTTGAAATAACGAATGAAGTAGATCAGATTGAGCTGCCTTTGCTAGCATTGCAATCCCCGAAGAACCGGCGCTACTACCACTATCACTACTACCAACAGGGGTAATATGAGTACCATTCCCTGATTCCAACGACCCCTGCTCATCACTCGTCTCCTCGGTCTTACCTCCAGTATCCGTCCTTAACTTATCCTCAGCATCATCCTTCCCCTTCATCTGACAAAATGGCGGAGGGTCATTACCATAAAGTGCCTCCCAACCATCTTTTGGAGGAACTCTACAGTCCGCATTCATCCGAGATCTGTACATGTGCACAAGTGGTTCACTATTATCAGTAATATCTCCTTTCCACATACTAATAAACCAGTAACCAACTTGCTCAAATGATCCACGGACTGTAAGGTTTTGATAATGGATTGCATACGAATCCTTTGCCTCAGTACTGCCACTTGGATGATGATCGTCTTTTTCTTGTTTGATATACATCGAATTCTGGAGGGAATAGGTTCCATTCACATCAGAAGTTCCACACCCTACTATTTGAGCTTCCCCGAGATAAACAGTCTCATCATTAGCTGGTTCTTTATCCCCTGCTTTCTCCTCATCCTCGCCTCTTTTCTCCATTGACTTTTCAAGAGGTTGCGGACTGGGGGATACGATATCATTATTACTTTTTGATGCGGCAACATTTTGATGTTCAGCAGCTTGTGCAGCATACTCATGTGGCGCCAAATACTTGAGGCCATCATTCACCCAATTGCTCTTCTCTTTGGAATAACTATGCACTTGCAATTCCCTCTGTACCCCCATCTTGATTTGAGGACTGGCGGGCGCCGCGTCATTCGAAGCAGGTTGCTTGGCGGCGGTAACAGCAGCGGGATTAGACTTAATCTCAGCCTTGATACAAACTTGGCACATCCGATCATCTTCCAACTTATTCCACTCGGCATTAATATAACTCCACTTCTTCTTTTCTATACCGCACTTGCCACACTTCTTGAGAGGTCCATCTCTGATCTTCTTGTAATATGCATCCTTTGTTGATATTTCCCGATTATACGAATCTAATAATCCTACTTCTTGATTATTACCCGCGGCAGCAGCAGCAGCAGCGGCAACAACAGGGAGAGTTGATTCAACGGTCTCCGAAGAAGAAGCCACTTGGTTGTTACCCACGGCAGCGGCAGCAGCAGCAGTAGCAGGGGAAGGTGACTGTTGAATCCCTTTCTCGGCAGCTGACTGCTGCTGAATCTTCTTCTCGCCATTTATTAACATACCCAAAGGTAGAGTAGTACTTGCCAATTGCCATGTAGATTCTTCTTCTGATGCCTGTTGTGCCTTTTCTGATACGTCAATATTCCACCTCTTGATTGTTTCACTCCGCCTGCCAATATCGGCGTTAATCTCTGTTATAATAAAGAGATACGTGATACATATCATGAGTAAACATTGAAGAAACAGTACACATACCATATAAATACACAAAATATACACATATATACAAACTAACTAATAATAACTTACTCTGCAATGCCGCCCCATCATCAACTTCAAAATAGGATTTACCATTACTATATACTTTATAAAATTTACCACTATCCTCCCCATCCATATTACATTTAAAGTAATTATAAATTTGTATAGCAATTTCCTTCTTTTTACTATCACCTTCCTTGGCTAATTGTATGAAACTACTAAACATTATGGAGCGGTAGTTTTCATTGTGTAATGATAATATTATATCGTTGGAGTTTGGTTGTAGTTGTTCATTTTGAGATGCGTCCTCTTCTTCTTCGGTTTGATCCAATGAGACCCTAATTTTAGCTTCTTTTAACATTCGTTGTACATCCTTTAAATGTCTTTTAGATTCATCTAATTGATAATTTGCCCAGTTGGCATGTTCTTTTGTTATTGTTACTTGATGCTTGGCTGATTCTAGGTGCAGTTCAATTGCCTTTACCTCGAGACTCTCTTCTTCTGGTGATGATGACATGTTGTTAGTTTGTTTTGTTTGGGGTGTGCAGTGCACAAATGATTCGACTTAGCGGGTGACGATTTAGTTATGTTTTGTATATTATGTATTGCAACAAATATTGCAATTTTTGATTATTGATTTGTAGTGTGGACTTATACCTCTTGCTTAGACTATTTGATTATATATAATACACGGAAAATGCAGATAAACTTAATTACTACATAGCCGCCAGCCGCCGCCACAAGATTTTCATAGTGCATCTTCTTAGTGGAAGTCATTGATAGCTTACATCTCCGGGACAAAAGTTTCCGTTTGAGACATCTTCTCTCCGCCGCCTACCTATTATTATTTCTTACTGCAACAAACCCAATTACTGAGGTATTAACAATTGGATTGCCATAGTAGACGTCCTTTTCTCTACTACAACTGATCTATATAGGCAGGCCTCGTAGTATATATGAGCAAAATAGAAAGATACCAAGATACTCACATCTCAGGATATGATTGCTGTAAATTACCCATCATTGAAGAAAGATTAGAAGCAAATAATAACAATGATTAAACCAAAACATGTTTTCCAACATTGTTTGGATCTTGTTCCAGCTGCAATGGGGGCCGAGATTATTATGCGATCGCGAAGGGCAGAGGATGAGAACTGGATGATGCTACTACTTTATTTTGTTGCATATATATCAATAACAAAAATGGCCACATACGTTCGTGAACACTACTTGGAAAATGAGCTATGTAAATTAATATCTGAACCTCGTTTTTATAGCTGGATGGAGTCTTCTCAACAGAGGCAACATTATAAAAAACTACATACAACCCTGTGGGTCATTTCTGGGATATGTTTGGCATGCATCTTTGTTGCCGCATACATGGATAAGCCGTTTGTTGTCTATAGCACATTAACAGTTCTCCTTATATCGGATTCAATCCAGGCGTTTCAGGACGATATAAATTTATGGAATATAACAGTTGGGAACGGTATTGGTGAAGATACAGCATATGAAATCTACGAAATTGTAGATCGTTCTAAGCCCGGCCCGCCACGCAAGGCTGATGTATTGGACATTAAATACTCTTTATGTGATATTTTAAAGAGACGATATATGAGACCAGTTAGCGCAATCCCTAATGACGCCAGATTACAGTTAAGAAATGTGAAATCTTTACTCGAGTTATACCCAGAATACATGAGCATCCTTGATCGAGATGGAGTAACGACTCCGTTTGAATTAGCTTGTCATTACAGCTCTGTGGATGTTGTGCAGTATATGATAGAGTTAGATGAAAAGTTGCTAGAAAGTCGTGATGAACAAGGTAACACTCCTCTCCATTGGGCATGCCAAAACACAACTTCTGGGTGCGTCGATATTGTTCAATATCTGTTAGACTTAGACTGTAGTTTGATAAACATATGTGACAAGCGTGGCAACACACCTCTTCATCGGGCAAGTCAACATGGGTGTTCCACTATCGTGGGATACCTTTTGGAGAAACATTTGCCATTAGTTACAGTAGCAAACAAAGATGGAGATCTACCGATCCATTTGGCAAGTGATGAAATGACTCGTAGCAGCAAGAGAAAGAGACACGATAAACCATGCAATGAGATTGTATTTCTGCTGCTTCAAGCAAATCCCGAGTGTCTGAAAGGATAAGTGAAAGTAAAGTTATTGATAATAAGAAGAAATAGATAGATATATAAAATCAATGTAGTCCCTCATTATTAATACTCATTTATGGATGGATATCTAGTTAAAGATGCAACTATATGGTTTGGCCTCGGCAGCCACTTCCTGTCTTCTAAAGGGATATTACTCTTGAACAACAACCTCATGCTTTTGTTTCTTTGTCTCTGCAGCGACCCTCTTGCCTCCTCGCCATCCATTGCATTTACCACAACGTTTCTTGGCAGCGGGGATTATCAAATCACAACATGTCCAGTCCTTTTCCCACTCAATACCACTCTCGTCAACATCTGTTATCTTTATCTTCCATCCACCTTTACGCTTTCCGCCACGCCACCGATGGCATTTGCCGCAACGAGATTTTGTATTGGATACCTCGTTTTGGCAATTTGTACAAGCCCAATGTCCCTCGTCGATAGTGTTAGCATCAGTTTTGATAGGAATTGCTGGAACAACTTTCTTCATGGATGCCTTCTTGGTTTCGTAGGGAGCACGTTTCCCCCCACGCCACTTGTTACAACTACAGCGCTTCTTTGTCCTTGGCACAACTTTTCCACATGTGCACATCCAATCTATCGACTCGTTGTAGAATGGAACAGGGAGAGGTACCTCCTTCGACTCGAGAGGAGGGGCAGTTGTTGATTGTTCACTTTCCACAGCCTCCTTGGATGGGGATGAGCTCTTCCCATCTTGATGAATCACTGGACTACTACCTGGCTTTGATAATGTCGGCTCTTCACAATGTTTAGTCTCGGTGGATGGTGGATGTGTAACCCGAGTCTTCGCGTCAGATCCTTCTTTGGGAATTGGTAATTGAAACCGTACCTTACCACCCGATTTGGCAGTCTGTGGACAAATCAATGTGACACGTTGTCCACCGGCAACTAAACTAAACGTCTGCCCGGGTGCTACACCACCAGGTACGATAACCTCAAACATTTGATGAGTCTTCTTCTCATTCTCCTTTGACTTACTTACTACAGGCTCCTTAGTTGAGGACGAGCTCTTCCCATCTTGAATCGCTGCTGAACTACTACTTGGCTTCGAGACTGTCTGCTCTTCACAATGTTTAACCGTACTATCTTTGTCTTTATCCCTTTGGTCAGCCGTAGTAGCTTCCTCATCGGTTGATGGTGGCTGTGTAATTATTGAATTGTCACCATCACTATCGTCACCCATCCCGCCACATTCGCCTACCCCACTTAATACAGCCCCATCTTCATCGTCACCTTCATCATTATTACTCGAAGTACGATCATTTAAAGCAGGTTTATCCCCTTGTTCAATAGGAGGAGGAGCAAGAGGAGTAGTCGACAGCAGAATTCCTTTTTCAGCATTTAACATTGCCAAGTACATATCTTGTGTTTGTTTCGATATTGTTGCTGTTTGACTAACCGGAGATGTATCGTTACCAGAAATACTAGATGTTACTGCTGCCTTTCTCTTCTTAATACTATCCTCCCGTTTGAAATCAGCACCAGCGGGCACTGCAGCTTCTCTTTTCTTATTGCTATCCCCAGTTAGTTGTTGTAAATTACTACTCACATTATTCTGCACATCAGCGGATTCGGCCTGCAAACTTGCCTGAGCATCTGCTAAACACTTCTCAGCATCATGAAATTCTTTTTGTGATATATCAAATTGATTCTGTGATAATACAACATCCTTATTGGCATTATCCAACATCTTCTTTGCAATGTTCATATTCACCTCGGCATAATTTTTTGTTTCCTTGGATGCTTCTAAACTTTTAGAAGCCGCAGTTGCTTGCTCCTTGGCCCTAGCTAGACGTTGTTTCATTACATCTATTTCTTGTTGCTGCACTTTTGATTTGGGTACCACTTCCGATCGTTTGACGTTTACTTGACGTGGCATATTGTATTAATGGAAGTGTTGATGTTTTATAAAGTCAAAAATTGCAAAGGGCTAAGGAAGCTTCTATTCGTGTGATGTATTGATTGTGACGATACCAAACCACCTCTATTCGATAGAACGTTAAATACTGATACACCGACTACAATAAATGTATACTAAACCTTATATTGATTGTTTGCTGACAGTTTCTATGGTATCACCCCATCATGCCATTTTACTAAAACTCGACGAGTTCTACTCCGGTCCTCTCATAAAAGGATACCAAAAGGTATCCTCCATTTTCCTGCCTGCCTTACGATACTTTATTTCTTTTGTTCTGCTACTATTGCAATTAGATATCGATATTTATTGCAACAATAGGTTTGGTATACCACCCCCCTAGTATATGAATCAGTTTTTAACGTTCTATTGAATAATAGTCTCGTCGGAGCTGTAGTCTTTGTATGTACCATCGATTTCACTT
>Ga0075439_15190_pt1 | contig 10540 bp, 5 predicted proteins | sample MintriSingleCell_FD_74264 | JGI IMG/M metagenome (GOLD analysis project Ga0075439, IMG submission 74264) | Marine eukaryotic communities from Monterey Bay, USA to study complex ecological interactions - Minidiscus trioculatus JGI Plate_4_G5... | ecosystem: Environmental > Aquatic > Marine >... | reverse complement strand
CTTTCCACCACGCAGATAGGTGTCTGCATTTTACCTCTTACCCCTTTTGGTGTAGACGATTCTACAAGAAATAAATGTTCTTCACAAGTTATTAGTGATGATGATTGTTGTGGATTCTTTATCCAGGAGAGTCCAGAATCACCCGAATTAGATGTAGCTGCATTATTATTTCCTTCGCCTGATCAGTTATCAAATATTAAGGAAATTGAGCAAATGGTTGGTGATAGAACTCTACTTATCTTCAATAGACAATTTACTCGACCAGAGGACTTTGGTTTCTTCAACAAAGGGGAAGCAAAGGAGACAATCGAGAAGTATGAATGGGGATTTGCATTCCAAGAGATTGCCTGTAGAGGAGAAGATGTTAAACTTACATATGAACAATCTATTGGCTGGCAGTGTTGTGTAATAGATGAAAATGGAAATGAGATCAAGATCCAGAATGATAATTGGGACAACCAAGTACGTCCTGATTACCAAGACATCGAGGATACTATTAATGAAGTCATTCGTGAACCTCTTTGGATGCGTAAAATGCAAGAGGCCAATGAGAAAGGCCTTAAATTTACTCGAAAGGAATAAAATATGAATAGAGATCATATGGCTACAAGGCGTCAGAGGGGGGTTGCTACATGATTGTTAAAAGCTTAGCTAAAGTAACGTGTGTTAACGTTTGTTCATGCGCTTAAGTTTACTCTATAACTGTGTGCAATCCATACAAACAAAATCTATAAGGGGCTGCGCGTCTACTCTATTTGCAGTCTCCTAGCCTAATAGCTTTACATAGTATCACCTGAATCATATGTTGAGCAGGTACGATACTCACAAAATTGTCAAAATTTACCCTGTGAAGCGCCTCAATACTGACTTTCTTAAGCTGTTGCCGTTGCCATTCTGTTTCTGCTGTGACGCATCACGGGCATGTGCAGACAACATGGACTTTATATATGACATGGTTGGTCTTTCTTCAGGAAAACTAGACCAACAGCTTGTTGATATCTCCTTACATACTGTGGGCCAGTGACTTGGTACCTTGGGACGAGCTCCCTTCACAAATACTTTCTCATAGAATTCATCCGCCGATTTGACATTACCAAATGGCTTTTTAAGTGCAAATATCTCCCATAAAAGTATGCCGAAGCTATACACATCGGCTGGCAGGTTGTATCCTAATACCAAGCCGACTTCTGGCGCCATGTAGCGGGGTGTGCCACATTTATCATATAGCAAGCCTGGTTTCCTGTCTGATGTCTCACCACTGCTTATCGAAGAACTTTTGGGTGGTTCGTCCACACCGATAGCAAAGCCGAAATCAAATAACTTTAAGACCCCGGTTGGATCAAACCCAACATTGGCAGGCTTCAAATCTCGGAAGATGATCTTCTTGGAGTGCAAATATGACATGGCATCGGCAATAGAAATTGCAACTTTGAGTTGACTCATCGATGGGGGTGCCTTCTTATCGTTAGTCTTCCTCCAACGATTGATTCGGTCATCTAGAGTATCCTTCAATCTATCTATTAGAATGAAGAAGCCATCACTAAGGCGAAAGGAATTGTATAGACTTCCACCTGCACGGCCGTGGAGCTTTACAATATGAGGATGGTTGAGGCAGGCTAACATGGCTGTTTCGTGCACAAGATCTTCAACACCAATTATGAACTGGTCGGCATCTGAACGAATTTGTGGACGCAGGCACTTCATGGCAAGTACTACCTTTCGTTCCCTCTTCTTAGAGATGGTTCGAGCTTGAGTTCCCATACAAACAGACGCCCCGACGTCGGTAGCGCGCCTTCTTGGAACGCGTCTCATACTACTAGCAAGGGGTTGAATTTGTTGCGGCCGAAATTCATTCGGCTGTTCCTCGTCGTTCTCCAGTATTGGAGAGGACACTCCAGATTTCTTGGAGAATGAACTCGACGCAGAGCTTCTCAAGGAGGGTCTTCGTGGGGGTCCTTGTTTCTTGGGGTTACCGAACAGAGCATCAATTTCCTTATCAAGATCATCCGCACCATCTTCATCTTGACCTTCTTGGATAGAACCGGTCGTGGAGAAGGAGTTGGTGAAAGAGCTCCGTAAAGATTCAAATGACTTTCTTCTTCTCCCATTAAAGCCGTGAGGAGATTTCTTGGCCGAGAGAGCTCCGGATGATTGGATATCAACCTCTGGGAATTGCTGCTGTGGGGGCTCTATTAATTCACTGCCACTGATAACACTTGTCAGTGTAGTTTCTTTTAAGGGATTGTCGAACATGGCATCAATCTTGTTATCAAGGGCGTCCTCATCTCCCTCCTTCTGCTGGCTACCAAACATGGCATCAATTTCCTTATCGAGATCATTCCCCTCCGAGCCATTCCCATCTTCTTTATTGCTCCCCCCACTCTTTTCAGACATATTATCTTCACCAAACTTGGCAACAAGTAACTTATCTAAATCTGCCCTATCACTACCCAAACTCTGAATAGTCGGTGCCTCATTTTCCACAACCGTGGCAAAAACTTCAAACACATCACTAAAGCTCCCCTTACCCAAATGAGTACCAACAACTAAATCCATTTTAGTAAACTGTGGAATATTTTCCCACTTCTTACGATCTAATACTGAAACATCGGCAGATAGACATTCCTCTATATATTCCTTGGCACGAACAGCCGCGATATTGGCTAATTCATGCTGGGACGGGCTTGATCCTAAATTTTCCAACATTGTTTTGGAATCTAAAGAATTGCATTCGGCATTATCCAACTCATTCATGGATTGTGTAGAATAGGCGGATAAGATGGAACTGTTCCGTTGATGCAGCTGATGTGATGAACCGTCCCCGGCGGATAGGGGAGTTCCACTTCTTGATGTAGGACCACCACCGTCATTCGATGATGCAATGGAATGATTACTCTCCCCTCGTAACATCCGTGCCACTTCGGCAGCGGACTTATATCCATCCTGTTGGATAGTATCCGTAAAGTGCGTATCATGTAATGAATTACGACGGATTGGTTCATTATCATCATCATATATCACATCCTCCTCCTCTAATAGATGAGATAATTGAGTAGGATGACTGGAATGATTTGCAAAAGGAGTGGTAGTATTCTTCTTTTTGGAAAAACTTGAAAATAGAGATGAACTTCGTGATTGTCCACCCTTCTTGCGTCCCTTGGGTATCCACTTCTTCTTTAATTCTATTCCTCCTCCTTCACCACCACTACCCCCATTATTGAAATGTGTATTAGCATTCGGGGGTAGGGATTGGGTTAAATTGCTTCTATGTCCATTTGTACGCTTTGATGTGACACTTGGTTGAACTTCTTCTTGTTGTAATCTTGACGGTGGCAAACCGCGGGGGATCATAATATCCTCTTCGTCCTCTTCTCTATCAACCTCTTCTATACTTTGAGGAACTGCAGCAGCAGCAGCAGTAGAATCTATTGTATGATCTGTATCATCATTTATAGAAGAACTATTGGCATCATCAGCATAAGTTATATAACTATTCCTTGGACTACTCGAGGACGATGAAGAAGACAGTGGCGGTATCTTCTTATTACCGAGGCCATCCATAATAACTTGCACGTGAGATGACGTTATTATATCACCATCCGATGGGGAGGGAGTTCGTGTTAGTATACTATCTCCACAGGCGGTGGCAGATGTCGTAGTAGTAGAACTACACACGGTTTTATTATCAGTTGAAATTGTTGATTTGTTTTTGTGATTGCAAAGAGGGGGAGGCAGCTGCTTATGGCTATGGTTTGATATGTTCATATGTGGTGCCATCGTTCTATTGCTATTCTATAGTATCAGATGTTAAAGCTATTAAGAGAGAGAACGTGGTTGATTAGCTCCAACTTCAAGAACTTGAAGAGACACAATAAGGCAGGGCGGGTGGACACATTTAATTTTGTTGCAATAAAAACATTCATAACAATTCAACAAACTTACGATATTCTACCCCTGTCAATAGGGAAATCCTTCTATTGCCAGCACCCTATATCCTGAGGAGGCTATCAGATCCAAACTATGATAATTATGGCGTTAGGGAGAGCCAAACAATTGCATCATCTACACGTTCTACTGAAAAGTCAAAACGGCCCGAGGACGGTATGACATATCAATACGACTACAAAGCAGCTGTTTCTCCTAAAAATTGACTAAAATAGTAGGTTAATGGCCTTAAGAGATACTCAAATCAAACTAACTTTTCAAATAATTATTTCTTATGATAAAGTTATTTACTAACTGAAATATTTCAGTATTCCTAAGTCATTGAAGTTGGTAATGACTAAGGATGGAATGAAATCACGCTGCGATGGTAAAAAAGTCCCCAAATCCCTTGAGCCTAATTTCGTACCCATAATCATAGATTACGATACTCTGTAATCCAGGTAAGTCTGAGTAGTCTGTACTAAGTTGTACGGAGAGAACTGAGTACTGAAAACTCTGCAACTTGCGTGCGTGGCAAACAAGATAGTTGTTGCATCAATGTTGATGAAGAGAGGAGTGGTTGGCCTTCTTATCTCATAATATTGCATAATTGCATAATTGGATATTGTTTGAGCTGTTTGTCAGTATATTTTGACTGTCGATACATCTTACAGATTTCAGGAAAATGCATACCCTATTTACTCTATCGTTAATAATTCTCATCTCGGTGTCGGCGGTATCAGCTGCTTCAAGTGAATTCTGCAGTACAGTCTACGCTGATTATCATCGTCGTCAGCTAGCATACTTTTCGGAAGATGGTGTATTCGATATCGAAAGTGGAGCTAAACATGTCGTAAGTTTTTTGTGTTATGTGTTTTGTGATATGTGTTCTTTTTGTTGGTACGATATACAATTTTTGTTTGCAAAACAATATGTTCGTGCCAGACCAAGTACAAATCATGTGCCTCCTCATTCGTGTGTTTATCTAATACACTTACTGTGGTCGATATGATGAGTTGATAATTATGTGTCAATCTAATAATATTATCATCTCATATTATAATCATCATATTTCTTTCATATAATATATATCATATAATGAGCACAGCCGGTATTAACACTCTCAGAGGATGGTAGCTCTGCAACCATTGTTGTTGGGAATGGGGATGAAGAAGATGGTGTTTGGCATCCGATGATTGCATCAGACGACCCTAGCACTGTTCATTTCATTACTCATATTATGGTGAAGGATCAGGTATGTTTTCATATATGTTTGTCATATTTGAATTGGATGAAATATAATTGCACTACTAACCTCTAATTCATCTTATGGTCGGTACACCTCTGCTATATTGTCATCATACTATTATATGACATGTATGAGTAGAACAATAATGTTGTTGCCGCAAAAGCGTTGGATCCAACTGTCGAAGGCCCCGCTACTGTCACTATCGATGTGCCAGCTGGCGTAACTGAATTGACTCCTTATGAGTGGTGGTAAGTTGTATACTTGATATCATATCTTTCTATTATGATGCTACACTATACACTCATATTAAACGAATTATATGGCAGTAACATTCATGGGCTTTGGGTAGGAGAGACTGTATCAATCCCAGTTACCACCGATGAAGCGCGAGGAAGTAGTAGTAGTGAATGTGTGGTATCTCAATATCCCGAAGGAGCTTGGGAATCTGTCCATGCCGACTTTTTACGTCAACAAAAAGAAACATATCAATCTGATACACCATTTAAAGAAGAAGATGGCGTGAAGCATATTCCATACATTACACTAAATGAAGACGAAGTGACTGGATCAATCATTGTTGGAGTCGAGCCTGATCCTGTACACCCAATGATTGGATCAGCAGATGGCATTACAGATCCTCACTGGATTACAGAAGTGTATGTGGTAGATGCCGATACAGGAAAGATTATTACAATGAAGTCTTTAGATCCCACTGGAGTGGATGCGGCGACAATGGAGTTTGATATTCCCACAGGTACCGAGTCTATTGTTGCATATGAATGGTGCAACATCCATGGCCTATGGGGGAGCCCTAAAGTGGAGACAACAACTGCTGCCGATGCTGCTTCTAGTGATACTTCACCGTCTGCAATGGATGGTGGACCAAGCTCTAGTACGAATGGGGCTTGCTCAACCACTACTACTGCTGCTTTGGGCACGGCTGCTGCAATTGTTGCTGCCAACGTGTAAACTAAACTTGTATATAGGTTGGGAGGTTGTACGTATTATGTACAAAGAATGAGCGGTATATTGTTTGGGAATGTGAGTCTAGATCAGTTTGACGAAGAATGAGTGAATGTTTGATTGGGGATAGATGGGAAGGAGAAGTCTTAAACCCATGTGTTTAGTTGTAGATCAAGTAAATAAAAAGATAAAACTTGGAAAATGACGAACAGCGTATATCTTCGTATTATTCTATCTGTGGTATTATCATTACATGGAACCTTGACTCCTGACGACAATAAAACTACTCTCTCATCGCCCTTTGATCGCCAAATGACGACAGCTGCATCTCCCTAATAGTTTTTGAAGTTGATGGGAGAGTTGATGTGATAATTTATTGTTGATGGCAAGTTGGCGTTGCTCCACTGCACAAAGGTAGGCAATACAAATTTATTCAAATCATGTTCAAAACTCTTTGCAGCGTTATGATGGCGGCAAAAGTCGTCATGGCCTTCACCACACCTTCCATCAATAAAGTTCGAACACATGATATGTCCCATGCTCATACTATAACTCCTCTATCTGTTGCTGTATATCAACCTGATGATATGGGTACATATACTGTCATGGATGAATCTTCAGCAAATAATATATTTGATAGCTTCAATAGCAACTACGAAGCTGATCTAGATGAATGTATCTTTGAAAACGTAGCTTTGCAACTTTCGTATGATCCATCAATAACATTAACATTAGCCAGGTTAGCAAGTAGATATTCACCTGTAGGATATGATATTGATATTACAAATATAAATGAAGTGCGGTTGCAAAAACTTGATAGCAGTTCAATTTCCATCGAGACTATTATATGTGAAGCTAATGAATGCGCAGCTTTGTTGGTTCCTATAACTTTTGCAGAAGAATGTGTGTTGGACGATGAACTAAGAGAATGTATATTACACAATATGCATACGTTAGATACTGAAGGATATAATCTAAGAGAAGAGAAGGATCACATCTTCGAGGAAGAGAAAGAGGCTCTAAAGGCATATAATGTGTTGCAATCATTTGATGTTGATGAACTCAAGACTGGACTATCTACTCTACCTGAATGGTGGGAGTCTCCTAGTAGTACAGAGGATATATCAGAATGTGAATTAATCGAAGAATTGTTAAATGGAGAAGACTTCCAGAGTGTGTTGAGAAGTCTGGCATTATATATGTTACCGTCAGAAAGACGGCTCGGTGCTGTTGCCGTGAAACTGGTTGGATGTCGAGGTATGTTGCTAAAGGTGGAACTCAGACAAGGAAACACAATAGATGTTCCAGTTAAGTATTCTAACACTGGACATGACGAAAGCAGAAGTATAAGGGAGCAAGTGTTGTCGTTGATGTCATCAATAAGCACTCCATTGCATGAGTAGATGTCGATAGTAAGAGGTGTCTAGGTTTGTTTGTGTCATTAGGTGGTTGTAAAAAGTGTAGATACTGAAGTATGAACACTATCATCTTAAACTGTGCTGTATGTTCATTCTACACCCTGTTGATTATCAGCTTGGCAATATGTCCCTACTCAAATAGTAGTCAACAATATCTTGTGGTACTTTCACCAGGGCTTGTCTTGATAGCTCTTCAGGGTCGAATTGATATTCTCTGAATTCAACAAAGGTAAATCTTCCACATGTATCTAATGATGGTGAATTACTCCATTGCTTAAAGTCTGAAAAGTCTGCTCTACCAATGCCAATCACAATTACTGACAGTGGAAGACCTAAGCTACTATATGTCCGTACCAATTCTTGAGTAGAGTTCAAATCTTGAACAATACCATCTGTAAGTATCAATAGTATACAATACTTATCGTTCGTCTTTGATACTGGGGCATTGTAAAACTTCTTGGCCCGAGAGGCGGCAGCTCGAAGCACTGAGTGTAGAACTGTAGGACCGCTCATTATTAGGTCTGTTTCCCACACAGTACGATAAGCATCGAGTATGCCTTCAACACCATGAGCTGTAGATGAATTGCCTAACTGAAATATGTGTCTTGTCTCTCCTGCAAACTTGGCACCAAATCCCCAAACTGGATAATCTTGACTTGAGCTATACTTGCTAATCGTCTCCCCGATAGCAACAATTGATTCTTCATAATCATTCATCAGACCATCTCTACTGAAATGTTGTGTGCCAGGTATTCTTGGATCACCATTGGAAGATGTAAAGTCTATAGCTACACATAAATCAACATCAACCATGCCAGATTTGACATACTCGTTAAACTTTGGTCTCGCCTGAGGTGGCACGGCAATGAATGAACTTATACTCCTACTTGATAGAGTATCACCATCAGTCATTTCACATTTACTTGTACCACCGCCAGTAACTTCAATATCATTCTCATCAACATTTGACAAGAATCGTTGTGAATATCTACTACTCTGAAGTTCATTAGAGTTTTGTATCTTTGCAGTAACTACCGTGACGCTACCGGTTATTTCATATGATTGATTCTCACCTCTCTTTCCGGTAGGTCGTAAATGAAATATCTTCTTCTGATCATTAGCTACTACTTCTTCTCCGCTTTCACTCATACCGTTATATTCTAATTCCTGAATGTATCCATCATTATGAGTACTATGTTCAATCAATGATTGAATAGTAGTTTCAAAACTACCTATCTCTTTACACTTCTTACGCTTTACCTTGTATACAATTATCAGTATTGGTGAACTCATTATCATTACATCGTCCTTTATTGTTGTTGCAACTTTGATATTATTTGGTGATGCAGATACAGTTGTTGCAAATGAAGAAAGATCAATGATAGATTCATCATACAATGGACTAACACTCTCTTTAATTGGTGGTGATCTATAAACTACAATCCAGGTACCACCGAAGGATGGTCGTGATATTTCAATATATGTATCAGGCTTTGTTATATGCTTTGTTGATATAACTTTACTCAAGTTTGAATGTGTATGTATTAATGAATCTGCTTGCAATCTAAGGACTAACATTTGACTATCTGGTGCTGTATCTCGTCCTCTTGTTGATGATGTGATTGATGAACTTAGAGATCGAGTTGGTGATGGAGGTGTATGTTGCTGCTGTTGTTCAATTTCAATATGAGCATAAACTACACCTCCTTTCCTTAATCTTCGGGCTTTTACATTGTTCCTACTACCTAGTACATCTTGTACATCAAAGACTGCTCGTCCTAACAACTTCATTTTCTTTGAGGTTGTTGTAATGTTTGACCGAAGCTCAAAAATATCAATAAAGAATAAAAGACTGCTTCCATATTCGTACGACGTCGTGAATGTTGTAGTATAACGTGGGTTGGATGAGCGTTGCACTACCTCGGTCTCATCTATCAGACTATATGTATCATCATCTTTAACATTATTGGAAGTAGCTGAAGGAGGTGGTATAGGCGGAGGCAATTGTGTATGATTAGAACTACTATTACTACCCTGCAATAATGATACACGAGCAATGGTATCAGGTTGTTGATTTATAATTGCCTTCTTTGGCAAGTTGGAACATCGAAGATATAACCGGATGGTGGTTGTTGGACCGCCAGATTGAATATCACCGTCATCATTATCGGTACTATTCATAGTTTGCAATAAGTAGACTCAAGACGTGCAGCAAAACAACTTTATGTTTGATATTGTTGCTCGGACGAATTGGGAGCTTCTTTCAATTAAGTATATTGAATAATAGGTTATATAACGTTAATATATAAAGTATATGGCATTGATAGGCACCTTCTTATTACTATTAACCGCGGCCAATTCCGCTGTCCGCTGGTGTGCACTGTGCAATTCTACTGTACGTCACAAGACCACCACCACCATACTAACATAAGTTTATCAATTGAATTGCAACTGCAATACATCTACCTATTGCTATAGAATAAATAGGGGGGTATATCAAAGGATCTTATCTCGAGCAGGACATGTATCATATGTAATGAATTAAGTCATTATTTTGTCACTCAAAGATAAAGACAAAGATATTTATACATCACTCAATACTCAAATCCACTGGAAACATAGATATTATATATCATAACTTGTACCCCGTAATATTATTATAATATATATCACTCCTTCTATCATATTGCCGCCAATCAACCACAAGAAAATGGATAGACTAAATAAATGTATAACATGTCAGGAAGAATTTGATGATAATCCTGATACAACAAAACAACATAGATCAACATCCCACCTCCCCGTCAAGTCATCAAAATGCAAACACAACATGTGCATATCATGTGTCAATCGTATTATGGTTGGTAGATTAGAAATGAACAATAATACTAAATCGATCAAATGGTTGGAATGTCCTTATTGTCAAATTAAAACTTGTTTTAATACGGAAGATCCTATAATTGATGAGAATTACTGCGATTTGTTA
>Ga0075439_13325_pt1 | contig 10542 bp, 8 predicted proteins | sample MintriSingleCell_FD_74264 | JGI IMG/M metagenome (GOLD analysis project Ga0075439, IMG submission 74264) | Marine eukaryotic communities from Monterey Bay, USA to study complex ecological interactions - Minidiscus trioculatus JGI Plate_4_G5... | ecosystem: Environmental > Aquatic > Marine >... | reverse complement strand
ACGTTCAACCAAGAACTCAATAATCTCACCAGGGGCATCCCCCCATATTGAATAAAATAGTGGTGACGCCCCCCATCTGTCTTCTGTAACTAAAGTCTCGGGATTCTTATCAACTAATACTTTATATAATTCAATATTTTGGACTGTGGAACATGCCATAATATGCAGAGGGGTCATACCCATACAATCTTGTTGACTGCCAGATGGATTCAACTTGCTTCGACGACGACTAATTCTAATATCTGTTGCATTATTGAGTTGATCCACTGTAACATTATTGTATGATTGATAGTATATCATTTTGTGTATTGGTAGATTATCAAACCGATGTTTCAGCGCATTTATGAGTTGTTCTGTTGTACCAAAGAGTTTATGTAGATCTCTGCACTTATCATAATACCTATCAAATTGGCCACTTGCAACTACCTCAGCATCAGACGATAAGGCAACATTTCGTAACGAACTACAAAAAGGAAATGCACTCTGTACAATTTGAGTGAGATTCTCTGATATCTCAACAGAAAACATTCCTATACACGCACTAAACATTCCTGAAGGAATAGGCATTATCACAGTAGGTACTTTAAAATTTGTGATATGGCTATTACAGGCAAATGCATAAGTTCCAATACTTTCAATACCGTCGGGCAGGAGAATATTTGATTGCACACTTGCAAAAGCCTGCATCCCAATTGATGTAACAGTAGATGGTATTATGATGTTCTTTAATAAGATGCACTGCATGAATGCCTGTTTCCCAATTTCTACTAATCCCTCACAAAGTTCAACCTCCTCCAACCTTTTTTGATATCTAAATGCCATCTCGGGAATTACAGTGACAGATGGATGAACTCGTACACGAACCACGTCACGAGGTACTTCTGCTCCCTCTGTATATATAAATACGTCTGCGTTATTGATACTATCGTCCATCATAAAATAAATATCTATTAATCTGTATACCTCAATATAATTTTGTGCATATGATGCGTTCGTTTTTATAAAGTATGATGACGACTGTATGGCACCGCCGCAAAACCGATGAATATATAGAACAATAATATGAGATGAAAGTACTTTGCAGAAGATGGCTAATACCAACTGATCTCTCAACTAATCGATTCACCTACTACAATAACTAAACAACCATCTAATGTTTGATGAGAGAAAGTTGAGAGTCCGTCGTCAAATCACCTCAAAATAATATAATACCTAAATATAATAATGTGGCAAGTTAGAGGTGATTATATTACAACAGCTCTGTATATTGTATATGATCTCCTATCTGCTTCTCCTGTATGATGAATGATAATATGCATGTTACACAATTGAAATAACAAATTTATTACACGGGGAATATTTTATTCCCGCTATAGTAAGTGTTCAATATCAAGAGAATATCAAGCGGGAGCGTCTATATTGACTGTACTAACAGTTATCCATCTCGTATGCAAATAACATAGTGTAGGTATAGATCAGTTTTTAACACCCTTTCGATTTGTAGTAGTTTCATAGTATTCGCTCTATATTTAGAGATATTGAATAGTTGCACAATTATCGAAACTGAAAAAAAATTATAGGTGAACTTTCTTATAACAACAACAGAGGATAATATGAGCATAAATAGAGTTGACGTCGGTACGCCACCGGAGAACTTTGAAGAATGGACGACAATTAATATATGCTTTCATGGATTTGCTGATCTATCTACAACAAGAGGTAATGGAAATTATGTTGTATCACCCAAATTTTCATGTTTTGGTCATCAATGGGTATTATGCATATATCCTGGTGGTAGAGCTGAATCAGACGAAGGGTATGTTGCAGTAGATCTTGCCAATATGTCAAGCACAAGCATTAGAGTTCGTTATGGTTACAGTGTTAGAAATGAAGAGGGCAGAGAGGTGGTATATGATAGAACATCAAATACTGAGTTTGCACCTCGTGGTACCAATTATCAAGGGAGGAATAATACCTGGTTCGTTAAAAACTTTGCCAAAAGATCAAAACTTATGAATGCATTAGTAGATGGATCGTTAGTTATAGAAGTTCGCATGAAGGATATGTCTACTGGCAAATCAATTACTCAGTTCGTACCAACAAATCCAATCAACAAAAATATGCTCGAACTATTTATGAATCAGGAGACAGCAGATGTAGTCTTTGAGGTAGGTGAGCAACAACTAGATATAGAAAGGACAGAGAGATGTATAACCAGTTTTCATGCTCACAGACCTATCCTCCAAAAGTGTGCTCCAACACTATACGAGATGTGTGGAGTAGTAGATCGAGGGGAAGTTACTACGGTTTCAATTACAGATGTCAAGCCCGATATTTTTAAGAACATGATTTACAATGCATACGGTGGTAAACTATCTGATGAGGATTTAAAGAACAAGGCAAAAGATATCATTGATGCTTGTGATAAGTATGGGGTAGTTCATCTCAAGCTCGAGGCGGAGGCATGTTATGTAAAATCGACTGAAATTACAATGGATAATATGATGGACAATCTACTCTACGCCGATTCCAAGAATCTTGCCTTACTAAAGGAGGCAGTAATGGATTACATTGTGAAAAACAAGCACAGCATTATCGGCAAGGTATCATTTGATAATTTACCCAGTTCGATGATGACTGACTTATTAACTGCTATGGCAAGAGGGGAAGAACAAACTGAAGGTGGCGGAGAAGAAGACGAAGAACGTATCAAATACAACAAAATGAGGGTAGGAACATTGAGGAAGAAGCTGGATGAAAAGGGATTGGATGTTGATGGATCTAGAGAGGCTATGATTGCTTTACTCAAGGAGAATGACGATTGATGAACATAGATCCATCCTGTGTAAGAGTAATAAGTACTAGAACTGATCATGTTTCAATTGCAATTATCTCAGTAAGTAGTAGTAAAAGAGGGGATAGTACTACTTCTTCAATTGCCGAACAAAAGGAATCGTGCACATCATGTGTCCAGAAAATGATTGGCAAGACTTTTTGTTGTATCCTCTCGTCTTGGCTTTTCATTTTCCATTGCCAAGGTCTGTATAGGGCCATATCTATCCTAAATCAATTATTCAGTGACAGGTGAGGATCAGTGATTGGTGCTAAAGCTATTGCAAGGGAATAGACTCACATTAGTTTGTGATCAAATGTCAAACAGGATTTTATCACTATACACTTTCTTATTATCACTATCATGTACATTCTTTAACCAAATACAATACACACATCAAACTATTATGCTTCTCGTAACAATACCAATACACGTTCATCATTCTCACATCGACTACCAATTAATTCACTAACATCACATGCCAACATACCCCGACAATCTATTTCATCAACACTTAATAATAAATCACCAACATTTACTTGATTACTTAATATACTATCATCTTTAATTCTTGTTATGCCTGCTAAATCATTTGTTACATTGTTTACTAATACCAAACCAAGTTTACCTCGTGGTGCTTTGATACTTATACTGTGATATACTGCTGCTTGACTATTCTCTGATTGAGATTGGGATGATTGGGATCCGGCAGTGTCATACTTTGTTGATGATCCATCTTCACTACTAGTATCTTCTTGTTGTTCAATATCATACCCTGCCGCCGCCATTGAATCAGATTCGGCAAGTGACTTTGACTTGTTACCTTCCTCATTCTTCTTCTTTGACTTCTTCTTACTACTACCACAGCAGCAGCATACCGTGATCGAACATAGGAACGTGGCACCAAGGACTATAATGATGATATACATTAACATATCTCGTTCATTCATCTCTTCATTAGTTGTAGATTGTGTCTCGGCCTCGACTTCTTCAAATACTACTGTCTTATCGTCTTCTTCTTTATTACTTGATTCGGTAACTATTTCGTTGTCTACTTCCAATGTGATACTTTGTACATTGTTCATGATATCATTTGTATCTTCTTCTTCTTCGCTTGTACTATCATTGAGTAGTGCAATGTATTCATTCTGATCCTCTACACTACGAAAGGCAGATGACACCAATTCATTACCATTCAAGACCTTTTCTTTTTGGGGTTGTTTGGATAGTTGAATGTTGGTTGTAAAGTCAAGTTCCAATGGTAGAGTATCCACATTTGATACTTGTTGTTGTAACCTTCTTCGTAGGTTCGACGTCTGTTCCTCTTCCTCTGACTGAGGAGTGAATAATACTTGATATGTGTTTAATGACACAGAGACATCCAACCCCCCTGCTCCTTCACCTACCCCGTTACTTCCCTCGGCACTATCGATTGTACTTTGAATTGACTTTAGAATATAATCTCGTGTAACCTCTTCCCATCGTTCCTTTTGTGCATCTGAAAATACTACTTCATTATTGATATCATCAGTTGTTTGGCTTGAGCTGTAAAGTACCATCTTTGAATCAACTACATAATTCATCACGTTATTTAAAGCTGGTAGACTATCCGATAAAGAGACAGTAGGAAAAGGTGTACTAAGAGAATCAGTACTAGGAGGAGATGTAACCGGAGACACACTAGGTATCATTGTAGACTGTTCAGTAGACTGTTCAGTAGGTTCCATAGTAGGCTGTACAGTAGGTGAGTTGGTAGCAATAATACTCTCCAAATTATAATCCAACTCATCATTTGACTTAATATCAAACACTTGTACAACTGGCAGATTGGCAGATTGTAATTTGGATGTCATGTCATTTAAGTTTTTGTTTGTATACTCTTCATATGTAGTAGCAGTAGACTGCCCGTTATTGTTGTTGGAAGTGTTGTGAGATAGTACAAAGGATAGTGTTATCAAGTTTTTAGATGTAGAATTTGCTCCGTATAATGTTGTTAATTCTTGTTCAATAATCTTGATTGACACCTCATCATCCTCATTAGGCAGGGCGTTAGTATACCCATCCAATAATATTTGTTGATAAATAATCAACTCATTATTAGTAAATTCATTAGTGCTTGGCGATACCTCGATTGTTTGTTGATATCCTTGTTTATAAACTTGTGGAGCCTCCTCCACTGCTGGTTGTGTATGATGTGAATTTTGTGTATCAATGAATATATCAAGCTGTTGCGAGTCAATGTCTACTGAAGATACTGATGCTATGTTAGATGATTCGTATGGTTGCTGTTGAACTATTGTATTTGCAGTTACATTGTATATTGCTGCTGTATTGGCATTGGCATAGTCTACGAGACCGACGAGGTATAGGATTGATGCTCGCATAATTTTGACGTCGATATTGTTCATCTATATATTCTTCTCATAGATTGATATGTACCTCGTCTTGAGCTTATAAAGCTTAGTATCAAGCAACATAGAGGTTGCGAGAGTAAGCTAGCTCTTAAAGTTTTGGTACTGATTAGAGGAGGGGCTTCTGTCAATGCTTGCTGCGCTATTTAAGGGCAATATTATTTAGGATACCGGGCTTCTGTACAAAAATGGTATCCTCAAAAGTTCACACAAGAGCGCTAAGCTGTGCTCTCCTTCCTTTGATACAAGCGAGAGATATAGCAACACAATCATCCAATCCATACACTGATCTTATTGATTGATTTAAGAACTTTAGGGGTATATCAGAATTCATCGTGATCAAAAATCAAATTGCAAGCAGGTGAGAGTGAAATTGCAATAGCATGACGGCATCTTCTTCTCTACGTCAACGCCGCCATCGTCGAGATGACGAAGAGAATGCAAGTAACAATAATGCAGACAATATAAACGAAAAAGATGAGATGGAACTATTTGTAAAGCATTACAAACAAGCCACAGCTAACAATTCAATATCACAATGTCGAACGGTACTATTATTTCTCATTGGTATTATCATACTAGCATTTATATTCATCATATTACAATACAACACATCACAACAAACACTCAACATCAACAATAACAATGCAATACAGCGACAAGATCTAAAACTAATAACAATCTATCCACATCAAATCACATCTCAAATACACAAACTAAAATCACAAACAGAATTATTAATTACTGAAACTAACAGAGAGGCAATTAATGCTATTCGAATTGGTATTGCCATGTCCAACAATTTACATTATCACCATAATACTAATGCAAAATCTACTAATAATAATGGTAGTAGAATAAGAAAGAGGAAGAAGGGAATAGCAGGTATATTATTGGGTATATCAAACTACATTACATCTCTTAGATCAAGTAGTAGTAATGTTGATGTGAATGTAGAAGAGGGGTATATACTAGGTGAGGCAGTGTTAGAAGCATATGATGAAATAATGATACGGAATTATCTTGTAGAGTATGGTGGTAGATGTTCATCTAATAATCAATCGGATGGCGAGGATGGAGATATGAACAGTAACGAGAATACAATCCTAAAAAGATATGATGAGATATCAACTCTATTGCAAACAACTATGATTCTGATACTGACATGTACAAAGATATATTATGGAATCATATCATACAATTGTTTACATTATGTCAATTCATTAATAATGATGCTAGAGGATATATAGCATTCAATACCACTGCTCTATCAAAGTCAAGTAAAGATATAACACAAGTTAGTATACAAGAAAGGTTAGAAGAGTCCCGATTGAATGGAGTTGTTATGGTAGTAAAACAATCGGATAATGATGAAGATAGCTTAGATATGATGGAGAATGGAGAAGATAGTTTACATTATGCATCGTTGTTTGTTATATCAAGTGAGGAGGCAGCAAGGGATGTGACAAGAGAGATGTTGCACAAGAGATTGGAGGAAGATATACCATCGTTAGCATCAACAGCCACATTACGACAATCCAAATCATCAATGCTATTTGAAATCAATGATGACCAGTTGCAGAAAATGGAGCTTGGTACACAAGAATAAATTTTGTGAAGGAGATGATTACTAGGTTTTAGGTATTAAGATAGTTGCAATTGAAACATAATCAACTCATTTACTTAGTGCGCTTATATCTAACTTTATCCTGATCTGACACACTTCACATTTCCCCCCGTCCCATCCTTTCCACAAGTTCAATCATCGTTATCATCATCATCGTGTTCCTTGAGTAGAGCAATCATAGCCTCCCTAGACCCATCTACATCGAATCCATTCTCGTCCAGCATCTTTCTTAACGTTCCTACCCTCATTTTGTTGTATTTGACTTTGTCTTCTTCTTCATCATCCCCCGCCTCTTCTCCTCTTGCCATGGCTGTCAGCAAATCAGTCACAAGATGACTAGGGAAGTTGTCGAAAGACACTTTGCCAATAATATCGTGCTTGTTTGCAACAATGTAATCCATTACTGCCTCCTTCAGTAGAGCAAGGTTCTTGGAGTCGGCGTAGAGTAAGTTATCCATCATATTATCCATCGTGATTTCGGTTGATTCAACATAAACAGCTTCTGCCTCAAGCTTTAGGTGAACTAATCCATACTTGTCACAGGCATTGATGATATCCTTTGCATCGGATAAATCCTCATCAGATAGTTTACCTCCATATGCGTAGTAAATCATATGCTCGAAAATCTTGGGCTTGACATCTGTAATTGACACTGTAGTAACATTTCCCTCCTCTCCGTCCGCTTTACACATCTCATACAACGTCGGAGAACACTTTTGCAGGATAATTCGATGTGCGTAAAAGTTAGTGGAAGAGGTCTTAGCCCTCTTGCGTTTACCCTTTTGTTGCTCTCCCCCTACCTCAAATACTACATCAGCTGTTTCTTCTTCATTGAATAATTCGAGCACATGTTTATTGATTGGATTTGTTGGTATAAACTGAGTAATCGATTTGTTGGTATATGAAGGCCTAATTCGAACTTCAATAACTAAAGAACCATCTACTAGTAAATCGATAAGTTCTGATCTCGTTGCAAAGTTTGCGTAGTAATAGCCACTCCAGACGTCCTCTTCCTCATTATGCTGTCCATCTGCAACAAACTCCTTCGTGTCTGTTTTACCGTATACCACTTCTCTGCCATCTGCATTTCTTACATTAAAACCATATTCAACTTTAATACCCGCATTTGATAAATTGGTAAGAGCTACGGTAGTAAACCCTTCAGCTGATTCAGATCTACCGCCAGGATAGATTTCCAATGTCCACTGATGACCAAAGCATGAAAATTCAGGCGATATAACATATTCGTCTCTTGCCGTAGGAAGATTAGCATATCCATAAAACTTGACTTCGGTGATAGCCCAGCCTCTAAAATTCTTGATTGGAGTTCCTACATGTATTCTTGTGCTCATGTTAAACTATCCTCTTTTTTCTCTTTTAGCTAGGTGAATGAATTCGGTGGTAATAATTTTAAGTGAACTCTGAACTATTCAATGTCTCTAAATGTAGACCGCCGGATACTATGAAAAAACTACCGATCGAAAGGGTGTATACTAATCTATATCCAATATTATTTGCATACGAGGTGGATAACTATTAGTGCTAGAGGGCTAGTAGCATTAGTTAGGTACGCTTCATCATATAGTGTGGATTTTCGAACAAAAGTTTCACAATGAAGTTTCACCATGAGAGTACCTACAAAGAGAGCTCTCTTGTTAGACAATGTTGGCGGCTTTCATCTAATTACCTATACAATGCTCTGTACTAATCATATTGCGATCATCTCATCATATAATACGCATTTTTAGTTTGTGTTTTTAGCAGTGAAAGTCTTGCAACGTGCAGTATCACCACCGCCGACAATCAATACACAATTAGGTGTAACCAACTTGTAGTCCTTCTCATGTTACCAATTGCCGTGGCTCCTATTCTTTAATTCTCTCTGGATTGGTAGTGATATTAGTATCGTTATTAATATATATCGTCGTTGGCAGAGGTTTTACACAGGAACAGCTATAATTTACTATAAAAATGAGCACATCATATGTCTGCAATGATGGTGCATCAAAATCAAATGATGATGGTGTATGTGAGGTTAACAATATGTTACAGAATATGAGCACGGCAGATAACGGTATCAATAAGTCAGTATGTGCCAATTGTAGCAAGGAAGGAGCCAACAATACATGTAACAAATGCAAGATGGTCAAGTATTGCAATGCCGCATGTAAAAAGAAACATCGAACTAAACATAAGAAACAATGTGAGAGAAGAGTTGCCGAGTTACATGATGAACAGCCGGAAGAATGTCCAATCTGCCTACTTCCATTGCCAAGTATAGATCAAGTTAGGTTCAAATCATGTTGTGGCAAAACTATATGTAGTGGATGTATTCTTGCATTGGTTGAGAGTAATTTACACGGGAAACTTCAGAAAGGAAGAAAGCCTGAATTTGATCGTAAACTATGTCCATTCTGTAGGATGCCATTGCCTATAGATGGTGACGAGGAAGGGAGACGAACTTTAAAGCTAGTTGAGTCGGGGAATGCCAATGCAATTGAAGTACTTGGGCAATGTTATTCCGTTGGACGTTGGGGCATGCCATTGGATTTGATGAAAGCTAATGAGTTGTATCTTAAGGCCGGTGAGCGAGGTTGTGCAGGCGGATATTTCAATTTGGGTCGATCTTATTTGTATGGACACGGTGTAGATGACGATTGGAAGAAGGCCAGATATTACTTTGAAATGGGAGCAATGAACGGGAATATAGAGGCAAGGCATATGCTTGGTATCATAGAGGAGACAGTTGGCAATAATAATCGGGCAATAAAGCACTTCATAATTGCAGCGAGGGCTGGACTTGAAGAATCGTTGGAAGAAGTGAAGACGAGGTACATGGAGGGGTTAGTTACGAAAGATGAATACGCAAATACTCTACGGATGTATCAAAAGCGTCAAGATGAGACAAAAAGTGATGCGAGGGATAGAGTTGTAGAATTAGGACTAACGACGTAATACAAAGATAAGGCAAGATAAGGCAAGAGGTTTGTGCTAATTGTTCTTACTAGGTTTTAGTCCAATCCCAAAGTTATCTCTTCTTAGATGACACCCACAAGTATGAAACTTTATGTAATATGATCATCAGCCAATTCTGACATATAATAATGGCACTGCCCACCAATACGATGTCTCCTCTTCTTTCCTGATTTGTACCCATGCCCCTCAATAATCAATAATATATTTCTCTTTCCTATTAATCAATCCCCAACAAAATCGCAATTTTTATACCCCAGGTGTAAATCTCCCACACCACATACACATACACAGCTCTATGGCTGAGCAGCAGCACTAGCACCACCACCCAACTGACTAGCAATAATATTCGATCGTGAACTAACCTCCACCCTTGCCAAATTTTGTATCTCCACACAATGTTCATACCGTTCACCTGGATCCATTTGTCGTAACTTATAACGTAACTGTCCAAGTAAATTCTCCCAAATTGCAGGATCAAGTGTAGGTGGTGGTGGTTGTTTATTACTTTGTTCAGCTTCAGCTGCCGCGGCGGCGTTTGCGTTGGCGAATGCTTGTGCTACGGCATCTTCAATGTTACCCACTTCGGTAAAACCAGTGGGTTGTGGTGGTTGCTGTTGTTGTTGTTGACCAGCAAGGGGTGGTAGTGATGGTGCTTGAATTTCTTGTGCTATTGCTTCTTCACTCATCTTTTATGT
>Ga0075439_10523_pt1 | contig 10544 bp, 6 predicted proteins | sample MintriSingleCell_FD_74264 | JGI IMG/M metagenome (GOLD analysis project Ga0075439, IMG submission 74264) | Marine eukaryotic communities from Monterey Bay, USA to study complex ecological interactions - Minidiscus trioculatus JGI Plate_4_G5... | ecosystem: Environmental > Aquatic > Marine >... | reverse complement strand
TGTCCAGTGTTGTTCAAAAATGAAAATTGAACACCGCTTACCCTAGCTGTTTTTCAAATATAACCCCCTGGGGTAGGGGGTGTCTTGACCTACATACATATTCAAAATTGTATTCTTGAAAATGCTACCCCCAACATTCTCAAGATCTTGTAAATGTTATGCCCCCTAGCATTCTCAAGAGAAAAAGTCACATACTATAGGGACTTGAACTCTTGAAGCCCCAAACCCCATATGACTAAAGTTTAATATATAAAGTGAAACAATAATGAAAATTGAAATAATTTTTGAATTGTTTCTAATTTATTATAAAAAGATATTGATGCATGTGAAATACAACTGTGATATTGTGTATGTTTACTATGTGAACATTTGTTGCTCCTGAAAACATGGTTTTTGCGTGTTTTTGGAAAAATCCTAAAAACCCGTTTTTTATTGATAACTAATAAGCATTATGCTTCATTCTTAGACTCATTGGTTGTCAACATCATGATTTCTCACAACATTTACTATGTCTTGTATAACTCAAAAGTCGAATTTTTCGACATAGTCCAATTCAGTCAGTCTGAGATGATGATATGAAAAACTCAAATTGCATCAGAAAGACAACAGTTTAAGATACATTTAAAATACATGGTAACCTCTATTCTTTACAAACTAAAAATCTTTACAGCTTACGTCCTGCATGAATGTCTATATCTAGATCAGCAATGAATTTGTAATATACCTCATCGCTGCTGGTGATATGACGTAAGAACCACCCCCAAGATGATGTTTTGTACTTTTGATGATAAACGTTGCTGAGAGCTCTTCTTAATCTCTTTGCCAGTGTACAGTGTAGATCCTGTGCACTACCGTTTGTTCCGTGTTGTTCGTTGCTACCTGTCAACTTTCCAAGACAATGTACACAGAACCCTTTGCTCACTAAATAATCGTCTAGTCCCTTTGCAGCACTTGTTTGGTGCTTGAATGGACATTGCGCTACAGCATGAGCCGGATCATGACAAATATAACAAGCTCTGTTGAGACAATACTCTCCATTACAGCTGGGAAATCTACATTGTTTGTTTGGGCATGTTACCTTCAAATGATTTAACTTTGATACAGCAATTGATTGAGTATGTAGTGATGATTGTTGTTCTTGTCTAGCAATTACTGCTGCTTGTTCAACATATGATGTTTCAACTGGGCTTATTGATTGTTCTGTTGACCTCTTTCGCTTGTATGGGTTAGTCACCACTGTTGAAGTTTGTTGTTGCCTAATTGGAGTAACCATTTGTAATGTAGTACCTTGCTGGGCGTTGGAGATGGTGTAGTTGTACAATGTATGTCTTTGGCCGTGTCGACACCAAGTACAGTGAGAGCCACATGGTGGAGAAACATTATCAGAGAATAATTCTGACAGTTTGGTAAAGTAACAGCCATTGGAGCTTACAAAGCGTTTGTAACCGTCAATGTGAAAAGCTTCATTGTACATTGATTCGTCCTCAGCGTGTAGATGACCAGCATTTTTGAGATCATTTCGTATATTATCAGCCCGACTAGTAACCTGTGCATTGAGCTGTAGATCCCAATCTGACACTAACTGATATACCTTTGAATGGGTGCCCCTCTGCCGTGGCCTCAATCGACCAAAGATTTGAACAAGAGTAGACAGATTGAAGAGTAGACCGACAATTATTATACCTCCGAGCTCATCATTTTCATTACCAACAGTGCCAAGTGATGTTGTGTATAATTGCTTTGCCTTGCTAGTAAACCAAGCCTTGGCTGCTGTTGCTTGTTCTTCTCTTGTTGTTCCTGAATGTACAACTACTACATCATCTCTGTTGTTTAACTTGGCTTCAAATTGCTGACAGTGCTATTTTGATGCACATAGTACATGCACAGCACGATTATTCTGACGTACATAATGATCGGCTAGCTGAATAGTTGCTGTAATAATATCACCACCGACCCTCATAACCTCAAAGTCGAGACCGTCCCCAACTAAATCCGGACTTTGGATGACCTCAACATTAGATATGTCACCCCTATTCTCTATCGTCATCAAGATTGGCAAGAACAAGATCGAAATCTCCCAAAGTGTAGGAGTTAGACAAGGCGATAACATGGCACCGGTCTTGTTTTTATTCTTAATGGCTGCTGTATCTGATCTCATCGATCAAGCTTGGGAGCGTGAAGGAATTGAGAAGGTAGAATTCATGAGGCCTTCTAACGAAGACTTCCCAACAGGGCAGATCCATCGTCACAACATGAAGAAGAACAAAGTCACTGGAGAGATCATTGTAAATGATCAACATGTATCATTTCATGTCAACACTACAATCTATGTCGATGATGCGGCTGTCCCTTTCACATCTCGAAAACAACTTATGAAAGGCTTACCAATCGTCCAATCGATATTCTCAAAACTTGGCATGGAAGTACATGTCGGAAAGGAGGAGGAAGTTACAGATGAGAATACTGGCGAAAGTAAGACTGTACTTACGAAGAAGTCAAAGACTGAAGTTGTTTGGTTTCCAGCCCCAGGTGAGATTAGAAGCTTAGCAACTTTGGCACTAGCTGAAGAAGATCTACAAACTCTAGATGTATCTGAAGAAAACGAAACAGATGAAATTAGAGAATCTCGTGCTGCATTAGAGTTAAGACTCTACAACGACAGCCCCCAAACTGATGATGTACCAATGAACGGAGACGGGGCCATAGTCACATATACCAACATATTCAAATACCTTGGTACTCTTATATCCTTTGACTTGAGAGATGATCTTGATATCGAGGCACGAATTAATGCTGCCACAAGGAACTTTGGAGCAATGAGTAACTTCTACAGAGCACCTCAAGTTAGCTTGGATGCCAAGTATAGTATATTTATGGCTATTCAAGTCAACTTATTACTCTGGGGATGTGAATGCTGGGCACTTAGAGTACACCTCAAAGATAAACTTGAAAGATGTGCCAGACGAATGATCCGCAGTATATTGAACCTAAGTATGCATGACATCAAAGACAGTCGTATCACCATCAAGCAACTAAACAAGAAGTTTCGCAACTTTAGTGGCATCGAAAAACTGATCATAGTCCGCTCCATGAACTTTCTTGGCAAGTTACTTCGAGGCAAAGTTGAACTACCACCCAGGCAAATGCTAGTAGCATATGTTAACCATTCTAGACCGACGTGGTGTCCTTTGGACACTAACAAGAAGTCAATGTGGAAGAACTTAAAACACATGATGAAAGATGTTAGATACATCAACATTGACTTTGTTGGCTCGTTGAAGGACTTCTACTATTGTGCATTAGACTCGACTTGGTGGAAGATAGTAGTAGCTCATATACTTGATCCAAGTATACCTATACCCGAGAGACCTAATGATGATTTTGCTTACATGCCAAGGAGAAGCCGACGTAGGCAACAACCTCCGCCGCCTCCACCACCTTCTCCTCCAAGACGTAACGTATCTCCACCAAGGCGTAACCGCAACAGACCTGCTCGTAGTAGAAACTCGGTACTTGGAGCACTGGAAGTCCTCGGATTTGAAAACTTCACACCTATCGATGAAGTGAAAGCTCGTTATAGATACTTAGCAATTCAGTATCATCCTGACAAGCACTCACTATTCGGAGAAGACAATGGCATGTCTCTAGAAGAAACAACTGCTCATTTTCGAGTAATCAAAGATGCTTGGGAGTTTCTCAGAGAACAAGCTCGACGTGAAGCTTAAGTACCAAGTATGTATCCTCACAAGTATCCTTACGAGTCGCGACTCATTTTATCATCAACAACAACAGCAACAACAACAACAACAACAATGACATTACAATCAATGAGCAACGAAGTCTTATACAATATCGCCTCCTTCTTACCTCCGACTGACTTGGCAAGATTAGCAATTAGTAGCTCTACCTTCGGAAGTCGTAGTTTAGTAGCATTGGAATCCATTCCTGACCTTACACAATTTGAACGCACTATTACTACTCATGTATCATTCGTAGAAGTAGTAGCTTGTCGAATGCTGCGTCAATTACCAGAATTTCATCATGCATATACTGCAAGATCCAAAAGCAGAGGTAGTAGAGGCAACACGTGGACACATCTCTATCAAATATACATTGAACTACGTCACTCACATGGGATTGGTATAAACTTCTATTTACAACAAAGGGCAAAGAAACAACAACAACAACAACAACAACAACAACAACAACAACAACAACAATAATAATAATAAATAACGAACAATAATAACAAACAATAATAACAACAATAACAAACAACAAAACAATCAAGATTGAGTGACCCGACTGCTCTGGGATATCATACTTGGCATATCAAAGCCTGCCATAGCTATACAACAATCAACTGTCAACCGTCACGATCATTGGACAAAGATGTCAATTACAAGATACGCGGTCATTGGACAAAGATGCCAAGTTTGATAAGCTTAGGAGGTCGGTGAAAGAGTCATCGCCGTGAACAGAGCTCACTCTTGATACAAACAACAACAATAATACATTAGATTAGATATTAGGTAGTTAGTCCCCTTAGAACCAAACATTATATCGGTAGATAATCAACAACAACATACAACATACATAAACTATTACAACAACGGGAGATACGACTCGTATCTCCTAAGGGCAAAGTTCGCCTCTTATCCACAAACAAACTAACAAACTTTGGAGGAAGAAGAGCACGAGGGTGCTTAAAGTGGAGTGTATCAGAGATCATCGCGAAGCTCGTTAACTGCACTCTACGAAACAGTTGTACAATATCTTCTGCCGTATCAACTGGCTCTGTCTATTAGTCTTCCCCAACAATGAATAGTGAGGGGTTCTTTGAGACTAACGGACACAGACAAGGGCACATTCTATTCAACGTCAACAGCGTACCTTCCAGTTATAGTCCATCGGTGAGCCTTCGGGGTAACGTAGCGCAGCATCCCCTGCATTTGTGGTGGTAGTCACCTTCATATCTTCGTGGCTGCCTTTAACTGCATAAAGATGGATAGAGAGTAAATGAGAAGGTCAGGTAGTACCTTCTAGCTTTGAACATATACTCTGATTAAGCATATTTCTGGTTTTCGAGAGTTAGCAAGCAAAGAAATGTCTTTTCTAATATGAAGTAGAATTTAAAAATGACTAGCGAATGACAATTATTATTATTATTATTATTATTATTATTATTCTCTATCAATCCAAAGCTTTTGAGTAACGATGGCACCATTTGTCTTGGGAAGCTACCAGAGAGTAGATGTAATGGTGCGCCAATTGCCGTATATTGCTTCAACTTTTGATATACTTGTCGGAAGTTGAACTCAGCATAGAATGTTTGGATCTCATCAATGAATATTCCACGAAGAAGGTTTGCTTCTTTCCACATCCGAAGAACAACTGGGTGGTATTCTATAAGGTTGGCCGCTGCATCTACACTAAGAATGAGAATGTCGGGTGGATTAGTTGCATCTAGCTCGGGTGGCAGTGTTGATGAATCATCAATAGAACTAGCAGTGAAGCTTAGAATTGTGAGGTTGTTGTTGAAGTTGCGTAGCCTTGTTTTGAATGCTTGAAGTAGACTCTCGACAAGGAAGACATATGGAAGCACAAATATTCTACATCCGGCAAAATGTAATGATGTCTTCTCAATTGCAAGTGGAAGAAGTAATGCTAGTGTCTTGCCATATCCACATCTCAATCCGTCGTACTTGTGTTTCAAGTGAGAGTTACAGCTATTGATGACCATTTGTTTTTGTTCGGGGCTATTGAAAGATGCTTGTTGACCAAATAGCCCCTGCAACGCTCGCATCATCTGAGTTTCTGTGACTTGAGCTAGCCGTAACTTGTAATTGCAATCTTGCCATATCCTAGTCTCTCCCATAAGGTCGTGGTAGGCGTCAAATCTTCTTTCTTCAGCACCAAGAATGCTAGTCTTATACCATTCAGCATGCACAGCATGTGAATGATTACTTGCTTTAGCCCCTTCTTCATCAGCAACCATAGCAACTTGAACTTGGTCAGAGATTATATTAGTGATGGAGGTATAGAGATGTCGTATATCAGTTGCAGATACAAGCCTGGGATCTTGTTCGAAGAACTCGCATAATACATGCTTCATTAAGATTGTGCGGCCCGATATAGTGGGGATCACAGCACTTGTACTGCCGCATCCTAATTGTACACACACCCTCCGGAATAGCATGTAAAGCGGGACAAATGATGGTGGCATCTTGTGTTTGCATGTTGTCTTACCCGGAGACTTGACACTTGCAACCTTGTCGTGAACAGCGTTATAATATAAATCAAGGTTGTTGTTGATCCACAGTTGATTTGCAGTCAAACCAGCCACTGTTGCTAGCCTTTCCGCCCCACCTCCAAGTCCATGAAAGACTATCTCAACTAAACCGACAAGCTTTTGAAACTGGCTGTGTCGTGGATTGTATTCATCACGAACATTTATTGAAGCTAGGTCTATGGACGCACCGCCTGTTTCGTTATTTGTAACCGAGACATTACCAGAGAACCAACCATCCTTGACCTATAAGTTTGAATGTTGCATTAGCATCGGTGGCAGGTACAAATAGCATGCATATCCGTGCTTTGTTACTCACCTGTATTAAGTTCTTCTTATTCAGAAAGTGCCTCCAGTCATCACCCTCAAACATAACTCCAAGTATAGTACAGATTGCACCTCTAACTAAGGGTATGAGCTGACAATAGGTTGACTTCCGGAATGTGGCATTGTTGCATATGATATCGCCATTACTCGCCATAGTACTTGTTTCCTTCTTGGCTTGTCTAGCTGTCATAGCTCTGCATTGTGCAATCCACGGCGATAAGAAGTTGATTACAGGAGAGGATTGAACAGCCCCAATCATATCCATAGCCTTGTCTGAGTGTCCAGTATTCATCATACGACTCGCACATGCCAATACACCCTGTCGTAGTATGTAGAGAATTGTTGCAAATACCTTTCCACAAGTAGCAGACGCCTTCAACTTGGGTGCATTGGACTCTCTCTCAATGTTAAAACATCTAAATTGTGCATATTGGCACATCCACGGGATATGATCACCATCAATTACCATCTCTGCAGCAAGTTGATATAAAAGCGTTGATACTATGCCATTGACAACAGCTTGTTGATGGGAATAATTGGGAAGGCTAACACATCTCAGAAACGGCTGGAGTGTTGGACAGTTATTGGCTGATAAGTAACAAAGGAGATGACCCATCTCAGAATGTTGTGGAGTTGAATTGTCACGGTAACGCCATGCCCAAGTATTGGCACCCTCAATACCAGCATCGTCATCCTTTTGTATTTCAAACTTGACAAGTTTAGCCTTCCAATCGGCGGGTAGTCCATTGGATATTTTTGGAGTTTGATCTTCGAGAGTAATGTACAAGTCCATGACTTTAGTTAAAGGACTACCAATGGATGATAGAACAATACTTGGCTTTAGATTGTCACTGAGGAGCTGAGTTTTGAGCTGTTCAACGTAATATTCATTATTTGCAATGCCCTTGTAGAAGATCTTAATCCAATCTTTTGTAGTATCATCTTTACTAATTAATTGTGTTAGTACTGCCTCAACTATAGTAGTTTGTTTCATTATATTAGATGGAAGAGATCCAAAGTATTGCGTGTATTGTAATGCCGGATTGTTATTGATATCTGATTGGGTTGGTAGTACTGCCGCTGCATATGAGGGTAAAGCTCGAATGAGTTGGGATTGATTTGTCAATTGTTGCAGCATTGGTTGTGTTGGCATTGTTGATACCATTGATCGTTGTTGGGGTTGTTGGGGAGCAGGATAAAACCTACCGCACTTAAGTTTATAACAGGGTATATTAATCATTGAAGAATTGGTTGGTGTACATGTATTGCGCTGGCTGCTATAATGCTGCCGGCTGTTGTATGCATCTCGAAAGATTTGTTTGCAACCGGTGCACTGATGCTTATTGTAGGTTTTATTTTTGAGTGCATATGATACAACGTTGCCACTCTCTATTGCTTGTTGTATCTGATAATTTAATTTGCTAATAATATTTGGTATTTTTTTGGGGAATGTTGCAATAATATTCAGGTGGTGTTTATTGAAATGTTGCCTCCATTTATCAACTTCAAAATGGTTATTGCAATGTAAGCAATATGCACCAGCAGGAGTGATGCCGATGTTATCATGGATTAATTTGTTGTGATCGGTGTAGTCCATATTGTGTTATTATATATTGTGAGGGTGCACCGAATGTTGTTATTATTATTGCAATTGATATTTGGTGATATTTGGTTTGATGTGTTGCCTATATGTTTATTAAATGTTGTAATATATTTAAATGATTATTAGTTGGTATGTTGTTGACTATATCAATATCTATATCTTCTAAGTATACAGCATATGTTTGTCATTGCTCGGCATATGGTTTGTGTCTTTGAACCATTTAAGTGCTAGCTGTGTTTTGGTGCACAAATAGAGATGAGTGCTAGTGTTTTGGTGCACAAGAGTGCCATGAAACCTTCTGGGACAATACATCAACTTTTGTAACAATTGTTTTTATGCAATTGCTATTGAAATTACTTAGAGCTGCAAAATTCAAACAATTGTTACAAAAGTTGATGTATTGTCCAAGAAGGTTTTAATCATTGGCACTCTGTACTCTACTGGAGTACTACACTAAGTAGTAGTACTATGGTGTAGTAGGTGTAGTAGAAGTAGTATGATAGTATAGTAGTAGCATTGAATCTAGTACTATTTGTAGTCTATCCATTCAATTATACAAACATATGTTTAGTTTATGCTATGTTTATCTACCACTGGAGTTGTTACTTAATGGTTTGGTGCTATAAATTGTATTCGGTGGCAATTGTTACAACTGACAAATAATATAATGATGTTGGACTGATGCCGGTGGTATTACTATAGCATTAATATAATTTAAATTATTTTACTATCTTTGTGCTAAATTTCTTGTTGCGTGTTGTCGGCCGGCCATTGATTTTCAATAAATAATTTATATTTTGTGTATATGGTTGTTAGCAAGGTATGATGATATCAGGCTGCAGTGTTGGTGGGTAATGTAGGATAATTTAAATGATGTTTTATTGCTGTATTACAACTATTTGTTGTTGTTGTGAGTTGGTGGCTGTTAAAGTAGTTGATTTGCAATAAATATTTTATATTGTGTACTGTGTAGGTGGTTATTAATAAGGTATGATGATGTTTGTGGGCTGTCATCGGTGGCAGCAATTAAATGTTAATATAATTTATTTGATATTAATTGTGGTGTTGGGATATTATTTGATAATGCAATGGCTGCCGTGTTGTTATAATATAATTGTGTTGTGTATTTATGTACACGGTACACCACAACAAATACCATGTTACTGGGCTAGTAGCTATGAGGTGGTAATATATAGTTGTTATTGTTTATTTTTGATGTTAATAACGTGTAGTTGTAGTAGTATTTGGTGTGTCGGCGGTTGTGGAGTTGTTAGTTTATTATTGTTATGTTATTGTTTGTGGTCGGTGCACCTAACAATATTTAGAGTAGCGCAATCATACTAAAATGGCAGTATTATGTATGCTACAATAATATTCTATTTAACGTGTCGGATAATAGAAATGATGGGCAATGGACTAGTTGATTGATATATGTAATTGATATTTATTGGTCTTTAGTAGTATTGCATTATGGATGTGTAGCGGCTCATTTATCTGTGATGATTGAGAGTGAAAATGAAAGTCTAGCTAGCTTTCTTGTAAATTGCCCTTGTGAGAGGTGCGACACCCTTGAGAGGCGGCTCACAAGGGATGTCCCTAGAAGAATTGCCCTTGAGAGGTGGTTTGGAGGTCTCGCGTTAGATTTTAAATGATGTATTGTAATGAATCTAAGATTTTAAATGATGTATTGTAGTGAACTATTATTTATCATTTATGTACTATTTACTATATACTTGTATGTGTAAAGTATCCTCTTACCTGAAAAGTCTCCACCTAATATTCTATGTAAAGTCTCCATCTATATGCAAAGTATCCACCTGAAATATGACATGCAATGTCTCCACATTTATACAGAGTCTCGCCTAATTGTCTGAGTAAAGTCTTTGCATTTGTTCTAAGTATCCACAACCCACCTCTATGCAGTAAGTCTCTGCTATATATCAAAGTATACATATGTTTTACATATCAATTTTTAATTACAATTGTTACACACTACTCTAGAAAGTCTTGTCATGTTCAAGTACTGCTGTTTCAACTTCTATGATTCTTAAGTTCTTCCCTATTTGTTCATACCACACTTCATTATCTCTTAGACATCCATCCAATAACTTTCTTGCGGATTCTCCTTTATCCTGTATATTTGACACTTTATAAAGAAGAACACGTTTGATTCGATCTTTGAATACACATTTACCTCTCTTGTGATCTTCTTTTGAACTAGATTCCGGTATATTCTTATCTAATGCTAATAAGCAAAATGGACATGATTGACCATCAGTAACTATCTGTCCTGCTTTGCAATTTAAAGTTTTCAGCACAAGAGTA
>Ga0075439_12631_pt1 | contig 10545 bp, 9 predicted proteins | sample MintriSingleCell_FD_74264 | JGI IMG/M metagenome (GOLD analysis project Ga0075439, IMG submission 74264) | Marine eukaryotic communities from Monterey Bay, USA to study complex ecological interactions - Minidiscus trioculatus JGI Plate_4_G5... | ecosystem: Environmental > Aquatic > Marine >... | reverse complement strand
GGAAGTATACATTTCGTAGTAACTAAGGTAGTTGGTAGTACCAACCTCTTTGAATATCATAACGGATTATATCGTTATAGCGTGTATGCAGTAGTACGTTGTCAACTATTGTAGTTATGGAGTATAGCGTAGGAGAAGATAGGGGACGGCGAGCGTCATTGATGAAAGTGTTTGAGAAAAAAAGTGAGTGATGAGCGGCGAAGCCGCTTCAACTTAGAAAGGTTACTACCTAACAAACTACTTAGGTAATTACCTTGCATATTATAGGGTGTCAAAGTGACACCTTAATTTGTTCCACAAGTAGGTAATACCTCATGCTCTACTGTAGCCGAATCAAACAGTACAAGCCTCCCCCCATCTGGGATGACATCCTGTTGTTGTGTCGACACTCCTTTATCTCCTTTTGCTGATTGTTTGACGTATGCTCGCAAGATACCACCGTCCTTCTCAGTCCATTCATCTGTATTGAGATATAGTAGTAATGATATCCTCCGTATCAATTCTTTGCCATTATCGTCAGCAGTATGATCTAAATGCCTTTTGTAAAAGCCTCCACCAGTATTATCTCCTGTTTGATGCGGATAGTGCAAATATTGTAGCTCCATACTCTCCGATAGCTCTATTTGCAACTCATCTTGTAATGCTTCTCGTATATCTCCCATTATATCAAATAATGTCTCTCGAGCTTCAACATTACCTACTCCACTTGGTGCCTTTAAAGCATCATCAAACAAACCGCAGATATGGCATCTTCGTTTTGTATTGTTTGCTCTTTCATTCTTGATTGTACGACCTCCAATCTTACCAGTTACGTATGCACCGTGTTTATATAATCCAGAAGCATCTTGTAGGAGAGACTTAACTAGTGTTTTTGATATGAAATTATCTGTAATGCTTAGTTGTTTGTTTGTTATTGAAGATAATGTATCTATACTGCTACAACTCGGAAGAGATGGAGATGATGGAGGGCAAGACTTTTCTTTGGCCATCATTCACTATGTAATTTGAATATACCACCAGCCATCAACTAACAACGTTGTAAGGGTATTCATATATATATTTTACGAAGTGAATGATGTTTTGCAACGATGTCCTAAGTATGTGTAGGCGGCGTTAGATAATACACATGAACCAAAATAAGCATGCAGATATCGGTATTGGTTATAGAGACTATAAATTATGTATGTATATATGTGCTATCGGTCGGTCGGTCGGCGGGCTAAGTATCTACATAGGTGGATAATTGGCAATGGTTGTGGAAGATTATGAATTCTATTGTAGATAGATTTGATGCTTTGAGCAGAGCAGATGGTATCTTTTTACTCTTGCAAAGTCAAGCATCCGACTTCAAGAGAAATCGAGTTTAGTAGCATAGATTAGTAGAGTCCTCGAAATTGACGTGCACACTCTGTCGTGAGCTATTGAATGTGGTTGCAATTGTATTTACATAAGAAGTGCAGTTATTTTGCCTAATAAAGCTCTGAAACTGTATCATATCATATCTTATCACCCAAAGCAATCATATTATCATATCTTTATCATGATTGGTCAAGACGTATTAAACACACAACATGAATCGCTGGATGCAACAGATGCATATGCGTCTGCATGGTCAACTGCACTACAGGAAGCGCATAGCAATAATAGCAACAATGATGGACCAATCAAGGTGTCATGGGGAGGGAGAGGAAAAGGTGGAAGAGGCACGGCAAGAAGGACTTTCCAACCCCTTGATATTGTTGTCGATGTGAGTCCATTCTTCGTTTGTTACTTTCTTTTGCTTTTTGATGTGCTGCTCTGACCTCATATACCTTACCATTGACTTGGACTGCTTATTAATGAACACAAATCAATAGAATGTAAATCTCGAGTACATGAATGATGCATCAGTAACAGGAGAAGGTAGTGGCGGTTCAAAAGTGTTATTGAATGATGCATATCTGAAGTTGTTACCAGGGAGAGTTTATACTCTAATTGGAAGGTGAGTTGATATGTTATGGTATGATAGCGGAGTGTCCATATCTTATGTTTACTCATAAAGGTTTATATTAAAACATCTTTTATTAGGAATGGTGTCGGTAAAAGTTCATTATTGAAACGTATAGCGGCAGGGAAAATACCCGGCTTTCCACCACATATTACATCAACATTGGTTGCACAGGAAATATTTGGTAGTGATGATATGACACCTGTTGACATTGTGTTGGAGAAACACAAATTGATGAAGGAACAAACAAAGCAATCGAATGAATTCTCAATCAGTAAATTAGAAGAAGAGATGGATGCACTTGATATGGAAGATGAAGAGGCACAAGAGCAGATAGAGAGAATTTGCAATCGTATAGCGGAGTTGGAGGAAGGCGACTCAGATGACGTGGATGGTGATATTAGTAGAGCACACGAGGCTCTTGCATTCTTCGGGGTGCCAGAGTTGGTATTCAATACACTTACATCAAAGCTATCAGGCGGAACTCGAAAGAAGATTGCTCTTGCATGTGTTCTCATGGAAATGCCACAACTACTCATTTTTGATGAGCCGACTTGTCATATTGATGTAGGCGGTATACTGCAACTGCGTCAACTCATTGCAGATTGTGTAGAATTAAATACAACTGTTGTAATGGTATCTCATGATGTTGACTTGATGAATGATGTCGCAACTGATGTTATACACTTTAAAGATGAAAAGTTGTCGTACTATCCGGGCAATTACAGGCACTTTCTCAAGTGTAGAAAGGAAAGGATCACACATCAGCTTAAGCAAGCTGGAGCATTGGAGAAACAAAGGGCCGGCATGGTCAAGAGTATAGACAACCTTAGAAAGAAGACAGAGGGCAAGAGTAACGAGACCAAGAAGAAACTATTGAAAGCAGTCAAGTCTAAAGAAAAGAAACTAGAACGACATGGTGTTGAGAAGAATGCTTTAGGGCATCATAGGACTTGCCAAACAGATGGAGGTATGAGAATCGGTAGTATCAATGCAGTCGGCGCTGAGAAGAGGAAGAACCTGACACATAAAGAACTTGTCAAATTGGCAGAGGTTGACATTGGCCCTATACCTGACAAAGCTGTCCAGTTTGTCTTTCACAATACGACAAATATATGGGGCGATGAACCTCTAATTAGCGTGTGTGATGTCGGACACGGATATAAAGACAATGAAAGCAAAAGCTGTTGGACAGAGCAAGAAGAGCCTACCCCCAACACACCCAATCTCATATTTGACTGTGTTGATATGTCGATTCGAGAGGGCTCAAGAATAACAATACTAGGCGAGAATGGCTCAGGTAAAACGACTCTATTGTCTATCATTTCAGGGACACTATCACCAAGTATTGGTCAAGTCCACTACGCAAGCGGACTAAAGATTGCTCACTACCACCAGCATTCAGTCGATGATCTGATGTATGACAATAGTGATCATAAGGGTATTGTGACTGCGCTCTCATATCTACAAGGAAGATTTCCAAAGCTGCCAGAACAGCAACTGACAGAGGCACTATCCAAATTTGGAATCAATCTTAAACAGTCATCGACTAACATTCGATTCCTTAGTGGAGGTGAAAAGTGCCGTTTGTGTATGTCGTCCATCGCCCTCGAGCGGCCCGACCTATTGGTCGTTGACGAGATCACGAATCATTTAGACGTTGAGAGTGTCGAAGCATTGATCTATGGTCTGAACAAGTGGAATGGAACTCTTGTTTTAGCCAGTCATGATGCCAACTTGATCCGATCAATAAACGCTGACACATATGTGCTGTATGATGGTAGTCTACGCCGGGTGGATGGCATTGATTCATATCTTCAGATATTTTCAAAGCATTACCACAAGTCGGGTCCAAATTAGCCTAAATTATATGAACTAATTGTTGCTATATTGTCTACACTACAAGCCGCCACGACCTACTCCTACTATAACGAGTTCATGTATAATCTTCACTATTCTACTACTTCCAGGGATATCTCCCTGCCTCTCTATTATTATCTTCACCATCCAATGGACCCTCGAAACACTCATCAGTCTCATAATCCCAAATACACTTTTGCTTTCTTGGTCTTAAGCAAGCTTTCTTTCTAGCATAACTTTCACAACTAACAGTAGGAGAAGATGATAGTAAAACACTTGGTGAGGAAGTAATGCCAAGAATATCTTGAGTTGGAGGACCAGTCAACTCAGGAAGAGTAGGCGAGTCAGTCGTCGGTTCAAGAGTTACAGGAGATATACTAGGCTCTTTTGTTCGAGGCTTTAGAGTAATCGGAGACAAAGAAGGTCGACTAGAGGTTGATTCATGTGAAGGTACCGGATTAGATGGTCCAGAGCTGTGGGCATTTGTTGGTAGTAATGTCAATGAAGGACTTGAGCTTGGAATAGATGAGTAACTTGGCTCCTCTGATGACATATCAATCATCGTCATCATTGCACTCTCCTTGACATTCTCCTCTTCATTACTCCTTCCAGTTGTTGATACTACTACTGACACTGCTACTGCCACTACAACAACTAATGTAACTATTAAACATATCACTAATGGATGTCGTCTCCGACTTCTTGATGACTCTTCTGAGTTTGCTTTGACTTCTATTTCTTCTTCAGACTCTAGAAGTAATTTGTCAACTTCTCTCGACTCTTTCTTTTCATTCACTTCTCTCTTTGCAATCGATAGGATTCTGTTGGATGCATCCTCTTCAGAGAATACATATCGTTTTGTATTTGAGGTTGTGACACTTGTTATTGTATCATTATCCATAACATGGTCAGTGTTGGTGTCATCTACTTCTTCTTCTTCTTCTTCTTCATTATCATATGTTGCTTCTTGGATACCAACATCACAAGATCGTTGTATAGCTTCATCATTATCATTACTATCAACGTTCTTATCGCCCTCCGCTAGATTCATTATACCATTCTCAATATCATCCTCGGCAGCAAATCTATCATCTACTACAACTTCCGCCACAGCATCATATCTTGCAAGAGCGCTAGCCCAAATTGCATCTTGATAATCGTTATCACCGACACTGAGAGGTTTACTCGTATGATCATCTTTAGAGTCACCCACTCCTTCTTCTATCTTCTCCACTATAATGGTATCTATCACCGTATTTGGACTTTCATCTCTTTGTTCGACTTTTGGTTTGGTATTCTCCCCTACTTCATTCAGACCACTTAAACGCCGAGCTAGTATAGATTGCAATTTCGACATGGTTGATTTAGATATGATAGTAGTTCTCTGTTCGTCGTAGATTACTAATGAGATTAGTTGTTTGGTGAGAATTCAGCCAACTCGCGAAAAAACAAAACTCTCGCGAGGTCTGTGGTATCCTTCAACTCGCGACAATGAGATTAATTGGGAGTCCACATCTATTGGGAGAAGGTATCCTCTCCCCTTTCTTTTAGTAGCGAGTGATATATGCCTCCTCGAAGGGGGTTCAAAAATAACATTCATATCCATTTAAACTTAGTATTCTATTCCAAAAACATATAATCTAAACAGGTGTGGTGTTGTTGGAGGCCATATACGATGTCATAGTCTGCTGACCTTCAGACATGCCGAGCTTTTCATTGAACCATACTTTCATATCCTCATCGGACTTATTACCTGACGCTTTCACATTATTCCATACCTTTTTGAATCTATCAGCAATAGCACGGAGAGTTGGTTTAGCCGTGGTTGGTGCTTTCTTCCTATCACAGTGCTGAATCTCGAGGTCAGTTAGCAAGTCCATAGTCTGCTTGGATACTGCCGAGGTAAGCCTCCTCATAGATGGATTACTCGGGGGATGATCAATCTCACCATCACACAGAACTTTCCACTGATCGTTGGTGATTGCAATTGCAACCACCTTCATTGCTAGCACATACCTTGGCACTTCACTCTTTTTACCATCTGTAAAGTTGCGATTGAATCCACACTTGAGATGGTAATTCTTATCATAAAGTGCACTCTTTTTAAGAGTTGTACCTGCTTTCACCGCTGATGTGGCTTTGCTCTTGATAATGCCACCATTACATAGTCTCTCCAATTCTATCTGTATTGTAACCCCCGATGGATCTGGTTCTGGAAGGGGTACCCCAGACAAAAGGGCTAATGCACTGCCGGGTGGGTTCGTATTCGTAGTTGGTGGTTTGGGTACTGGTAATGTGGCTGCAGCAGCCGTTGCCGCCATTGTTGCTACAGGAGGTTCAACAACTGATGTTGTTGCAGCTGTGGCTGCGGCAGCCGCTGCCGCAGCAGGAGGTTGAACATTTGATGATGCCGAAGTAGGTGGTGGTTTATCAACTGGAGGTTCCTCAGATCGTTGTTTCTTGTTCGGTGGTGGTGGTGACGAGTAAGATGGTCGTGAGGCAGCAGTAGCAGGGGATGAGTATGGCATTGCCAATATGACATTATTTCTTGCCAGCTTCTTATTCTCTTTCACCAACCGTTCCTTCTCATTCGTTAACACATCAACTTGCTTGGTCAGTTGATTATTGGATTCTACCAATGTTGCTACGGTACTCTCAATATTCTTCTCAAATTCATCCACCTTCTCAACTAGCTTGTTATTGCTGGCAGCAATGTTATCGATCTGTTGACTGTGGCACAGAAGATGTTGTGCGATTGATGCAGTTGGAGAGGCACGGGGAGGGTTCCTTGCCACAAAGTCATCTTTAATGGCTTTGGACCAATACTTGAGCACTGCCTGCCAGTGATGCACACCACCAACTTTTACACGGCTGTCAGTTATCTGTGCTTGTTGACATGCAGACCGGATCTTGTACACGATTGGATGATTATCCACACTCACTCCCATGGCAATCAAATCTTTGACAAGATCATTATATGATCCAATAAGCCGTGCAGCCACTGTTAACGTCAGCTCCCACAGCTTCCCCTTCTTATTCTTCTCCCCCCGTTCAGCACTTGATGCACAATACTGCAGCTGAGGAACATCAATTACGAACAACAATTCAATCAGCTTCAATACTTGAGGAACAGCAGCTTCTCCAAGGCACTCGAAGCTGTACGGCAAACAATCAGCATGTGGGTCGGAGTATCCTGCCGCAGCTCTACCACCAGGTGCACTCATAGCGGGTGTTGTCTGAACATAACCCTCTGCATTAGGATTATGACCTTGAGGTGTGTGACCACTGCGCATAAGCTCATGTTGAATTGATAGATCACGGTTGGCACGGTTCTCTGTCATCTTGCCTTTCCGGGCAGATCGGGTGGTGTACTGTTTTGCAACTGCCTCACCATGATCTCTTTTGATATACTTTTGCATGTTGGCAGTTAAACGGGATGCAACACTATCAGCACGGAGTTTGTGTAGACCAGGGAAGATAAAATCATGACATGATTCATTGACACCCTCACGACGGAGACCACCTTGTAGGAAGAAACAGCCAAGGGCAAAGAATACACAGCAGCAGTAGAGATCCCGATCACAGAATACAAGTATGCACTTCCTGTCAGATTGCTTGATTATGGGCCAGTCAAGATCTAATGCATGGAAGTATTCATCAAATGCAGTCTCTCCCCATCTTAAAAACACATGCTCCCCACCTCTACCAATACCAGTAACAACTAAATTAAGCTCGGCTAATGAATGGCAACTCTCGGCACTACCCTCACTAATCATTGCCATTGTTATAGACTTTAAGTCTACCACAGCCTTGTTAACTCCATTTCCAATATACATCTGCCTAATAAGAGTTCTACTTTTGCTGAGGTCTTTATATAATGGGATTGACTTCCGTTCTTGCTCAATGTCAGGATCAACTATATCTTCCCTACGGCACTTTTTCATAAACCAATAATGAGTACTCTTTTTCCAATCATCATTTTTCCAAAGGTTATGTTCCTTAAACTTATCTTGGAAGATACTAATGGTTTGGTAATACTTTGTTTCTTTACCGGATGGCATGAGATACATTCCTGGTTTATACTCGTGGTTATTTGTTGCTAACCAATGGAAGAAATTTTCCATGTAATGTGCCAAATGTTCACCTTCAACATCCTCATCTGTTAATTCATCAAATAAAGGGTAATCACGTAATTTAAAAAATTTATCTACATATTTTTTTGCAGAATCATATCCATCACCGGTGCTTGGTGCCTTCTTGCTACTGAGGCCGAGGGGTGCTGGAACTTTTCGATTGTTTTGTGTTGTTGATACATCAGTTGGTTGTGAGTTATTTTGTGGTATATCCATTGCAATTTTAAAACTATTATTAATATATTAAGTATCTGATATATCTTGAGGGTATATCGTATGATATCTATGCAGGTGGGAGGTATTATTAATACAAAAGAGGCACGGTATAAGCACTCAATGGTGTTAGGGTTAGGGCTGTGTGAATGCAAGTAGACAAAGGTACCACTTTCTCGTCTCAAAGGTATTCAAGTCAAAGATATGTCATGGTTTTTGGAGATGGAACGGCCTCGCTTCGCTCGGACCTCGCGAGCGCGAGGTCGCGAGTTGCATTTTTGTTCGCGAGGTGGCATATTAGGGCATGCATACCAAGAGGCAGTAGAAAGATACCATTACTGCCCCTCAAATAACCTCCACTCCTGTGTAGTTACATATATATCGTTGAGTGTAACATGAAAACAAATACCTAAGTTACTACTACATAGAGTTTCTTTTAAGTCAGAAGCCTCCATGATTTCTATTTGAACACAAACTAATCTCTCACAGGTTCTCCAAAAGAGCATGTTTGACTTTCGAAATCCCAAACACAAGTCTGTTTCCGCGGTCTCAAACAAGCTTTCTTTCGTACAAGTTGTGTACAGTCAACAGTAGGAGACATCGATGGACTCACCGAAGGACTACCTGTAGTTGGACTGACTGAAGGTAGTGGAGGTGTTGGGCTGTTTGTTATAACCTCTGGTTGAGTATTGATATTAGTAGGTTCTGATGTTTCCGTTGTTGTATTTGGAGCTGGTGTTTTATCATCCACAGTTGCCACAGACGGAGCAGAAGTAGTAGCAGGTTTGTCGTCTGTTACTATACTTGTCGGTGATGTTGTCTCTTCTACTACCACGACAGTTGGAGATGAGATAATTATTGTTGGAGCTGCACTTGTTGGCTCAAGAGTGGCAGGCTTGATTGGTGAGGGAGTTGGCTCGACTGTAATCGGCGACTTGCTTGGAGCATTCGTGGGCTCGAGAGTTGCAACAATCTCCGGGATTGTTGGCTTAAGAGTTGCCGGAATATCGCCGATAGTAGGTGAGCTTGTTGCATTTTTATCGACAGGCTCAAATAATTATGGCTGCATGGATGGCATTTGTGTCTCAGAATCAATTAAATCCGACTCGTTGCCTTCATCGATACCAGGTATTTCGCTGCTTTTATCTGAACCTCCACCGCCACCAACTGATACCCCAACTGCAATAGCAATAATCAATATAATCAGTATTACTACCATGATGATGACATTGCGTTTCTGTTTCCACCAAGGGATAGGTTTCTCTTCTTCTTCTGTATCAACCTCTAATAGGGCAGACTCTTCTGATTCTTCTTTGTCCTTCAAACCGCTTTCGATATCAGGTTCGGGAGCATCATCGGTTGCCTCTATATCCAAATCACGAGCCTGAGGAGATACGTCATCAATAGCAGATGATTTGTCTCCACCACTCTGCACTGATGTGGTTCCGTCACCACTTACCACTGACTGCGGTTCTTCGCTAGTATTTCCACTCCATACTGATGGTGCATCCGCGGTGACAATATTAGCACCACCAACAGCCCCCGCTGCAACAGCAGCCGCGACCTTTGTAGCTCCTTCATTTCCACTCTCTTTAATGGAATTCTTACGAAGGTGCATGAGCAATTCATCTTCTTTACCTTCATACTGCACAAACATCTCATCTGCCTTCTCCTTGGGAATTTTATTTTCAGCAATGAGAGAGTTGATCTCAGAAATTGTTGTCGTCGAAGCTGCTATTGACACTGAATCTCGAAGGACCTTATCTGGAGTCTCACTAATCTCAACTAGTTGTTTATTAGTCTCCGCCTCTTCAATTACACGTCTTTTTGCATTTAACTTTCTTTGCAGTTCACTTTGACCAGATGGAGGTTCATTACTGCGATTTGCTGCTGCAATAGCACCCGCCCCAGCTACAGCCCCAACTACGGCATCAGCAGCTAGTTTTTCTTTCTTATTCTCTGCCTCCTCCTCCTCCTCCTCCTCCTCAATAAGACGTTGTTTCTCGGTCACTTCATCCTCGAGCCGTTTGCTTTCACTCTCTACACGAAGTTTCTCAACCTCGGCCGCCTCCTTCTCGAGACGTTCTTTCTCAGCATCTTCCTCGTCAATCAGGCGGCGTTGTTTCTCTTCCTCAAGGCGTTTACTCTCAGCTTCTTTTTCGAGCCGGTCATCTTCATGTGGTGGGCCAGATGCAACAAGAGCCGAGGTTTCATCTACAGCTTTTTCGTCTGATTCAGATTCACCCCCTGGCTCTTCTGTTACAACCTCTTCAACTTCTGATTTAGGCTCATTCTTCTCATCTACTACCTCTTCATTTGGTTCAGATTCACCCTCTTTCTCTGATACCTGAT
>Ga0075439_12473_pt1 | contig 10585 bp, 6 predicted proteins | sample MintriSingleCell_FD_74264 | JGI IMG/M metagenome (GOLD analysis project Ga0075439, IMG submission 74264) | Marine eukaryotic communities from Monterey Bay, USA to study complex ecological interactions - Minidiscus trioculatus JGI Plate_4_G5... | ecosystem: Environmental > Aquatic > Marine >... | reverse complement strand
TTCCTCCTGTTCATTTAATTCCTCTTCACGGATGATATCACTCTCACTCTTTACTTTTCTGATAACGAATGGCATTATAATATTGTAGAGAGATTGTGAAGAAAGGCGGACTTCTAATGCTGAGAGGGGACGAAGAGGAAAATAAATGATATAAGGTTGTGTTATCGCCAACTTCACGGGACTTGGCTTTCCTCTCTTTGAGTAATGTATGTACAATACTTTGTTGACTTTGACTAAGCAGGGTAGATTCAAGGAATATATATACTACTATATGTAGGCTATCTATTAATATACCTGTTCATCGGTTTTCAGGATACTAAGACATCATACTTTTTATAAGTTAAGTTTGATACCACTACCAATCACCAACACCAACAAAAATTAGTATTTGATATAGAAGAGTATAGTACAGAGAATTATATTAGTCATGGCGGAAGCTGAAGTATTCGAATATATGGGAGAGGGAGGACCGGTGGTACCAAGTGATGTGGTTCGTGTACGAGTTCATCCATCTGTCACTATCATTCCTGAAAGGGCATTTACCCATCATAAAAAATTGGAAGTTGTTGAACTTTGTGACGGGTTGTTAGAGATTGGGGAGAAAGCATTCTATAAATGCAAAGCCCTGAAAAGTATAACAATTCCATCAACTGTAACGGTAATTCAAAGGCATACATTTCAAGGTTGTAGCAGATTGGGCAAAGTTGAACTTAGAGAAGGTTTAAGGGAAATTGGTGATTATGCTTTCTATCGTTGTAAGGTATTGAGGGATATCAATTTGCCTTCCACATTAAAAAGAATCAATGATATTGCATTTGAAGGTTGCTGTCAATTGACGGCTGTGAATTTATGTGAAGGTTTGCAACATATCGGAGAAGAGGCATTTACAAACTGTCACTCTTTGGAACACGATGTTAGTATTCCATTAAACGTTACCGAAATCGGTCCTCATACTTTCTCCGATACATCATGTCGGTCTATTCGTCTGCATGATGGTATTGAGAGAATTGGACATGAGGCTTTTGCCCTAAGCAAAATCCCCAACTTCAGAATCCCACCACTTATGATCCAATATATTGATGGGGGAATATTAGGCGAATGTCCGAGCTTGTTTTCCATTGAGATCCCTGATAATGCACAACTAATTGATGGGGGGTTTCAGTGTTGCCCTACTCTACGAAATGTTGCGATTCCATCTGATGCAATAATAACCAGCACTTCGGCGATGCACAGTTGCTGGGACCTTCAACGTGTGTTTGATCCAAAATTCGAGAATCCCCGTTTCGACAAGAATCTGAAGCAAATTATTAATTCATTGAAGCAACGGTTTGACAATCTACCAATTCACAAGATGATATACTACCACTCCTATAACGACAACACATTAGATCAGCTGAATGCAGCAGCGGATATCAAGATTAGTCAGTGGCGTAGAAAGTTGAATCCAACTGGGAAGCAACAGGATTGCTTGGGGATGACTCCTCTTCACATATTGGCTTGTTCAACAGTGCAGAATATCGAGTTATATAAAGTATTAGTTGCAAAGTACCCCGAGAATCTCATCACAAAAGATAGATGGGAAGGTTTACCTTTACTGTATGCAGTTTGGGCGAATGCACCAGAAGAAGTTCTTCAGTTCTTGGTTGAGAGTTACAAATCTAACTATCCTAATTACGAGTTCAACTGGACAGAGATGATTTGGACATTGGCTACAGCAGATGCACCAAAATCTAGTCTGCAGAATCTTGTTTTGCAACAAGAGTCATTCTCTGACCAAATTCTTGATTGGAGCACAATTATTTCATCATGTTTGGATGATAATAGAAAGGGACCCGGCCCTTTTGAAAGGTCATTCCGAAATCTAGTTCAGTGCAGTTTATCAAAGCGTATCGATGCAATCGGCATAAAACAGTGGCGCGATGATATAATGCAAGTAAAGGGTCCTATTGGCACAGGGAATAAGTACTTCTCGATCTTTATAACTGACATCGAGGCAAAAGTAGCAAGCTATGAAGTGGAGTACCATAAACTGAAGGAAGCCACTTCTCTGCTAGAGCTTGCACTGTGGAAGCACAATATGAATAAACATTGTGAGGGTAGACGCACCAAGAGGGTGAAGATTGAGGAGTCACATCTCCGAGAACAGTGCCGTGTTAGCTGTGCTGCCGATGTCATTATTGAACATGTGTTGCCATATCTACTACCTGATGATGTATTGGATGACATGAGCTCCACTCCGCTCTGGGGGGAAGAAGACGACAGTGAAAGTGACAGCGACAATGAGAATGCAGGCGCTAACGATGTCATTATCTATGACATCGACGACGACCTTCTAGCATAGAGGGACAAAGTGTGATTAATGTTCATAATGTTATGTTCCAAACGGCTTCTAGCTTATATGTTTGTCCTCTCTACTCGTCCAGTTTAACGTACCAAATGAAATGCCGCGCCGCCGCTTCCATCCTCCTTATTCTTAGCGATTACCTTTACCAAACTACCAGAATGAGGTCGTAAATGTGGTTGTTTGATCCACTCTCCAATCTCATTGGCAATATGTATCGGTTTGACCATCTTACTATACCGATCATCACCTCCTTCGTCGTCGTCATCTCCACCCATCATGGCACGATTGTTAGGTGTATCAATCATCAATGGCAATATACCCACTGCAGTGGTATTATTCTCTTCATTAGTAGTTGGTCCCCAAGATTGTAGATAATGATGAGCAGCAGCCTTGGCCGAGCCGTATCCGAGCATGCCCGATGTAGGCGACAAAGCAGCCGATGCACCAATAATAACGAATAAGCCACCCCGTTTCATGAATCGCCGACCAATTTGTGATCCTGCAACTATTGGATAGTAATTCATTCTCATCATACGTTCACATACCATTGCACTCTCTCGTGCATATTCTTCTTCGTAGTCAACATCTTCTAATTCACTTGAATTTGATTCTGCTAGATGATTGTCAATCATATCGGTAATATCAACATCTCCAGCCCAACCGCCCGAGGCACATACTATAGCATCTAACTTGTTCTTATTTGTATCACCACCATGTAATGAATGTGATACACCTTTGTATAATTCACCAGTTATATCAGAAATTGAACCATCATTTGGTAATGAAATATAGTCACTTAATCCACTCTTCTTTTCCGACATACTTGGTTCTAATACATCGGCACCTAATACATTCCAATTATGTAAATTACCAAAGTTTGATACTAACGTCTTGCCTAATATGCCCGATGAACCAATGATTAATATGTTTTTCGATTCTTTTGCTTCTACTCTATCTGAATCTTCAAAAGAGTATTTGCCATCAAAGTATTTTTTTGTATTGTTGCGTTTGGTATTACGTGCAAAGTATCTTCTTTGTAGATAGTTTACTTCATTTATAGATCTAGTGTTACTTTGATGTAGATATCTAGTATGGCTTTGTGTAGTATTCCTTTGTACTGTTGATGATGAGAACTGTCTTTGTGAAGATATTATTGACACATCATGTGTATCTTTCTCTAATATAGAAATCGAAGGGCGTAGGATGGGCGCCACCGCTGATATCACTCTTCTTCTTTGCAATACTACTGACATTATTCTACTTGGATTCAATGTCATCTTAAGTACTACTCCTATTCTAATCTATCTTTCTACTATGGTATCACTACACTTGCATTTTTGTGAGGTGATTGTACTTAGACTTCATTAAGTACGAGATTTAGATTACGATACAAATTGAGGGACCACCACAATCTAACTATTGGCAACAAACTTGAGAGTCGCCGTGCGTGTTCTATTACTTATAAAGCATTGCTACGCCATATATATTGGGAGTGTGATAAGTGTATGAGTAACCAAAAGTTGAGGACTCAGTTCTCTCCACTGCACCTCACACTGAAAAATTTAAGCCGAAGAAATACTACTAAGAAGCCCAACATGGCATAGCTATTGGAATAGTATGCCTTTAACACCACGGAGGCAGAAGAGAGTAGTCACGGTATTGACAGAAGAGGTGGCTATTCATAGAGATGGTCCGTTTTCTACTGCGCCGCCGCTACAGGAGAGTAGTTCACAAGCATCTCTTGATTCTTTAAGTTTGAGCAGTTCATCAATCCAACAAGCCCAAATGAACCGAGCAAAAGCTACTCATAAAGCTACCAAAGAAGGCATAGTAGTACCATCATCTAATATGAATGGTAAACCAACTTCTGCTAGATCTATCCTTGTTGATGTACAACAGAGTCCAACACTTCCAACAGTAAAGGTATTTAGGCAGCAACAATCGAGACGAGACCAAAAACTACCAAAGTGGGTTAGACGGGCGTCTATTGCATTGGTACTATTATATATTAACAATTTACATTTATTAAGATTGGCATCGAATAGTTATGATGATATACCGACAAATGATATACCAATACTAGACAGTTCAAACTCAACTGCAAACTCAAACAACTCGACACAATTTCAATTGCAAGAAGCAGTAGAGATAATATATCCTCCAACCACAGTCAACATTGGCTGTCTATTTGTAGTATTCTACACATATGTAACAGCAAGTATATTATGGAATATACTCATCTTTTCAAAAAGGAAGAGAAGACGACATACACTCATCAGTATTTGCCTACTTGCAATGATCAACCTAAAGTTTAACAGGAAATGTTGCAAGCAATCGTCATTCACTGATATATCAAACAATAGTAATGTTGACAATCAACATAATATAATAGCAACAAAGAGTGATATGAACGGTAGTATTAATGTACGGATATCATTCAGTTTGCATTCTCCTGATGAAGTACCATACCCTGACATATTTAGCAAACATAATTATCGATGTCATGGTAGACCTCCATTGCCACCATATCTTGGTCAACGGACGGTACTTAACTTTACAACATCGATATATACAGATTTGAATATAGTATTCATGGGTGACTCAATCGGAGCACAGTTTGCTCAAGCATTCGATGCTGCATCCCTTGGCAAACATGTGGAGCATCGGTGGGCTGAAGGATACAGATATCTACTTGATAAAGACTGGGTTAGTGAATGTTTAACTATATCATCTCCCATACAAGGTGGAGGCGTTAGTTCTTTTTGGAGGCAGACTGGACTAATGTCTAACATGAACAAACGAGAAGTATACTTATGCAATCGAGAACATCACAATAATAACGGGTGGGCAGTAAGTCAGGCAATAACACTTTTGGATCATCCAACTCAAAAGGATGTCAATATAGGAGCGTATGATGCATTTGTCATGAGAGTACCGCATGGCTGGTTAAGCTTAGACCAAATCACACGTGAGGCTATTGTTGAACAGATTCAACTTGCCAATAAGTATCTCGGTGCAAAGACGGTTATCATTTCGACATTACCATTATGTAACAATGTTGTAAATGCTAACCAGTGGGCACTGTTGGGAAAGATTAATGACATGATACATGATATTGCACACAATTGGCCGATATCAGATGATGATGATGTGAATGGAATCAAGACAGTGTTAGTTCAAGAATTCAACAACTACACTAGTCAAATCATATGGAATAATGCTATACACATTGGAATGACCAATAGAACCTTGCCAGATACAACAAAGAAGGGATGGGAACAAGAAGCCGACTTCTTCTTTGATCGACTTAACAATGGCGGGAAATGGCCACCAAGTAAGGCTCAGGTGTGTGTCAGTTCAAATCGGTGGATACAACACAATGCAGAACAATGTAATCTGAATAGAATATCGGTAGATGGCAGCCATTGGTGTGTGAACTCTCTGGGTCCAAGATTTACCGCATCAATCGCATGTCTATTGGGTTGCGTATACAATGGAGAAAGAGGTAAAGAAATGACTGATATTAGAAGATGTGAGCAGGCTTGCAATGATCAGTTCATGACAATCAATCCAGTAGACGAGGATTGGATAGAAAGAGGGACTACTCTTTATGCATCATCATAGAATAGAACATAGAGTTAGGAAATTAGGTTTATTTAAAGATCTATCAATCACAGCCAAGTCTAGACGGCATGCCACTTATGCCTCTTCTAGAGATATGCGTGCCGCCACATATTATACACCAACCTATACTACGGTCGGTTGTAAGTGTATAAGTTTATATTCCTCAGCCAATGCAGGTCTATCGCTCTTTCCATTGGTGGTGATCCGTGGCATCTTCTCAAAAGAAACATAAAGTTAGATCAGCCCCTTTGTATTTGATGCTCATGCAGCATGCATTTACTTTGATTTGATTGCAATACCTACCTACGATTGATGTTGAGGAAGCACTAGCGACCAATTCACGAGCTATATAAATGCCATATAAACCGCCAATATCATCATCTAAAATGGCACCTAATTCATCAATCGCCGATGTGGAGCACTCACCTCCAATACAACATAAACCTATAAAAATGTCATCAAAGGTGAAAGGCCTATTCAAACGCAATCGTTCTAAAAAGCATCATACCACTACCACCACCACCACTACTAGTAGTCTATCACCAGATGCTTTAGCCAAACTTCAAAATGACGAATCATTACCCCATCCAACCTACAATACATCACACTTGGCACCATCCAAATTATCTCTCAATGATATATCAAAATTATTATATAATAATTTAGAAATTAGAGAAAGAAAGTATCATTTAAAAACATATAGTAATTGTTTTGTTGCTTCTGAATTGATTGATTATTTGATTGGTAAGTATTTCGTGTTTGTGTGTTGTGTTGTGTGTGTGTTTCTATACTCTCATGGTATCATATCTTGAACTTACTACTATCTGTAGAATGTGATATAGTATTAGATCGAGAGGATGGAGTCAAAATTGGTAACGATCTTATGAAGCTAGGTAACGATGAAGAAGGACGAGGCATTGAACATGTATGCTTAGACCATACCGAGTTCAAGGATGAATATTTGTTCTTTCAGTTCAAGGGTATCACTACTACAAACAATAACGATGGTAGTATCCTTGTCAATACTACGGGGGAAGGAGGATATTCACAACAGCCAGAAAGTGCACCATCTACAACTCATACTACCATGGAACGTGTTGGTGATGTACCCTATCGAAAGATTAGCTCTGGATCAGGAAAGGGTAGTACAAACAATAGCAAAGGTAGTAAAGGAGGAGATCATATAGTAAAAATGGACAAGTATGGTTTCCTCCTAGACGATGACCATACTACAACTGAAACAATGGAAGATGCCAACATAGCCAAGTTACATTCAGTCCGTGGCGCAGTAGATATATTACGCTGGGAAGAAATCTTAGACAAAGTGCCCACCTCATCCAAATCACCCTTCAATACAAACAAGCATACTACGTCTCAATCAAAAGTGAAATATTATACTCGACGTGGCTTACCAGATGATATACGACAAAAGGCATGGACTACATTAACAGGTGTAGACCTAATAATGGCAGAGAATTATGGTGAATATGATAAATTAGTTGAAAAGGCACAATTGACATATAATAAAATGCACAATCATGATATTGGTGATACAGATGTTACTTCTGTCTGTAGTAGTCCAAGTGGAGAAGAGGAGAGTGAGGAAGATAAGTTAAAGGCGGAGAAGATGAAAAAAATGGGTAACACGTTGGATACTATTGAACGGGATATACATCGTACTTTTCCAAAGCATTATTTGTTTCATACTACTCGTACTGATGAAGATGATAAAGATGAGGGGTATAATGGTCATAGTTCTCAAGACGATGATCTAGAAGAAACGGACAATTCAGATGATGAAGATGAAACAACACATGAGGAAGAAGGTTCCACAACTACTGCTGACGACGATGAAGACGATATAATTGATATTGCCGAGGCAACTGGACAAGATCCAAGTTTGGTAGTCGAAAAGAAGAAGGAGTTGTTCAATCAAAGTATGAGCACATTAATGAATAGTGCAATGCAATGTGGTGTAAACTTGCATGATGTTGATGATGCCGACGGTAGAGATGGCAAAAAGAAGTCAGCGTTTGGTAATAGTGATGGAAGTTTAGACATTTATGACGTAGAAGAGGTTGATGAGATTAGTCGTAAGAGTTCACAGAATAGTAGTTCACGGGGTGGTCTCCCGGGTAGTGAACAGGCATTGGGGTTGGGTGAAGGACAGGATGCACTACGTCGTGTCTTACGTGCCTACAGCATGTATGATACCGACGTTGGATATTGTCAGGGTATGAACTTTATATCGGCAATGTTCCTAACATTCCTATCAGAGGAGGAGGCATTTTGGTTACTGGTTGTGGTAATGAATGAGGAGCCATATAAGCTTCGTGAATTGTTCGGTGAGGATATGGCTGGGACACATGAGGTACTTTACATTGCCGAGAAGTTAATGGCACAATTCTTACCCAAGTTGGCAAAGCATATGGAGGTTGAGAACATACACGTATCAATGTTTGTTACCCAGTGGCTGTTAACTTTATATACGAGTACATTTCCATTTGATTTGGTTGCACGTGTATGGGATTGTTTCCTAGTTGAGGGTTGGAAGGTTGTCTATCGTGTCATGTTATCATTATTGGAAACTGCCTCGAAGGATATATTAGATATGCCATTTGAAGAGATATTGGCATACTTTCGTGAGTTCCCATCCAAGGTTGATGGACAGGCTATCATGGCTGGATCACTTAAGATTGCATTGAAGAGGAAACATATCCAACGACATGTCAATGAATGGAGACGACATGCTAGTGGTGGCGAAGAACGAACTAAGCGCATGAAGTTACGATTTAAGCGCAAGGACAGTGGAGATTCATCGTCTGCAGGGTCAAGTACATTAACGTCTCTCAAGGAAGGAACGTTCCCCAAGCTACAGGCTCCCAACTTTTTGAAGAATAATAAGGATGCCATCAAGGAGATTGAGATCGAGAACCTATCCGAACAGTTACTTCCAATCATTGGTTCGTACAAGTTTGCGGTCTTACTTCATAATGTCTTATCACCCGAGGAGTGCTCTGAGATGATTGATCGAGCAGAAGAGAATGGCTTTGAAGATGCATCTATATTTGACCGAAAGAATAACAGAATACATCGTAACTGTACTCGATTCGTAATGGAGGATCTATCTTTAGCCGATACTTGGTTTGAAAGAGTAGTATATGCATTGAAGGATACCCCGTTCGAACGTCGATTGATGAGTGCACCGTGGGTAGCGGGTAATGGCAAGGTCCAACATGCCGTTGGCATCAATGAACGACTTCGTATGCTCAAGTATAAACAAGGTCAGTTCTTCCGTCCACATAATGATGCCAAGTTCGTTCGGGGTAAAGATCAGGGTGATCGTGCAGGGGAAATCTCTTATACCTCTGTGCATGTTTACTTGAATCAAAAGTTTAAGGGTGGCAATACTGTATTCCAAGGGAGGGGAAGACATTTAGATGTAAAGCCAAGAACTGGATCGGTACTGTTGTTTGAGCATAATATTCTACATGAAGGTCAGACTGTTTCTAATGGAAAGAAGTACATTGTTCGATCAGATGTCATGTATTCTTCAAGTTCGGCACCCCCAAGTTTCCCTGTTCAGTCTTCTTCTGAAGTCGCAGGGACTACATTAACTCAGCAATTGTGACATTGATGAATGATAAGAGGGCGAGGCTATGTTGCTAGTAAAAGTGTTTTAATAGTGTATGAGTAGGATAGATATAATTTTGATAAATGTTAACAATATTAGAAACAAATGATATTTGTATATCAGTCACTATCCGAACCATAACACCCCAATCCTAATAACCCTCCACCTCCATTATCCGAAGAATCAGATTCATTATTTGATGTTGTTTTCTTTATCTCCTTGGTATCATCATCTTTTGTATTCCCCTTTGTTTCTACTTCACATACCACTTCGGCGACCTCATTGGATTGTTTATCGTCTGCTGTACTCTTCTTTGTAGAATCACTACCATCTTGTCTCTTCCTCTTCTTCTTTATTGTGAATTTAGGTACAATCTTCTTTTTGGTTACTTCCTTCTTTGATGATGCTGCTGCAATACTACTAGATTCTGCTACTGATATCTTGGTGGTATTTGTATCTCCATCTGTCACAGTCTGTACCAACCCTCTATCCTCCCTAGCAGCACGAAATAAAGCAACCTCTCGTTCTATTCCACTTTTAACATTATGCTCTCGTTCTTCTCGACTACGATCAATTGCATCTAAATGTGCACAATCTTCTTCATCTAATGGACGCATACCCCTAAGACTACGCTGGAATTCCTCATCCTTCTCATCTTGTGCATCCTTATTGGCACGGAGTTGTTCAAATAGTGGTTTATGTGCACCACCTCCACCTGAGGCACGTAATGATTGTGTTTCGGTACTGTTGATAGTTGTTTCCTCATTATGTGATACACCATCGGTGGAGGATAGAACAGCTGATTTTACAAATGATAAACTCATCTCTTTGGATGTTGAAAATTCTAACCTCGTATGTACTAAAGGACTGTTGACAGTTGATATGAAACCTCACAGTTGTATTCTAAGGTACTACTTAATGTTGATATGAACACACAGTAATATTCTAAGGTACAGTTGTGATACTTAATGTGAATTTTGAAA
>Ga0075439_12340_pt1 | contig 10601 bp, 10 predicted proteins | sample MintriSingleCell_FD_74264 | JGI IMG/M metagenome (GOLD analysis project Ga0075439, IMG submission 74264) | Marine eukaryotic communities from Monterey Bay, USA to study complex ecological interactions - Minidiscus trioculatus JGI Plate_4_G5... | ecosystem: Environmental > Aquatic > Marine >... | reverse complement strand
ATTACCCCCAAAGCAACACAAGAAGAAGAAATCATTCAACTTGGGTTTCTTCAAGTCGAAGAAGAATACCACCGACAAAGTCCCAGCGTGCATATCCAAGACTGTTCCTTCAAGTCCTGATCGCACAGTAACGAGTACATCAACATCAAGCTCTAAACAGGAGCTTGCTACCATTACAACCGACGCCACTGGTGTTGATTCTATTAGCGTAAGCAGTAGCAAGAAGAAGAAGAAACGTGAATGGAAGGAGTACATAGATCAAAATACTGGTAAGAAGTATTACTCGAATGGTATATCAACGAGTTGGGATAAACCAGATGGTTTCGTGGTTGCTTCTGGTGGTGGCGAGAGTACTTATACTGAAGCTTGTTCAGATGCAGCCATAACATCATCAGCAAGTATCGCCAGAAAGTTGACTCGGTGGCGAGAGTATACAGATGTAAGTTCTGGTAAGAAGTACTACTCCAATGGCATATCAACAACTTGGGATAGGGACAACTTCTTTAATGAGCATGCCGAGGGAGTTTGTTAAGGAGAGTTGTGGTAGTAGATGCTATAAGTGGATAGATGGATATATAGATAGACCTTAAGAGTAAAGGTTTAATGTTGTACACTCATTCTTCTTACTCTCTTGACGTAGCACCACTATCATGTATGTACGCCATTATCAAGGATACCACAAGTCAAGTATCCCCTGCCTCCTCTAAGAGAGTAAGTAATAGGCCGTAGGCTGTAATTGTGATGGCCGCCGTTAAAGATCAAGTAGCTTCAGCTGTACATAATTCACTTATTCGTATAGCGGGAGGTGGCCATTATTCTGTACCGGTGGAGACGAATACAGCAAAATCTCAACACTGCAACTACAACCAATGGTTAGAAGAACTAAAGGAAGTATCGGAGAAGAGTGTTTCCTTTTCGAATGGGAATATTACTAATGGGTTAGAGGGTAAACCGCATGATGTAGAAGTCCGTGCGGCTCTAACATTATATCATCGTATTAGGAGAGTATACCGGAAAAGAAAGCAACAGCACAACTCAAAAGAAAAAGAGGAGAGTGATACATCCTCGTTTGAAGTTATATCAGATTTCGGAACAAAAAGAAGTATTGATTCAGTACAATCACTTGCCAATATACTGACTATTGAATTAGAGAAGGAACTAAGTAATATACAAACAACAGAATGCGATAAAAAAGAAGAAACTGCATCCTTTACAAATATAAAATCAGACAACTCAGGGATTATATGTTTGGTATCGAAGAGAAGAAGTGAACAACTACATGACGCTGGACGGCTTCCATGTTCTCTTTGTACAAAGTGGTTTAAAGGTACTAAAGGTCTATGGTGGCATATGCTTCAAGCACATAATGTTAAGTATTCTGCTGCAACCGAATCAGCAAAGAATGAAGATGATAACCTTGCAATAGTACCTTATCAAGAAGGAGTAATGGAGATTAAACAGACACACAAAACAGAACCTATCGGTAAAGAAGACAACAAACCTGTACAAGTCAATAAAGAATTAGATGCATTTGATATGGTTAAAATGGGAAAGTATGAAGAGTTCAAACGCTTGGTAGAGGAAGGACACTTTTGTCCTAAGAGTAATCTTGATAGCAATGGTAGCTGTGTATTGCTTTGGGCAGCAGGCGCTGGACGAGTAGACTTTGTGAGATACCTCGTTGAGGTTTGTAAGTGCTGTCCAAATACTGGACAGCAGGGGAAAAGATCTTTCCTGGGAAGGACGCCACTCCATTGGGCAGCAAGAAACGGCTACCTAAATGTGGTACAATACCTTGTTACTAGTTGTAATGTTGATATCGACGCAACAACATCTGATGGTACAACTGCATTTTGTTGGGCATCTTGGCAAGGTCATTTAGATATTATGAAGTTTCTGCACGACAACGGATGTAACATTCACTCAACCAATAGTTTTGGATGTAACAGTGTGCTTTGGTCGGCACAGGGCACTGCTTCTTGTGAAGTAATGCCATGGCTATTTGAAGTTGGCTTGGACTTTAGTTTGATCAATTCTAATGGGCATGGTGCGCTACATAAAGCTGCTCAGAGAGGATCAAATGAAGTAGTCCATTGGTTGGTAAACACTATACTTTGCAATAAGAGTAGTATAGCTTGGGATATGATAAAACCAGATACAGAAGGACACTGTCCATCAGACCTTGCTCAAATGGAACAGCACGAACAACTTGCACAAGAGATTTCAAAATACGAATGTGATTGCATCATAAGACTTGTGGGAGGTACTACATCAGTCGATGCTCTGATTTGCTCTGATATTCCATCTTGGCTGAAGCAAGCTTTGCTTGAAGCAAAGACACATTCAAGTTGTGATCAGTCAACTGGTATCAGACGAATGGCTTTGAGGCTAATCGAACATATTTCACCATATACTACAACAAATGGTGCATCTACAGAGGTGATAAATGACATTAATGATATCGACTAGTCTTTCAAAGTGTAGTAGTTTAGCTGTTAGCTTGGACAACCACTACTGAAGGGAGTTTGAAAGTCTCTTGTGTGTATCTGTATCAATGCAAAGAGAGTATGAAAAGTTGTCAGTAAAATAGAGCATATCATAAAGAAAGAAGGTGTGAGAAAACTACAGGCCAAATGTCACAAAGACAGTAACTTGTTTCTCACCCACGCGTTGGCACTGAACTTTTCTCCTTCTTCTACTGGAATAGCCTCGTGTTCTGTTCGTTTATCTTCCTTGTATAAATCACTGTCAAGAACACTTGGCCATATTAATACTCTTCCAGGACGAGGCTGTACAATTAGACCATCAGGCAGATTGAGCTTTGGGAACCGAGTGCCACCGCCGCTATTTACTGCATTGAAATACATGAAGAATGTTAATAATCTTGATCCATGACTTTGTTTGACATGATCTTCAATGAAATCGACGTGTGGTTTGTAGTATGTTCCAACAACATACTTTAAAAGTTGTAAACATTCGTAGTTCTCCACCGGTATTCCTGTAACGCGAGCAATTCGTGCCTGTAGGTTTGTTACAATAGGATCCGCATCACAATCACCACTGCACCATGCATGAGAAGAGGTTCTTGCTTCTACTACCTCATCTCCAGCTTGAGAGCGTTCATAGCCAAGCTCTGATCCCCAATCTAATAGTGTTTCAATCTCTTTATCACTAACGAAGTTCTCTAATGCTGAAAGATGCGCGTTTCACAGTTTATGAAGATAAAGAGAGATGAAAGTAACATATGTTAGTACATGTGTTTCGCAAAGGCAATCAAGCAAAGGCAAATGCTTCTTCACCGAGACTTCATATTGAACACATTGGATTCACATGATAAAACAATACAAAGCGGACTTTCTAATGACCCACGGTCCATCTATGCACGGATTTGTGATATCTTCTTCGCAAGAGGTGTCATCTTTCTTAGCTGGTCTAGATAACACTGTTGGATGCCAATTGGAGTCATGTGCTACTTGAATCATTCGCTCAAACAAACCATCCATACCTCCAACGTCTATTGCATCTTTTCCATTAGGATCAAAAGCACATTCAGTCATCTTGTCTAGAACAAAATCACAAGATTGACAAGCAGGTGAACAATGCAACTTCATATATGCATGGTTATCTTCACACCCACTCCCTATAGCCCATTCACTGCATCGCTCATCAGTATTACGACAATCCTCTATAACTTTACTGTACTTCGGATCATCTTTGATACTCTTCATATACTCCACAGAGTTTTTTATTACCTGTTGAACCTCGGGGTTTCTGATAAATGTTACAATAAGTAAACACAATAAGTGTTTTAGTATAACAAAGTTAGAATGAAACATGATATAAACACCAATTCAACTCACGAAGCATACTGAACTTTTCCAAATTCGATTTCACTGCAATCATGATTATGTCACATATTAAGTGTAGTTGTCATCACATAATACCAGATCGACAGAGATACATATCAAGTTTTGAGTATGATAGATGTAGGTGTATGCAAATTATACATGCATAGAAATGATGCACTTACTCGTACTCAGATTTACAAACATTACAACTTCGTCGACAGCTGACAAGCATATATTTTGGGTTAGAATCACATTCACCAACCTTTGCCCAGCCTTTGCAGTTTTCATGCTCATCTATACAATTTATATCAACATTGTTATCAACATTGTTATCGTTTATTGTGCATTCATCATCCTCGGCACTGCATACTTTATCTTCTATTGCCACTGCCACCACCAAGCACAACGTTATCCCAATGATTAGAATCATTAGATACAGTACGTTATACCGTCGATTCATTATATAGTTACCAATGAACAACCAACCAAATACCAATAAGAGGGGGTGCAAACTGCAAATGCAAACTCTCATACTGAAACTTACAAACAATAAGTTCCAGGAATTCGAAAGTTTCATTTAGTATAAACTTGTTGACTGTTGACATGTGATTTGTGATAGTGATATTACCAGTACCTGCTTGATTATACACCGACAACATATACGAGTGCTGTGTTAATAGGCGGTGTTTATGATAGGAGAAGTAAGCTAGTATATTAAGATACATAGAGGGATACTAACAAATCATTGAGCATAAGTTGTGCACAAAATTAATTGATAGCTAGGTATACCACCAATTGCAATAGTTACCGATATTATTAACAATATATCCACTCGTAGTATTTTAACAATATATAATTACCGAAAACAATACGATAATGTCGGATGATACCAAGCCTGCTGATGACATGTCGTCTTCTGAATCAAAAGTGACAATGGTTGCTAAATTTGGAAAGGAAAAGATTACACTGTCTGATCTATCTTCAACCTCCACCATAGGCGATGTAAAGACTATGCTACAATCACACACAGCTATTTTACCAAAACGTCAAAAACTAATTGGTCTTAAGAAGAATAAAGGAGCACCAGGAGGAGCTGCGGTCGATGATGATACATCATTAGCCGATCTGAAAGTAAAAGGTTCCAAAGGTAGTGAGATTGTACATCAGTTCATCCTCATGGGCACTCCAGAGGAGAACATCTTCATTGATCCACATCTAAAGGAGGATTTACCTGACATTATCGATGACTTTGATTTAGATTTTAACGCAGGTAGTGCAGAGGTAAGTAGATATATATTAGATTGCAATTAGTGATATATTAATTGGTGCATCTTACTGACAAGGTACATACAGTGGGTCAATCACAAAGCTAAAGAAGAAAATCTAACAAAGTTTACAGAAAAGACTGAAACTCATATCATAAACCCTCCACGGCCTGGCAAGCCATTGCTTGTGCTTGATCTTGATCATACTCTGCTTGACTTTTCTTCAAAACAGCTTACTGAAAATGGCACGACGGCTATGCAAATTGGTAGTAGTGATGATGCTGTAGCAAATAAGTTGAAGCGACCATATATGGATGAATTCTTGGCTTGGACATATAAATATTATGACTTAGTTGTATGGAGTCAAACAAGCTGGAGATGGTTAGAGGTATGTTTTGTGTCATGTCTTATTATGTTCACTTATGAACGCCCACTCATATGCTACTTGAATTCAGGTCAAACTTACAGAGCTAGGAATGATTACAAACCCCAACTACAAGATATGCTTTGTGTTGGATAAGACATCAATGTTCAAAATTGTATCTACAAACAAATCCGGAAAGACTGTAGATCACTATGTGAAGCCTTTACAAATCATCTGGTCTAAGTTTCCTCAATGGAATAGCCATAACACTGCTCATTTAGATGATCTTTCTAGGAACTTTGCATTGAATCTGTCTTCAGGATTGAAGTGTACAGCTTACTATAGAAAAAAGAAAGGAAAGAGAAGTGCTAATGGTCAGGGTGGCACTAACGACACTGAGTTGTTAGGGTTGGGAAGGTTTCTTGAATTGATAGCTACAAATGAGATAACGAAAGATAACTTTGAGTGTGTTGACTTTAACTTTTGGCAGGACTATGTTAGTGGGGCTAGATCAATTGAGGAAAAGAAGAAGTGATGATACAACCACATCAAATCTTTCATAAGTACAACTCTCAAATTCTTTTCACCAACTACTTTATTTTAATTGGTATTCTGTATCCTAATGTACTCATAGCTTCTAATTAAAACAAAGGGGCACGTGTTGCCCCGCTTATCAAAGCTTCATACCCAAACTAATGCGATCCAGTTGCAGGAAGACCCAATAGCTGTTTAACTATATCATAAATAACTAGTTGACTGGTAATAATCATCCCCACATGTACAAAGCGTGCTTGTAATCCAGTGAAGAATCCTGATACACCATACAGGAAACCTTTTTCTCCCTGACGGTTATAAATAGTTGATGATATCTCAGTAATACTTTGACATTCCCTTTGTCCTTTTATGGAACATTGTTTATCATCATCCTCTCCGCCCTTGTATGTTTCAGTTAAGATAACATCTCCAGGTTGACTTAATAAACATGCCATTACAGAAGCAACCATTGCAGATAGGACAGAAACTGTCCATTTTATGAATTCTGGACTCATTGAATCTGAGAAAGTTGATGTTGGGCTATTTACTATCCGATAAAGAAACTTTGCAACTACATCAAAGGAAACTTGTTTACCAAATGTGTATGGAATTTGTTTGGCCAACATTGCACCCATACCAACAGTTAATGTCGGAAGAAGTCCTGACTCTTGAACAAGTCTGGATAGTCCACCTAATAATCCCAATCCCTCAAAGTCAGGGTCTGTTACCATTCTAATTCTCGTTGATTCCATAGGAACTAATACTAACGATGCCACAGCCCCTGCCATTATAGAAGCAACTAAAAATGGTAACATACCTCCACATACACCCGAATTCATTAATCTATCACTCATATTCTTACATGAGTATACCACCATTGGTTTTGCAATTTCATAGACACCAAATTTAAGTGCACCTTCGATACCATAACCAACAAGTGTTGGTCCCAACCCCTTAACTAATGTAGATGCCCCCTCCTCACGAATAATAGTTGCAGTAGCTGGTACGAGTGACTTATACTTCTCAGGATTTGATTGCATACGTGTCTTGACAACATCAATTGGACATGTTATACCATGTGATATTGCAGCACAAGTACCTCCCGCAACAAAGTATCGATAATCTATACTTGATGCTACCGATACTAGAGATTTTGCAGTTGTAACATGTGATACTATTGAAAGGAAGGTCAGAAGGAAGCGCAGGCTTGGAAAGCGGCGTTTGGTCGTCATGATTTATAAGACCTATACTGACTACTGACCTATGTTTTGGATGGCTGAAATTTGTATTTTTTTTATGTTTGTGTGCTTTTGTGATCTCCGGTCAAATGAAGCGCTCCGCTGCTATACCACTTATCTGCAACACTAATATAACAACCAGAAGAATACCTTTATCAATGATACAGAGCGTAATACTATAGACAACCTTTGATAAGGTGCATCTATGGCCTATCTCCTACTCTCATAAATTTTCATTCAATCGTCATCGATAGTTTTCAGTAGAAACTCTCTAGTGGGGTACCTTGTGGGTAGAAGAAGAGAAGAGTAGCAGCAGTGGTTATTGGCTCCCTCAATATCAATATAAGTACATATGTATGTTTATGCCAAACATTATATAGGTATCTGTTCTTCTACAGTAATTCATTGAACACAAGATTTGTACCTCCAATTAGGATTTGTACTTAGCTAAAGACCAACAATCTAATATACAGCACAATCTCTAAGTTAGGTTTCACTTTGTAGTCACCAAAAGGGTAGCATTATTCCTTCTTCTTCCTTTTCTTCTCTATCCTACAATATCAATCCCAAACAAAGAGAGTCTTACCAGGTCTTACCCACACAAAATCTATGATTCTATAAACACATCCCTCCTCCCACAACTAAACCACGACAAAGAGATATTATTTCTTTCTCGTGATGACAACATATGTCAGCCTCAATAAAGCATCACGAGCCTCACTCTGTGGTAACCTAAGTAATGCATCAACTGCCTTCTGAGCATGGAATTGTGCCAAGTTTCTAGCCTTATCCATCGCCGTTTTACTCTTGTATAGTGCCTCAAGAGCTGTTTGTTTATCTCCCTTATCCTTAAATCTTCTCTTCACCAATGGTTGGAGATGAGGGAATTCTTGTGCGGCGTATAGGATTGGAGCTGTACTAAGACCGAGACTCATATCAGCAAGCGCTGGCTTACCAAGGATGGATGCCGCGGCGGTAAAGTCCAGAATATCATCTTGAATTTGAAATGCAAGGCCCAGATGGAAGCCAAATTCTTCGCATGCCGTGGCCACAGTTGAACCGTATGCATGTCCACCCAATAATGCGGTAGATCGGCAAGCATAACATATAAGTGATGCAGTCTTGTAGTACGATTTTCTGAGATAGGATTCCATTCTCAATAATTCCTCTGGTTGAGACTTCAATTGCATAATCTCACCCGCTACTAAACTTTCAAGTGCTGTGGCCATTATTTGTACAACAGCGGTATTCTCAAGACGAGCAAGTAAAACAGATGCTCGTGCTAGGAGGTAGTCACCGGCAAGTACGGCAACTTTGTTTGAGTATAACTTGTGTACTGCCTCACCACCTCTACGTGTATCAGCTTCATCAAGCACATCATCATGGATGAGTGAGGCAACATGAATCATTTCAACAATCTGACCCAGTTGGCCCTGCTTCCTCCATACATCTGATCCTTCATGATTTTTCGAGGTAACAACTCCCCCCTCAACATCAACTAAAGACGCACCACTATCCTGCCACCGATCTGTCCCCATACTACTTTCTGGTTCACAAGCCGCCACAACCTTGGCCATTAATGAAACAATAACTGGTCGTGTACGTTTACCATGTCTCTTCTCAAAGAAATGTTTGGCAGCCATGGACAATACCGGTTGATCCGTGGATACTAATTCCTTAATCGAATCCGAGAATGGTTGAAGTTCCTTCTCTACCATGGCAAATGGATCGGGCAATGTATCAATTTTCTTCGACCCGCCCAGTCCTTTATAATCTGATAACTTCATATCCCATAATGTATCAGGCACGCCTACCTTGAGAATATCAGCATCACGCTGTTCATTTCCCGCTACTGTTTGCGGAATATGCCCCCCCTCTACCTTTGGTAATAGTTGGAATAAATCAAAGCTGGGTGTTAATTTTAATGTAGATTTTGAGTGACTTAATGCCTCCGATTCAGCTGAGACCACTACAGGTTGTGGTCGTGATGCTACTATTTCTTTATCTTCTACTGCTGCTGAATTATCATTACTAGATGAAGCTGCCAATATATCCTTATGTAATTCCTTTTGTAAGTAATTCATTTGTAATAAATTTCTAGACACTCGTGATGATGAGCACTGACGTGGAGCAAATCCATCTGATGATGATATTATAATAGATGCAATTATGGCTGCTGCCACGGTATATCTAGATGGTAGTGTCATACTTTGTAATACTATATATTCTGATTAATAACTATTGGTATATAATTATATACCTTTCGTTATATATTGCAATTATTGCTGCAGAGTTATACACCGTTGAAATTTGTATCGAAGAGTTGGTATTGCAAGACTTCTCTTGTATTTAATGATATACTATAGCCAACTAGATAACAATAACAGCCCCTACTATACTTTCCAATGACAATAAATGAGTAATAAGATAGGGAACAGTTGTTAGTAGAGTGAGTCAATGCATGTGATGATAGTTACTTGAGAGTTGCTCTCGTGGCTGGTATCCTTGAGGATACCGTATTAATGTTACTTAACTTGTAGAAAAGTTTAGTAATTTTAATGCAATAATTTACTAACTACTTCATGAAATCTCTGTTCAATATCAAGCATTTGTTACGCAGACGTGTATCGCCGATTTCTATCCTATTTTATCGCCAAATTAGCATCTGCTATTGAATGCTGACTAATGCAACTCTATCATGGCGGTGAAGTATTAGAAGTTCGGCATGGCAAGCTGTTTGCTGACTATGTTGTGAAGATAAGCTATTGACTCTTGACTCTTGATGAATCAGATAGGACTGCATAGTCAGTCGTATCGTGCAATGAATCATCTAATTGCAATGAATCATTGCAATGTATGCAGCAGTATCATCAATATAAATGACATAAATCATAAAAGATTATATCAAATAGTAAATAATAATATCATCCAATCATGAAGATCTCATCCATGCTATCATCTGCATCTCTTCTTCCACTTGCTGCCGCATTTGTGCCACAGCCAAGTAGTATCAACACAAAATCGACATCTCTTAATAATGCAGAACTAGCAATTGAGTCTGAAGAGTTAGTATACCTTCCTATCAACAAGGCCATCTTTGATCCACTTGGTTTATACCCCAAGGATTCTCCAGAACGTATAAATGGTCTCATCCAGCCTCTGGAAAGTAGTAGTAGTAGTTCTTATGATGATAAGACGGTACAGGATCCTCTTAGTTTATATCAAGACCAATCTCAAGTATCTGTTGCGGGTGACATGTCGGCAAGTTTGCCCTTCCTACCTCGTCCAGCAATGTTGGATGGTAGTCTAGCGGGTGACCGTGGTTTCGATCCGTTCAACTTTTCGAGTGATG
>Ga0075439_13337_pt1 | contig 10634 bp, 9 predicted proteins | sample MintriSingleCell_FD_74264 | JGI IMG/M metagenome (GOLD analysis project Ga0075439, IMG submission 74264) | Marine eukaryotic communities from Monterey Bay, USA to study complex ecological interactions - Minidiscus trioculatus JGI Plate_4_G5... | ecosystem: Environmental > Aquatic > Marine >... | reverse complement strand
TCACCAAACGGTGCCAAACATTCCTTAGCCTCATCAATTAAATCACGTGCATACTTCTTACTTTCTTCCAATCCTAATAACTTAACATATGTAGTTTTGTCTGTAGCCTCATCTTTCCCGGCAGTCTTACCCAAATCTTCGGAGGAGGCTGTAACATCTAAAATATCATCAGCTACCTGGAATGCTAATCCAATATCCATTGCGAACTTTTCACATGCGGCTACTTCCTCTTCAGTCGCGCCGCCTAACACTGCCCCGGAGGCAACAGCGACTTGTAATAATGTAGCCGTTTTATGAATATGAATCCATTTTAAATCATCAAGTGTGGTGCCTGGCTTGCCTTCGCATTCTAAATCCATAACCTGCCCGCCTGCTAATCCCTCGGCACCGACTGATTTACCTAAACGGGAAATAACATTAACAATTTTATCGGGTGATACTGATGATGGTGTGTGTTTCGCGACATGTTCGAAGGATGTTGATAGGAGTGAATCACCTGCTAGGATTGCTACATCTTCTCCGTAGATAACCTGTATTGTATTATATATAGAGACAGGGGGGTGTATTAGATATAAATACATAAGATTATTAGAGGGACATAAGGTACTTTATCACTCTCAAATAATACATAATATCTCTACTAATACAATATTCCAATCAAAGCAAACACAAGACACACACAAAATAAGAGACACATCATATGAACAAATATAATAAAACTTACATGACAAGTAGGTTTACCCCTCCTCAAATCATCATTATCCATACTAGGTAAATCATCATGGATTAAACTCATCGTATGGATCATTTCTAAAGCGACGGCAGTAGGCATGGCCTTTTCCTGTGACCCATCAGCGAACATTTCACATGCCGCGATACATAGTACTGGACGGATACGTTTCCCGCCTGCCATTAGTGAATAGGACATTGCCTCGCATATCTTTTATTTTATTTGTTTTGTTTTTATTTGATGAAAAGGTTGGTGTATAAAGAATAGAATGGCACGTATATTGTCAGTGTTAAAGTTGTATAAAAGAAGAAGCATATCACATACACAGAAAGAAACACATAATCTATTGCAATTCTACATCTCTCTACTCTTCTCTCACAAAATAAACATACCTTATCAGTCTGTGGAATCTTCGATTCAACACTAGCCTTTAATGCCTGTTCAATTGGTACAATTTTACTTGCCAAGTATTCATCTAAACTAAAATCTGTTGCTGTTGATTGGAATAAATTTGTTGTTTTTGTTGTTTTGATGGATGTTGGTGAGGAAGGAACGAAGGATGATGCAGTTTGTATTGATAATGCAAGTAATGCAAGGGAAATTAGTGTTGTTGTGGTCATTATTAAGCGTTGTTTGTGTTGGTATATCGCTGTCTGATTCCTCTTCTTGGTGCCGCCGTATGTAAGTCGCAAGTAGTTGCAATCATGAAGAAACGATGGGAGGATACCGCTCCAAGTGGAAGATACCAAGTACGAGCTAATTGACAAATAATATCAAATCTATGTCGTTTAATTTATAGTAACTCTTAAGTTGAAGTTCAGATAGAAGCCCTAATCGATCAATCATCTGTTTCTTGCGGTTCTCAAATGAGAAAAATGACGACAATGGGGGGAAGAGGAACAAAGCGCTCATAGAGATTGTAGAGCAGGAGGAACAATAGTTCATCATTGCAATACGCGCATATATAACCATCTCATTTATATATCATAGCTTATAATTGTTGGAGGGTAAATTCATATATAATTCAATAATAAAACATATAAACAGCAATCATCATGTCGACTAACTTCTTTGGATTGAAAAAGTCCAAGAGTGGCGGTGCATTAAATGCAATGGTTGATGACGGCTTTGAGTATTCATTAGGACCGCCGGAATCTGGATTTTCATTGTTCTTAGCCGAGAGAACTAAGAAGGTCCATTTCATACGTCATGCTGAGGTAAGTACGTCGTTAACAGTTTTCAGATGAGATTGCATATAATATGTTATGCACTACTCATATTGAAATTGCTGACACATCTCATGTTCTCTCATGATACCAATGTGACATCTGCCAATTCACAACATATGTAATAAACAAACAAATATACAATAGGGATATCACAACGTAGCAACAAAAGAAACAGGATCAAACCACTGTCTAGTAATGCCATCAGACTCCACAGAACTACCATCATCACATGCTCTATATGATTCTCGATTAACACCCAAAGGCATTGCACAATCAAAAGCATTAAGAGAACATTTAGCTAAACGACCAAGTGGTAGTCGATCATTTACAGCTTTCGACTTGGTAGTTGTTAGTCCATTAACTCGGACGTGTGAAACGGCATTACATGTGTTTGGAGAACCTAGAGCTCCTGGTCAGCCTAGTTTCTTGTCTCGAGTGGTATGTATATTGTATGTGTGTACGGAAAGAACATAGAGAGTATATGTATGTATATATATGGATGATGGTTCATGAGTCTAACCTACTATTTGTCTATAGGATGCACCCGTAGATACACCAGAACATGCCGCGGGTGTTAAGATTGCTCCTCCTCGATTCTTAGTTAGAGAGGAATGTCGTGAACGATGGGGTCACTACGTTTGTGACGGACGTCGGAGTATTGCTGAGATTGCGGCCGAGTAAGTTCTATTTGTGTGTATCATTTGTGCATATGATGTGTGCATATCATGTGCACAATAACATACTAATCTACAACTCTCACCTCCTCTCAAAGGTTCCTTAACTTCGACTTCTCAGAAATTGTACATAACGAGGACGTCTTCTACTCAAACGAACGTGAAACAGATGAACATTGCTGTGACCGTGCTGTTAAGTTCTTAGAATGGCTAAACAAACGTCCAGAGAAGTGTATTGCTGTGGTTACACACTCATCCTTCCTTCGGCATTTGTTTGGTCAATTCGGAGAGAACTTGCATAAAGATGATATGGATAATATGCAACGATTGGCAGGTAATTGTGAATTGAGATCAATTGTCTTGTGCTCTCATGGGAATAAGGACGGGAAGAACATTGATCCTTTAATGCCTCCGTCTACTGCCCCTTCGACTGGTAAGTGTTATATGCATATATTGAATCTCTGTCTCTGTTTTGCAAGCTTCCCCTCCCTTTTGTTGACTCAACACCTTACCTCTTATGCTCATCTCTCATACACAATAGTCCGAATGAAAACTATGATCAGTGGAGATCTTCAGTCTATGATGAGTGGTGCATCAGAGGAGCTAGAGGGTGAGAAGGAGGATGAGATGTATGGACAAGAGGCTTTAGCACCTGTAAAAGGATCATAGATATTCTTGATAGAGCAAGAAGAAGTAGGTCAGTTGTAAGTGTAGGAGTAAGGTAGATAAGTATTAGTATATATTACAACTAGATTAAGAGATACAGTAGTTCTATCTTTACAGCTACTTTACTTCTCAAAATTTCTCGTGCCTGTGCATTACTTCTTCTCGTCAAAATTTATATGTACATTGCACCCCCTCCTTCCATTTAATCAGAGGTAGTAGAGGATGGGGTATGTGTAGGACGACATGTAACTGCATGCATCATAGCAATCAGCTGAGCTCGGTGCCTTGGCATATCAGATTCTCTCAAAGATAAATCCGCCATTGCCTGAGGATCATCTAAACCAAGAGAACTTTGTCTACATTGTTCCAAAAGTACTGCCGCATATATATCCTGCCTATGCTGTCTTGCACTGTATCCTTCTCGACATCCATGTACACGAAAACAGTCCTCTAATCCCAAAAAGTAGACTGAATCTTGACGTGTGAGCTCGCTAATTGTGGCTGTTGTTAATAAGTGATGCATATCATATGAGTATTGCAATTTGAAGAGCTCTATATCCGTCTGTGAATACCAGAGCTTGGCTATAACTTTCGGTGTGTATAATATGTTATCAAGGATGACCATTTGGCTATATTTGGAGAAGGACACACTCTTCATAGTCACCGTCATCTTCGCCGAGCAGTTGTTGGTGTTGTTGCTTTTATTGTTGCTCATGTCTTCAGGTGTTGTTGCTATGTTGTTGCTCATGTCAATGTCAAAGCTACTAGCCACCAAACTGAGACGGTAGTAGTACTACTCTTCATTCTAATGTATGTGCATGTAAATGTATGTAATGTTGTCTCCAATGTTAATCGGTTGCCGCGAGGTTTCTTTTTTTTTACTTCTCTGAGCAGGATAGGCTTTATTGCTAGTGCCGGCAACCTCTAGTGCCCTTTCGTTTGAGACATATCATGCCTCAATATGTGATGTCGTAGCTCAATAATCCCAATAAATAACTCCGATGGGGAATAGAGGACTCACAAAGATACTTTTGTGAGACACGAGGAGGCAAGAACAAACGGTTCATAGTCGTTCACTATGACCGAGGTTCTCAAACTCAAACTACTGCCTCTTCATTGCTCTCTTGGCATCTCGTGAAGTAGCAATAAACAAGCATCCTGCTCTCTAATACTTAGTAAATTTTCTCCGTCAACCAAAGATTTGCAATACAATATGTGGCAACTCAATAGAGACATCTGCATGTCAAGAACAAAGTCGTATCATCAAGACGATTTGAGCTCATCAAAGCAATCATCTTCGTCGTCGTCCTTGTAGATGTAGTATATAACAATGTACATAGAATAGAGATAACTCTAATGAACATATTAGTTTACATTACTAGCTTATGGTTATACCTTTAAGTCTGAATAACCAAAAAGCAAAGGAGACGGTATTAGAACTCTCCTTTAGTTCTACGTATACGATGAAATGCCATTTCCCAACATGATACCTTCTTCTCTCGATTGACAGATAGTGATTGTGGTAGGATAAACAATCTTGGTGTTCGTCGTCCTCCATCAACCACTGAACCGTCCACTTCTACTTCATCATGGTCAGTGCCACTTCTTAGACTTGTGGATAGAGTTTGCCTTGCATCCAACTTGTTGGAATCCTTTAGTCTATTAGATGCAGCTTCTTTCTCTTGTTCACCATATACTAAGTTGCCATTATCATCTACCCATCCCAAAAGGACGGCCTTGCCATTCTCCCTTGAGTTCTTGGTTCTATTGTTATTCTGCTCAGAGGCACCAAAACTAGTGGGAAAGGGAGCAACAGTACTTGGAGTATCCTCTTCCTTCTTCTTGTTGGTATTACTTGCAGCCGTGGCTAGATCCTTGTCATTCAGCAGAGACGGTGTTGCCCCACGTATCTGTTGGTGAAAAGTCTCCTCGTCAACATCAACTGGTGGTATTATCTTCGGGGGCTCATCCAATAACGACTCTTGTTTCATGGCCGAGATGTCCACTTCATCCGTACTCAGTAATAAAGGTTGATCCATATCAACATTTGAACTCTCATCCTCAGCTGATATTGACATTATCAATACAGGTGGCTCGGATGATGGATCTACTCGTTTTATTACCAGGGGTGAGGAGGGTATCTTCGGGGCAACGTTCACATTATGATGAGCTCTACTATCTACAGACCGTCCTCGTTTCGGACTTCGTTGTGGTCTAGGTGATATTGGCTCTGGACTGAATGGCTCTTGTTGTGGTGAGCCCGAAGGAGGAGGTTCAATTGATCTAAACTTGCTCGGAGGAGTTGATTTACTCCTCACTCGTTGTGGTGATGAGAATGACGAACTAGACTTGAATAGATCGGAGAATTCCGAGGAATCAAATGTAGTTTCCAACGACGCCGTTATTGGTGTTGTTGGTGAAGACAACTTGATGGGGGAGAATGCCGAACTACTACCAGATGTTATGTTTGGCCGTTTAGCTGCTACTGCTCCTCCCCGTGCCTTGGCCCGTCTTGATCTTGGTGTCATACTCGAGGATCTAGGTGGAGATAGAGGAGCTATTGGCTTGTTTTCAGCAGCAGCAGCAGCAGCAGCTTCTTCTTCTTGGGTACTTGATTTGGGATTAACCTTGTCTTGCTTCTCTTGTTCATACATGTGCTTGAGCTCTTCTTGATCTTGACCAAGAACGACACGTTCAATATTCTTCTCCAACGTATCATGTTGTCGAGGTGACCTTAGCGGTGACACCTCCTCTTTAGGTGAAAGTTGACAAGCAATCACCTTCTCTACCAAATCATTCTCCGGTTCATCCTCAGCTTCGTCTTCACTAGATTCTTTACCTCCCCATGAACGAACATCTGATTCATCGTCCTTCGAGGATATACTAGTATCATCACAAAGTGGATCACACAAGGTACTATCCCCATCATCATTACCCTCACTCTTCTTCCTTCTCATATAATTACTCAATATATTACCCATACATGACAAGTCACCTGTATATTTATAACTACCTTCATCTTCCTGTGGATCGGCATCTAAATCAGATACATTATCATCATTTAAATCTATGACAAGTTCTTGTCCGACCAAGGCTTCTAATCCAGTCTTCTTCTTCATGGAACGGACTAAGTCTTCCCAATTCATACCGGATGGGTTGGTTAGGAAGGCGTTTAATGCTACCTTATCTTTCTCGGGGTTGATTTCATTACCGAATTTGTCTAATTTTATTCCTTCGGCCGATTGTTGGGCATTATTTGATGATGGTAGTGGCGGCGTTTGTTCTGTAATAATGTCAGAAGATCCTTGACATACTGCACCATCAGTCGGTTGACGTTCATTTGGATTTGATATATCACTGCTCTTCTTTATTATCATTGGAGCAGCTCGTGATGGTGGTTGCGGAGGTAGTAAATCACTAGCCGTATTTGCATTTGAATTTGAAATATACAAAGCATTCTTCCTCTGTTCAACATCCAATTTATTCTTCAACTTATTTAATACATTTATCATTTCAATAGAAACATGATTTGTATTAGAATCTTCGGTTAATACTTTGCAATGTAATGTTGGATGAGTTGTTGATTGGCATATATCACATTTCAGTCGATTTTGATGGTTGGTTGATGATATGTTTAACGATTGGACTGTTGAATGATCTGATAGGAGTAAGGACATTACCTCATTTTGTAATGATGTGAATTCATCGTGGATTGTATTGCATACTTGTAACTTTTCGGTTAGGCCTGTTGATAATGAGGTGTTGTTGTTCCCCACCTGTTGTATGTCACCGCCGAGTGTTGTATCCCGAGACGAGGGTGAACCCTCATTTAAGGCCGAGGGTATCACATCTAAACTACTTCCCTCATTTAAGTCTGAGGGTATCACATCCAAATCCGGCGGCACCGGCGGAGTCTGCTCTTCTTCTTCTATATGATGTTCTTCTTCTAAATCATCATCAGTTGCAGTGGCAATACTGCCAATATCACTCGTAGCCACACTACTATTAGTTGACTCATTACTCTGTATCGGACTCTCTGGAATTTGTTGATTCCTATGATTCAAATGCTTACTCAATATCCCACCCGAAGTTTCATCAAATTCTCTTGCCAAATCCCCCTTCTTCTTCCTTTCTTTATCATTTCGTGACGACTTTTTCTTCTTACGTGCCAAATCTCTTCGTCGGCCATGCCGTGGATAATGACTACCCGATGCGGTAGTAGATGCCGTAGTTGTTTCATATGGCGAGTCTGATTCGCCATATCGTTGCTCGGTGTTGGTATATAAATTGGATTTATAACTATCATTTGATATTATACTTTTGCTTTTGGTTCCTGGTATATATCGTCTTTTACTTTTCCTCGTCCCTTCCTCTCCTAATCTACCACTTCGGGCATTATTAACCTTGGTAACTAAGTTTGATTGCTGCTCAGCGAATTGTTGTAATCCCGTTCGTAATTTGGATGGTTTGGTAGTAGTACTATTGAAGGATTTAGTTGGAGGTGAATTTGTTACGATGGTATGTTCCCATGCACTTTTTAAATCCTAAGAGGGGTGGAAAGGAAAGCGAGGTTAGTTTTTGCCAATGTACGTCACTCTCTCGGAACAAAGAGCCGCACACCCCCCGCATCGTTCTCTCGTTCACTTCTCCTATGCCCCTCATAATCCGCACACCCTTCTGCACTCCTTAAGCAGCAAAGCTCCCCCACCAATCCAATCCCTGGCCTTAAATTTCTGCCTTAATCTACACCACAATAAAGACCCGTGGTCAAAAAAGCTCCATCTCCAGATAAAAAGAGAGAACGTACCTGGAATGAACTATGTGTAGTACAACTACTTTTCGAACTTAGTGATGATTCATCTATCTCTGGCCTTTGTAACTGTTCTTCTAATGGCCTGTTAAAGTAATTTGGTGTATTGTTCATAAAGTTGTTGGTAGAGTTGAAATAGTTTGGTTTATTGTTCATAAAGTTGTTTGAGGTGTTGAGATAGTTTGCAGTAGTATTAGATGTTTTGATTGTAATTTGTGTATGTATTGATGGTGTCGTAGATTGCATTCCAATTGATTGACAATTAACAGACGTGCAGTTATAATCGATGATAAATAATTTGCATTTTGATATGGCGTTGTTGGATAATTTACAGTTTTTGTTTTATTGGTGGATTTAGTTGTAGTTGTGGAGAGGAGGAAGGGTAGATACGAGTATAAATCATAGTATGACATTATTATTTGTGTTGTATTATGAGAATAGCAATTAGTGAGTGTGTGAATGTCTGTGGTTAAATTATATTGTGCATAAATATAGAGAGGCTTCAAGAGAATATTTATGCACGTACCGATTGAGCATATCAAGTTGAGACAACGACGACATATCTGACGTATTGGTTTAATACTTTCTTTGTTTTAATTCATGGGTAGGAGTATGTAGATTTTCATGTGTTCATGTGCTTTTAGCTTTTCTCTGTTTTGTTTGGGAGGTAACTTTTGAAAATAATATCGACGCTGCTATTCGGCAGTTCTATTAGATCAACAAGCAGCAGCAGCTACTATCGCAACAAACAGCAGTTATTCTTTGTAATAGAGTGATATCTCGATAGCGCAGTTGTTGTAGGAGGCATCTAAAAAGAGCGCTGTAAAGGAGGGCTGTTGTTTATTTTAGAGCGAGCGAGACGAGAGCAAAACTATTTAGCTTCTTGCCCGCGGGCTCTTTCGTGTGCGCGCTGGACATTTTCTCCCCTGCACAAAGATGGCTTACCTCTTAGGTAGTAGACAGGAAGTAGAGAGTAGAGAGGCTGGCGGCTGGAATACATGACATGTATGTGTATGGTGTAACACTGCCTTTAAATAGAGTATGATAGTGTTGCTACTCAAGATCCTGCATAGCAATAGTATAGGATGGTAGTATCCTACACTTATACCCAGTCGCTCTTTCCCATTCATGTGTAAGTGCCTCTCTCATTGATATCCCCAACTGCCATATAAGTACACTTCTCCACCTGATCTGCCTTTGTTGGCTTCCGTTGCATAAGTGGAAGTCAGTCAAAGTCAAAGAGTAAGTCTTGAAAGACAAAATTGAAAAGGATACCACTGCAATAACATGCCCCCCTTCTCTCATAAACTGCTATGTAAGCTCTGTTTGAAAGAGAATATTCTTCAAGGGAATAGTTGTATTTGTAATAGGTAAAGGATCTACAACGCTTCAGAGGAATGTCTGATTGTCGAAAAGACTGCTTGGAGGCTGAATAAAAAATGGCTGAGCAGTATTTCTAGGATACCATTAGCCATCGTGACTTACTCCTCATTTTTTCATCCGATTGCATGACGATGATGACATACCTACTATGACGAATATCATAAACAAACTATACTCCCCTACTACTACAAGGAATAGTAGCGTTACTGGCAACATGACTGGCAGCTCTACCGTCGACGATCCAGAGCATGCTCCATCAACTCCGCCACGATCAACGAAGCCATCAATTGCAATAAACATCAAGAATACCCCATCAACTTCAACCGAGCCCTCCTCTACAACAACAACAGAAGAACAACAATCCCATCAAGATAAAAAAGTATGCTATCTCCGTTTTGCCGTCATCTTAGTATTAATAACAGCAACAACAGTAGTAGCAACACTAGTCGGTCTCTTAATAGTTAAACAAGAAGAACATGAATTTGAATTGCAATATTATGATGCTGTTTCCAAAGTTGCTAATGCATTTCAAGATCGTATTAATATTAAACATTCGGTTGCTAAAACTTTTAGTGCAATGATTACTTCAAGATATGGTAATGTTGCCATGAAGGCGATGGGAAGGCCGCCGTTGTGGCCTAATGTTACTATTCCCGACTTTCAAGAACAAACAATGGCCAACTTGGCAATAGCAGACGGTAGAGCATTAAGCTACAATCCAATAATAACACAAGATGTGAACAGATTAGAATGGGAAGAACACGCTACCAAAAGTGCCTACATACTTGGTTCACCACAGTTAATCAATCCACCACCAAACACTACATTCCCAGATAATCGTACTGTATCATTCGGGATATATTCACGCAACTCATCTGGTAATGTAGTATATGATCCAGGATATACATCAACAAGTATCAACTATTCAAATATTATGGTACCAGTATGGCAAATTGCACCTATAGTTACCAATGAAAAAGCAGTTATGTTTAACTTACATTCGGAATATAATAGACAATCAGCATTAGATCATATGATGCAATATAAGGTACCGGCATTAACAGCCATATTACAATTAGTACAGGACTCGATATTACGACCTAGTAGTATATTGTTCTATCCTGTGTTTGATGAATTCGTTG
>Ga0075439_12794_pt1 | contig 10640 bp, 11 predicted proteins | sample MintriSingleCell_FD_74264 | JGI IMG/M metagenome (GOLD analysis project Ga0075439, IMG submission 74264) | Marine eukaryotic communities from Monterey Bay, USA to study complex ecological interactions - Minidiscus trioculatus JGI Plate_4_G5... | ecosystem: Environmental > Aquatic > Marine >... | reverse complement strand
TGATAATGCATTCACTACCGTTGTTGCAATGAGTAATATTCCAATGACACGCATTTTTATATATCTATTTTTTGTTATATATGATGGTATATTGTTCAAAGACTTCACTCTAATTGCCTATTCTTTGGCTATAGCTTATTGACTACTAAGTATTGAATTAATCGATTAATTGTTAGTTTGTGTGTGCATTATTATGTCATCTAACGCATTCGGCCTTTCTTCAATCGTCTACTTGCATGATTGTTTGTTAGCGAGTTGTTTCGCGCTCATGAGATTATGTATATTTTTGAGTGAGGTATCCTTGTGAGATGTCACCGCCCCCGAATGGCGGGCCATGCTACGCCAACCATCATTATTGTTGCTGTTGTAAACTATCCACGGGATGACAAAGCAGTTCTTTCTGTCCTATATGAGGTGGTATTTAGTATTATTGGTTGAGGCGACGATATCTAGCTATGCATCGTCTCTACTGGCGTTGACAACCACAAAACATCAACACCAATTTGCTTTTGTAAATCATTCACATCACGTATATCACCACCCAAGAAGAAGAGCAAGAACGTCGGTATCAAAGAGTAGATGCAATAAGTATACACCAATATTAAAATCATATCATAATATCGACATCATAGAGAAAGATACCGCTACTGATAATGAAGACGATACTTCACAAAAGCAATTGCAATTTGTTGCCAAAACGATAGAATCATTCAAGTTAGCTGATTTATATTGGTTAGAATCTTGTGTAATGGCAAAAGATTTAGATAGTGATGATATAGTTGATAGATTAGCATTCCATCGTCCCACTGCAAGTTATCTACTTGGTTATAACAATGAAGATGGTAGTGAAAAGAAGATTGAGCTGCCATTTCGAACTGGAAGGTCTCAGTATTTGGCAAAGGTACTTGCATCGGGAGAGACGCCCAGGAACTATTAGACAACATACAATACATCACAGCTAACGATGTACAGTCGCAATGGATTATAGAGTATGATACCTTTGAACCATTGCAAAATGAAGCATTACAATCGAAGAAGAAGACATTTTCATCTACAATGCTCATGTGTGCAGTCTCTCGGTTGTTCCCCGGAGAACCATGCTTGGATCCATACCCTAATGATGAAGGTACAACAACAAAAGATTACATTATAATTGAAACCAAACATCGATTATACTTGGTAGAGAAGTTAGATAAAGATACTAACTTGAGGAGAGAATATTCTTTTTCATCGACACAACAAATTGCCAAACAATTTAAAGATGCTTGGTCAAAACGACCCTTCCAGTATTCAGGAGCAATTAACTTGGATGTTGCATTTGTACTTATTGATATATTGAGTGATATACTACACATAGATGATAGAAGGGACAAGATAAGGATGCTTGATCCATCATGCGGATCGGGCACATTTCTTGCGTTAGCTCTCAAGGCATGGGGAGATCAAGTAGATGTAGAAGCAGTAGGTATAGATTTAAATATCAAATGTGCAGAGGGGACAATACAAAATCTAATGTACATATGCACAAATGCCACCGCTCAAGCTGAGGAAGAAGACAATGCTTGGACACTAACAGTAGAAGAAAGCAAAGCAACAATTCATGCCGAAGATTCAGTACAGCTTCCAACATTCATATCAGACAAGTTCGATTGTGCAGTCGCCAATCTTCCCTGGAATAGAAATACCTTTGAATATAACGAGGGAAACAATACAATAGAATGTACTAACAGCGGTATATTGGAAGCAACTGCTGTAACATTGAAGCCTTGTTCTCCCTTTATAGTAGTTAGTGGCCGAGATAACGAGCAAAATGAGCTTGGGTCATCATCCAATACTAGAAACTGTTTGGAGAAGCTTGGTTTTCATATTGTAGGTGAGGCAACTATACCACCAAAAGGCTTTGCTTTGCCGTCTTCATCAAAGAAGACAGGAGGAAAGAAGAAGAAGGGAGTCCTGAGTAGAACTAGCGATTGCTTAATAACTGTAGCCATATCTCCTCAGAGATGATAAAACAGTATACATAACAACTTAATTCATTAATTTACTAATTCCTAATTCATTCACTCCATACATTCAATACGCTGCTTTCTTTTAGACACAGAACTGTTATCAGTTCTTATCCAAAAAGAAGAGATGACGCAAGTCCTCCAGCAACAACAAACAATCTTTTGACAATATCTTGATTGGCAGAACTAGTCGGAGGAGGAACCGGCGTAGGAGCTTCAGATACAAAAGCCTGGAAACAGCATACACCAGTTCCATACCATTTATGAAAGGTATCACATGTGTTAATGTATCGAACTAACGGAGCTACTTCACGGACGAATTCACAGGAAATTGTATCCGGAGTATTTGTCAATGGATACCCAGAAAGACCTGATGTATCATCTCTATCAGTGAATTCTTCACCTTCCTGACATAATGTACAATCGCCGTTATTAACAGTTGTTTCAGCTCCCTCGCAACCACACCAAACAGCCATATCAATCTCAAACATCCCCCGTGCGAGTATACATTCCCCATCATCATTCAATGTACCATTTGATGCAAGAGCGGCATCCTTCTCTTGACATGTAATTTCGTCAAACCCATCACCATCGAATAGAGGTACTGTCTTGTTCGGATTGTTCATTGCAACACCATCAGCACATATCCCACAGCTGGCGGCTGTTGTCGACTTGATGCAAGTTGTCAATGCAAAGAGGAGAAGGATATATTTAATCATCATTTTTATTTGTGTTATGTTGTATCAATCTTTTCTGCTCGGGTTTGAAAGATAAACAAAAAACTACCAATAGCCGACCGACGCAACAGGCTAGATATTGTATTGTCGCCTGTCTATAGTACCAGTCTAAAGAGCTGCCGCTGTTGATAGATATCAAGTTCAATGCAATTTGCCAAAAAGATTACTATCTAAAAGATCTTATTGGCGGTATCCTAAAAAAAACAGCAAACAAATCGCTAAACCACACAAAAAAGCATTGTAGCCTGTGCCGCCATCGTAATAGATTACTACTATCAAATACAATCAACAAACAACAACAACAATGGCAGACGATCGTTCCCGTTCCCGTTCTCGTTCACGCTCACCCGATCGTGGTGATGACAAACCCGATGACAATGCCCCTCCCCCCGCCGATGATAAAAAAGACGAGGCTGCTACCAACAATGATGCTGACAACAAGGACTCCAATGGTGATTCAGCCCCAGCTGATAATGGCGGTGATGGTGGCGAGGAGGTTAAATTGTATGTAGGCAATTTGGATTATTGTAAGTTTACTATATCTCTATATTTTATATGGGTTTTTATGCAATGTTATAAAAATGATGAACACATCTTATGCACAAAAATCTTTATTACCGTCAACTCAAATACAAACGAACAGCCACCGACGAGCCACGTCTACGTGAAGTATTCGGTGCCTTCGGCGCTGCCGTAACAGACGTTTTCCTACCAATGGAACGCGGCACGTCCCGTCCACGCGGATTCGGATTCGTAACACTCGGTTCCCGACCCGCCGCGGAAGAAGCAATCTCCAAAATGGATCAAAGTCAATTAGACGGACGTACCATTCGTGTTAATGAAAGTAAGCCACGTGGTGAGGGACCTGGTGAGATGGGTGGTGGTCGTGGCGGTGGTGGAAAGAGCGGATTAGGACCAGGCGGTTTTGGCTCCTTCAATCCCCAAGGACGTGATGAAGTTAAGTTATACGTAGGCAATCTATCCTTCGAAACGAATGAGGAATCAGTTCGTGGTATGTTTGAACAATATGGTGCTGTTACGGATTGTTTCTTGCCTACTGATCGTGATACCGGACGTGTACGTGGATTTGCATTCGTTACCATGCCTGCGAAGGAGGCAGAGGAGGCATGTAATAAATGTAATGGATTGGAATTGGATGGACGTACCTTGAGGGTTAATGAGGCGCAGCCTAAGGGTGAGTATTGTTTTGGGTTTGAATTGTGTTAGTTGTGTGATGTAGTTTATTGGAGTAGTGGGGAAGTTTTAGGAATTAATCAATTGGGGGATTGATATATTTATTTGTTGGGGAATTATTTTGGATTTCGTCATTACGTATCATTACTCACATATCATGATGTGCTCATATTAAATGTAACACCACAGGCTCAGGAGGTGGAGGAAGGGGAGGATTTGGTGGTAAGTTTATTGATTGATTGAGATGGGTGTGCCGCTCGATTAATTAGTTAATTTTGTCAAGTCTCAAATTTACATCTCACACTCATTTTCTTTAATTCTTTCAACATCGATCAACGACAGGCGGAGGCTACGGGGGTGGGGGTGGATACGGAGGTGGTTATGGAGGCGGAGGGGTGAGTAATCCATATTTGTTTGAAGTGTTGCCAAGGCAAACCGCACGACGAACATTTTCGGCAAAAATACCCCCTGCTGGTATCTTTCCTGCCAATACTTCATATATTCATATTCTCATCTATTCATTCTTCCACTCTTATACTGTAGGGATATGGAGGTGTAAGTTGTCGTTCACGTGCTGTCAGAAATACATTTCTTTTGGGAAAGATTACAAATTTCTATACCTCATTGGCTTCTTGTATATATGTGTCTACATTCTCACCATTCCTTCATTCCATCTGATACCAATTGCAGGGATACAATGACCGTGGTGGGGGAGGAGGTGCGTTAACTCTGTTGTTGAACATGTGCTCTGTTCTGATAGTATGTAATCTCACTTTCCATACCAATTTTAATTCTATTAACAGGCTATGGTGGTGGATATAATGACAGGAGCGGATATGGCGGAGGTAAGTTAATAAATGCATGCACATCCTTTGGGCTTAATCAACATCAATATCCAGCACACACTTACTCACGTTTTTGCTTCATCTCTAATAATCAAAAGGTGGAGGATACGGTACGTTTAACGAGAAAGATAATATGTTGTTAAATGGAAATTTATGTTGGAAAAGAAGTGTCTGTTGATTGGTGGTATGAGTAGAATGCAACTGTGACGGACTAGACTTTCTAGACATAGAACCTCGAGAACAATATCATCTTAGTGGCAAGTTGTGGTGTGGTAGCACATGGCTTGTTCTTTACTTGACTGGATGATGCGTCGACTTTTTCAGAAGATCCTGGACTAGACAAGCAAACTCGAGACGATAAGATACTGGACTTCGAGAAGAGCATTGATCTTGGACAACACTCTGCTGTTCTGCTTTTGCTGATTCGTCGTTGGGAATCTTTTTTAATTGTGTGAAGGCACCATATCGATGAACCCTTAGATACTCATCATTCATTTGACTGTTTTAATCTACTCGTTAGGTGGCGGAGGTGGTTATGGAAATGACCGTGGTGGTTATGGAAATGATCGTGGTAAGTGGTTCTTGTTTCTGTTGATGGTTTGAACCACTTGGGAAGTGCCGGCGATGGTCGGTCGGTCGGTCGGCCGGTCTAGAGTCGAAGATGTCATCTTCCTTCCCCAGTATTAATGCTGTATCCGGTTCTATACTCGAGTTAGTAGTTTCTATTTCTAGCTGATGTCATGGAGATTTCTGGATAGATTCTGAGAATCTGAGCACTTGGATCAGTCACCATTCTAATTATTTACTCTTTGGATCAGTCACCATTCTAATTATTTACTCCTTTGGTTCTCACACACGCCTCTCTCGTCTTTCTTCATCACACCAACAGGCGGTGGCGGCGGTTATGGGAATGATGGATACGGTGATCGTGGTAAGTTCCCGACAACGATCGTCTGCTTTAGAAATGTTTTCAACTGTCCATTGATGCTGTTTACTCACATACATCTTCTTCTTTTAACTCAACAGGCGGATATGGCGGCAACCAGGGAGGGTCAGTAAATCTAACTATCAACTATATTAGCTTCTTCTTGAGGCTTGCTCACATTAATCTTCTTTTACTTTCTTGTGCAGATATGGTGGCAATTCGGGATACGGAGACCGTAGTGGCTACGGAGGTGGTGGAGGAGTGAGTTCTTTGTGTTTTTACTTCAAATGAGAGACAGACAAGCCCATGATTGTTGTCTTACCAATCTTTCATCATCCAATCTTCCACACTTTTTAATAGGGCTACAATGATGGTGGTAAGTATCTTTTTTGTTAGGACGTTCGACTTGAGGTTCTTTGAGTTGGTAGAGGAAGTCTCTATCTGGTTCGACTTGTTGCCGGAGATATGATAAGAACTATTTCATGGTTTCTTTCGACCTATCTCATGTTCTATCTTATCACAACGCTCGTTTTTCAGGGTACTCTGGTGGTGGAGGAGGTGGAGGGTGAGTAGCTTGAATGATCTTTATTTTCAGTTTAAATGATTCATTTCTGACTTGTTAATGTTCTTCTATACCTTATCAGATATGGAGGTGGAGGAGGAGGAGGCCGATATTAATTGGTTTGCTGTGGTAAGTTGTATTGAAGTGTACACATTTGTTCGACGTTGACTGCGGTTTGGTTTGAGGAGGGCTGAGAGTCCAGCTTATAGATATGAAGCATTCGAGATGTTCCTGAAGATGTTACCAGAAGTCTATGACCATATAGAGTCAGAGATATCTGCTAAAGTTCTTGAAAAAGAATATGTTCTGCGAGACCCTGCGGTGATGAACTGTTCAGCGGCTGTCCATTGAGGTGTCCCTATTGATGCTCTGGATGATGCGGAGTACCTACCCTTGGAAGAAGAGGTGTGGCATTGTAGAGATAGTGATTTTCCGATAGCCCCTCAGAGGAGTGTTCCCCAGAGAGATACTAGTTTCCGAACAAGAAGATGTCCGATTGGATTCCTATTAGTGGATTCTTTTGTTGTTTGCCCTGACACAACGTGTTGTGAATGTTCAGAAGAGTATCAAGGAGTGTACGGTTCTGTTGACCCAGCGAATAGAGAAGCATGTTGGCTTTGATCCTGTTTGCGGTGAGCAAACCCGTCCCTAGAAGAGTCCTTGTTGTTAAGAAAGTTCGTAGAAGGTACTTGAGTGGTCGTATAGTCCCTTGTTCTGTCGGAAAATGATCTAAGGAGTCCTTGAGGTGTTTCGATAAGCGTTGATTCCCGTCAGAGCCCAATAGACGAGCCCAGATTTGCTTGACCCGAGCTTTTGAAGATCCCGAAGCGTGTTCTAACTTGACTGAGATGTTACCTGATTGATCCCAGATGTCATAAAGCGAGTTGTACTGGGAGATTGGTTTAAAGTTGAGATTGGCCTTGAGAAGAGTTGAACCTTTTCGGCGATTCCAGTTGACAGACCAGTGTAAGATTCACTGATCCAATCCGGTGAGCCGAGCCTCTGTTATTGACGAACCAGAAGAAAGTCCAGAGTAGAAGCTAGACTTGAGATGTGCCTGAAGAAGATTTGCCCCAGCAGATACCCAGAAGTTCCCTCGAAGATGATCCGACCCGATGGCTTATGCCGTGAGCCTTATCAAGATTCTCAATGCCCTCCTCTTACCTTTCCGGCAGTTTTGTTGCTACTGACAGATCCTAACACTATCTTTCTCTTTTTACCTTAGCAACAAATGGGGTTATTCGTCTCTCCAAGTGTATTTTGTTCTCGAAGATTGTGTGTTTGACCTAATAACGTTCCTGGCATTTTGAGCCGAAGAATCGTGTCTCCTCAAGAGACATATATTCTGTATCTTAATGATGCAGACCATTTTCAGTAGGAAAACCAGTAGATATCCTTGGGAGGATGAATTGAATAATGATAAATATTTTGGGGTTGATATTTGATACCTGTAGAATGGAGATTCTCTTGTATGGACTTGACAGTTTACTATGCTTCTTCAGTTAGTTGTGAATGCCGTTTCTGCTAGCTGGACAGTTGCCTATTTGATGGTACTTCAATCTGGGAGCTGATTATCGTATCTATGCCTTCTTGAGGTTCGACTCGGACATGCCTATGTTGATATGATTCTTGGCAGTGCCTATGATGTTGCCATTTCTGCTCGCGATGAGGTGGTGCTCCCGAGTTGGTCTGTGGTGAAAGAACAGCTACCCTTAGTTATACTCGGACATGCTTATGTTGCCATGGAATCTAGATTCTTGACAGTGCCTCGACGAGTGCTGTTAGACTTGAGCCGGTCAGTGTCAGGAGTTGACATGTTGCCGTTTCTAGGCCTAGCAATCCCGAGTTGATCTAGTGAAGAAAGCTACTATCCTTGGATTCTCGTTACACTCAGACATGATCATGTTGCCAAGAGAATTATGAGAGATGCCGAGGCAAAGTGATTCTTCTACTGATCCAGCACGGACTCTTCCATTCTTGAGCTACTGCGATGTCTGGTAACACTTTAAACGGTCTAGGCCACGTCTCATGTATCGTTCTTGACGAATGGTAACCTTTCTAGTGGCCACCTCCATTGCTGCCTTGCACCTCGATGTAGATGAGGATAACTTGGCATCAAGATAATGTTGTGTGGCACCACGTATTACCATACCTCGGGAGCCTAGAAGGCACCTTTGAGGAGTGAAGGGGTGTCATTCTCAAGGTAAGTTTATATTATTAAAAGATAGTGCTAAAATAGATACATCATATAATATAGCACAAGGGGTTATATTATCTAGAACTCTTCGTCTTCCTAGGTTAATGCTACTCGATCAATCAACGACTAAGCCTTTCCATGATACCATCCTTACGCCTCTGTAAATAGTCTAGAGTATGTACTAGATTGACATCCTTACGTTCTTGTAGACGTGCTAGCTCTGATTTGATACCCTCAAGCTCACGTCGAAGTCTACTCTCCACATACAATAGAGGCATCGCTCTGACAAATTGATTGATTGAAGACAGCTTACTCCCCTCAATATTCACTTCAACTTCTGGTAATACGTCAGGGCAAGGATGAATATAATATGGATTATTTCCGTAATCTTCCGATCGCTTCAGACACGATGCTGCCTCTTCGAACCATTTCAAAACAAACGGCAAGAGTTTGAACTCCCATTCAAAGAATGGAGTCATATCCAATTTATGATGTTTGAGTATCTTGTTCATTGCAACTCCTTTCTTATTCTTGTGTTTGTTCAATGTTCCAATGTAGTTACCAATGCAAAGTGTGTGGTTCGATTCAAATGTTGCATTGATGCTTGATGTAGTGTAGAGAATGCCTTCCGTGTTTCACCAGTAATAGAAAAGCCATAATCATTACCCATGGATAATCGTTTCAAGGTATGATTGTGTACCAATGCATCCGCAAAGGCAATACCAGCAGCATCATCAAAGTTTATCCCTGATAAAGATAATTCTCTACAATTATAGTTGGGATCTTTAAACATTTCTGCAAAAGCCTGCCAACCTTTACTTGTTACTGCATCGATTCCCTCAAACTCAAGGCGCCTCAAACTTTGGCAGTGGATAACACCAGGTATCAATTCATTTAAACTCTCATCAGTAATCCCGGTATTACATAGAGACGAAGTGTTTCAATCTTAGCAGTTGGGAGTTGAAGTAGATTAGCCAATGCAGTGCATGCAATTTCATTCAGGTGATTATCCAAATCGAGTTGAAATTCTGCCCCGTGGTCGTGAAAGAAGCCCATACACTTTCCTTCCAGATTGTAAACTGAATTGTATGCATCAACTACTTCATATAGCCGTGCTTCGTTGGGTAAAATAGTATATGAAATAAGAAGTCTCATAATGTGCATAAGATGTGTATAATAAACTTACCATAGTCCGCTTCAGCTTCTTCTAAATCGTAGTCCAGATCAGAGTCTGAATCGGAGCTTAAATCTGTTTCTGAATTGGGATAGTGATTACTCGTATCAGAATCTAAATCGGAGCTGATGTAATTGTAGTTCATCTCCTCCATAATATTGTTGATCCTATGTTAATTTTGCAATGACGTGAAAGTTGGAAGCAGAAGTTCGTACAAAGACTACGATAATTGCAAAGATTTTTCTCTGCAATAATATGATCCAACGAGATGTATACAACTGCAGACTTATCCTTGCATTATACCCTTTAATCACTACTCATATATCATATTCTCCGCCAATAAATAATAACTTTGTACTCTTTTTCAGGCATTCAGATGGCCTTTTACGGGTTCAATTATGAGAAGAAGGACCACCACCATGAGAGACTGGCAGCGTACTGTATTGGTAGTAAACATAAAAGAGGAGGAGTTTGTATTGTGTAGCAACTATGCCTATTTTTTAAAGGATTTGCAACCTATTTATATCTTTCTTCCTCACACCCTGCCGACCCGCCTGCGAATAAGTTTTTTTTTTATGAGAGTTGAGTTACTAACGATTTATGTGGGAAGAGTTTAGATAGCTACAAAGTGTTATATATCTAACAATGGATACAACACAATCACAGCAAAAGAGGATTCGTTCTATGCCGCCGGATGTTACGGTTGTGGTAGGCATAGGTGATAATCAGCAAGAATTCGAGTGCTACAAACCGTGCTATCACAATACCTTGATGCAATGTTGAGTAATGATATGTTGGGAATAGCACTAGTCGTATTGAATTACCGGATAAGGATCCAAAAGAGTGGAAGATTATATATGGATATATGATAGCACGCGATAAGGATATTTTAGAGGAGAATGCCCAGATGTGTAAGTTACATATTTTGTGCATAAGATATGCATTATTTTTTTATATTGATGTCTAATACCTCTTCTCTCCACCTATAATGTTATTATAG
>Ga0075439_11996_pt1 | contig 10664 bp, 8 predicted proteins | sample MintriSingleCell_FD_74264 | JGI IMG/M metagenome (GOLD analysis project Ga0075439, IMG submission 74264) | Marine eukaryotic communities from Monterey Bay, USA to study complex ecological interactions - Minidiscus trioculatus JGI Plate_4_G5... | ecosystem: Environmental > Aquatic > Marine >... | reverse complement strand
ATGGGCAAAGAATGCATTCGATTGGCGTTCCCAAACAGTACGTGATTGGTAGATTAGTATATTGCTTGTGTGTGGAGTAGTATTAATTGTGCATTGACTGTTTCCCGAGTAGTAACAACTTCAATGTATAGTTGTTGATATTGATATGTTGTTGTTACTTTACACATTTTTCATTGACGTATTTATTCTTCTTTCATCCACTCGTTCGAATACATTAATGATGTATTGTGTTGCTGTTCTTTCCCCTTGTTTAACTGTAACAATAACCCCAGTGCCTAATGCCTCAAGCACCCACAACTGCCTCGGGGTTAGCCAACAGCATTCTCCAGATAGTCTCAACGTACTCCGTACTATCTTTATCAACCTTATCTTTCCCGGCCTCACATAACAAGTAAATTGGCAGCTCGCCTTTTTCATTTACCTCAGCAGATGCTACTAAAGATGTATGCTCATCCAAAAAGTATTTGATAACTTTTAAGTTACCCCCACGACACGCAGAGTGTACTAGATGCAAAGAAGATAGCCGTTCTTCTGATGGACTGTCTGCCTTTATCAGATACCGAACAACTTTGACCGAGCTAAATTCACAAGCAGTGTTCAAAGGCAGAGAGTCCGTGTGCCCTACAGATCTCAATGCCCTTACCAACAACTTGATAGACCCAAGCGGTGCCTTGTCTTTCAACGCACAGTGAAGATGCAGCCAATCATCCTTATCAATAGTCGTTTTAGCTTTAATATCTTGGGCTTGACGAGCATATGCTTGTTGTGTTAGTAGAAAGCTGATAACTTTTGACTCATTTGGATCTCTTCTATGCCGACTCTCTTCTTCCCATGCTAAATCTAGTGGAGTCTTTTCCATCCCATTACTAATATTCATTGATTCTGGGTATGCATCAAATAGTACTTCAGCCACTTCAGTGTGTGCAGCACGAGCGGCCAAATGCAATGGCAAGTTGTTTACTGAGTTGCGTGGGTGTCTCGTAGCCTTTGTTGCTGCAGAGGGATCATGCATCAATAGCAACTCAACTAAATCCACCCTTCCCCTCTGAGCTGCCTTGTGTATGAGTAACCGACCTGCATTATCTCGAGCATTGATAGTTTCAGGATAAAGGCACAGCATATACTGAAGTATATCGGGTTTGGATACTGCGAAATGAACTGGTAAGTAGCCATCGCTTCCTTCAACCTTCAGTGATTCTGGATATAAGTCTATTAGAACTTTGCAGAAATCAAAAGATTGTCCACTAGCAGCCGTATGAATAGGAAGATCACCACTTCCATCTCTTTCTCTCACTAAGCCGGGATCAGTAGCAAGCATCAAGCGTAGGATATCAGCCGATTGAGGAAGTTTATTGCAACATAGAAATTGAATGGGAGGGAATCCATCAATAGTTGGGACTCTAACAGCCTCTGGCCACAGGTTGTATATAAACCGAACTACTTCAAATGTAACGTATTTGTTCGAGCATGCAACGAGAAGAGGCGATTTGCCATTACTCATTACAGTTCGAATTAGCAATGGCTGCTCCGCAAGTAATAACTTTAATGCATGTAATCGATTATTGATGTATTTATCTTCTTTGCCTAAAATGGCATGGAGGGGTGTATAGTGATGTTCACTATCAGTGGCTAAGATAGCTTGAGGGTATGCAGTAATTAGCATTATCATTGTCTCAATTTGTATATTTGTTTCTCTCATCACATAATAATGCAGCGGTGCCCCCTCTATATCGTCACAGTAATCACCCGTCTGAAGCACATTTTCTCCGGCCAAACAGAAATAACTAATTGCTGGTGGGTACTTCTCCATAATCAATTTGATAACTGAGTGTGCGCAATATTGATTGAAGCACGCCAAGTGTAGTGGAAGCGCTCTCTCTGTATCCATACAACCCACATAGCCACTCATGTCCTCTGATATGGTGCGAACTGCATCAGGAAATTTATCTAATACGTATTCCACTATCTCTAATGTAACCCCTTTACTCACGCAAACATTGTGGAAGAATGGATAAAATGAATAATGCGCTTTGACTTCATGTAAAGGACACTGATCGAGCTTATCTTGCAATGTTGGTAGAGTAAGCTCGTCAGATAAGCAATATTCACATAGCTCCTCTAGCACTTCACGTAATTCGTCAAGATTAGACATGTCTTCTTTGCAATGTATTAATGCGAGTTATTGATAATATCGTCTCAGTTCTCGGGTATCAGAAAAGTGCATAAGATGTGCACAAAAAAGTAAGTAGTTGTTCTATAAATAATACCAAGGCTACAGTCTCCCAACCACTACTAATCGATAGACCGTTAAAAACTTGTATACCTCCGCTATACTCCAGATATGAAATAGCTTATTGCAATAGTAATCGCTATTTTGCCATGCGGAGTAGAAAAGGTGATGAGTTGTTTTTTACAATGCTTACATGTGGAATGCCTTTTTAACTAGTGTACGATTCGTATCATGAGAAGAATCGTATGTTGCTTTGTTTATTTATTATTTCTTGATAATGGATGTTGTTAGGTAGTTATAGAGAGTAAGTACAAAGGGAGGCTGCCGTGGTTGTGTATTCTTGTGTATATTTATATCTCTGCATCTGTGCTGTCTATTGGGCGGCGTATCCGGCGTATCATGAGATGGCGGGCATCTTTGTCCGTCATTTTTATTTTATGTGTCGGTGCACCTTATCGATATTCCTTGCATCTAACTTTCTAACCAATACGTCTACATATCTTTGTAAATTACACACAACAGTGATATAACGAATTAGTAACAGATTGCAATAGTTAGGGTTAGGTTAGTGATCTGGCACATCGAAAAGAGAGGTTATCTTTGCAAGAGTTTATTAATTATACATAAGATGTCTTTCAAAAGTTGTTATTGATATACTGCAACAGATTGCAAGGTAAATGTTTTGTATCTCAATCGTTCATGCACACATCTTATAGAGTGATATTGGTACATGTATGCAACTGATAATGTTTGCTGTTACTTGTAAGTAGTTACTGAATACGAATAACAATAATGCCGCCATCGTCTAGAAAAAGAAACAAAGGGAAGGAAAGAAAAGCAAAGCAGCAGGCCAAGAAGGAAGAGAACGATAGAGCGGATGCACGTATATTTTGGCGGAGTCATAGTGTTACTATTACGGGATGTAATCATGGATGTGATATGATACCAGCAGACGATCATCCTGTAATTAGTTTCATGGATCAATTTTACATAAATTTACGCCACAAAAGAATGACAATACAACAAACTTTGAGGAATATTTTTGAAACACACCGGCAGATATGGAAGAATGAGTGTTACAGAAAGTTAGCTATTTGTATATTGACACGCATTGGAACAAATATGTTGTCAGGGCTAACCTCAATGCTGTTAGACGAGGATCTTTCAACAAGCTGGCTTTTGTGCCTTGCACAAACTATTTTGGCTCTTGAACATTACGATGGCAAGGGTGATATTGATTCAGTCATCAATGAACGGTTAGCGGCATCAAAGATAAGAGATCTTCAGGTTGGTAACAGTAGTAGCAGACGTGACTGTTTAAAGTTTTACCGCAAACGAATATCGTGTAAATGCCTGAAGAAGATGCATTTAGAGGCAAGGAAGGCTCTGCCAAAGGTGGGGAACTGTTATAGCTGTGGCAAAGAGTGGGAGCGGGAGGTTCTATTTGTCTGTAGCAGATGCATGGTTCATCAATACTGCTCGAGAGAGTGCCAAGTAGCGGCTTGGCATGAACATAAGGAATATTGTGACGAGTATGTCAAGAGAAACAATGCAAACAGCACAGCAAGATAACGAGACAGACAGGTAGACTGATGAGAGTAGAATGTACAAATGCATAGCAGCACTAAGTTTATTCATCTGCAAACTTGATAATCAGTAATGTCTTAGTCGTAATTAACAAGCTATTGCTCATATGATAGTAACTATCAACTCGTCAGTATCGTAGTAACACTGATGAGTAGTAGCGTAGATGAACTTAGACCTCGAGAAGGAGAAGGGGTATAGTAGTTATTAGATACAATCAACGTTATTATAAATTCATTAGTCTAATGTTGAGGTATGTTGCTTTACACACAGTACCGCCTCTCATATCGTAGTCGTATCTCATCCCCCTGCAACTACTTCTGGATTAGCCAACAGCATTCTCCAAATGATTTCAATATACTCTATACTGTCACTACCAATCTTGTCTTTCCCTGCCTCACATAACAAGTGAATCGGCAGCTCACCCTTCTCATTTACCTGCGCTGTTGATACCAAGGAGGTATGCTCATTCAATAAGTACTTAATGACATCCAAGTTACCTCCTCGACATGCATAATGAAGAACAGAATCATTGTTTGCATCGCAGACATCCAACCCATTATTATACGAATCAACCAAAAACTTAACAATACCGACCGTGGCATTACGGCAAGCAATATGTAAAGGAAGGACTCCCTTTTGATCAGCTACTTGTAATGCTGCTGTATTCCCTCTAACTAATAGTTTGATTGATCCGAGAGATGCATCACCTTGTAACAAAGCACGATGGAGTGGGAGGTATCCTTCCTCATTTGGGGTTGTCATGGCTGTGTCATCGTGTGCTTGTTGGGCATAGACGAGTTGTGTCTGGAGAAAGTTAGCAACCCTATTCCTCTCCTCCCTTCTTGCTAAATTGAGTGAGGTCTCCCCATCTCCATCACGTATATTAATGGCCTCGGGGTATGTATCGAATAGAACTTGAACTGCCTCTAACTCACAACCACAAGCTAAATGCAATGGCAGTTTACGGTCTCTATTTGCAATCTTCTCTTTTGCAAGATCAGGATCGTGCTTTAATAGTAATTCAATGGTTTCAACTGTTCCATTCATGGATGCAAGGTGTATTGGCAAGTATCCATACTCGTTCCATACATTGGTAAGGTTTGGATCAAGTTGCAACATGTACTGAACTGTGCCGATCTTATTGCTTTGACATACAAAATGATTGTTTCGACATGCAAAATGAATTGGTAAACTACCACTATCACTAGCGCGTAATGATTCTGGATATGCACTGATGAGTACTTTGCAGAATTCAGTTGACATTCCAACCACAGCCCAATGAGTTGGTAGATACCCCTCTACATCCCTTTCTCTCGTGACTGTTTGGTCAATGTTAAGTATAAATCTTAGAATATCAATCGAGGTGCCTTCCTCCAACTTATGATTGTGGCAAAGTGTATGAATTGGGAGACTGTTCTCTTCCCCAGGCATACGCATAGCTTCTGGCCATGAGTTGAATAAAGTCTGTACTGTATCCAATGTAACGTTTTTGGTTCTACAAGCAAGATGAAGCAGTGTGTCGCCATCTCCATCCAATATACGTGCAGACGAAGGTTGCAATTGGAGTAAATATGTTAGAATTTCATGTAGTTTGTCCGTATTTTCATTGTGGAAAAGTGCATGGATAGGATAGCATGAAACGTCTTCTCCGGTAACTCTTAAGGATTGTGGATACGCCTCAACCAACATCTTGACCGTATCGAAGTCAACATTCTTATTTCTTGACAGATAATAATGAAGTGGCAAGCCCTCTACGTAAAATACATTATAATGGTGAACGCCCTCATCCACTATACTTAAATGCTTAATTGCCGGTGGATAATGCTCAACTAGAAACCTTATCACGTCACTTGGGCAATCCTTATTGCAGCATGCTACATGCAAAGGGTATGCTTCAGACTCATAATTTGGACAAAATTGACATGTCGTCCAATTTCCGTAGGGATCGGGAAACGTATCTACAAGATATTTAATAATCTCCAATGTAACATTCTTGTTCATACATGCAGCGTGAATTATTGGTAATTGTTCATCGATAGACTCTGGAAGCTCTTTGTATAGCACATGTGAGATATTACCAATGTCAATTTCATCAATAAGTACATCAACCTTTTCTTGCAATGCAGTTAAAGATAAACTATCCGATGTGCATAAATTATGCAAATCTTCTAAGTGGCTTAAAGCCAAGTCATATGTTGCGTCGTCCATGATATCTTCATCCATTGTACTTTGCTAATGTTTCTAATGGTAACTAATATACTGATATTAACAAGCTACCTAGGTGTACCTTTAAAAAAGTGACTTAATAGTAAAACCGCTCTTACTCAATGAATATTGATACTCCAACGCCAAACCACTACTAATCGATAGACCGTTAAAAAATCTTCTATAATCCCTATACTTTCTATACCAAATGCTATATTGCAATAGTTATCGATATTTACTTTTTGTGCATACTATCATGTGTTCATTGAATTATGAGAGTGTCGAGTAATAAACTCTCATAATTTTTGGTATCTTCATCTGGACTGAGAACAGCTCCGCCACAACCTGCCACAACCACAACCACAATACTACTACGCCGCTATTATCATGTCGGCAGCGGCAGAACACGCCAATGATATCATTATAAGTCGAGATTGCATCGGCTGCGATACTTGTGGTACAATATCTCCGCAAAGCTGCTGCTCATCGTGTCTTTCATATTACTATTGCAATAGAGAATGTCAACTTGCAAATTGGAAAGAACATCGTGGCCACTGCAAGGCATTGAAACGCCATCGTGAGGATTGGAAGGAACGTATGGAGGCAACATTGCCTAACTCTCCTTTATTGGAAACTATTGATGAGGTCTGTGCTATTTGTCTTGAGGAAAGCATTCAACATCCTGTTACTCTCGATTGTGGGCATATCTTCTGCTATGATTGTCTTGGACAATATCAAAAAGATATCGTATTAGATATTGAAGATGATGAACGAAAATCTTGTCCTTGCTGCCGCCGTGAGATATCAGGAAAGGTATGGCAGGCGTCAATGGAGCGGTCCACGACGTATTTGAACCGAGCTCATAAGTTAGCCAAAGGATCTGCAGAGCAAAAGAAATACGCCGAGCTTTCGTTTGCAGAATCCAATGCAGCATTATCGGCACTATGTGGTGATGATATTGACTTGGTCCGCACCGAACCCCAAGTTCAATACATGCAGGCAGAAGCATTATCATTGGCCGATAAACCGAAGGAGATGTTAGATGTAACTCAAAAGATTTTATCAGTACCGTAAAACGTCAAGAATTGGACCTGAAGCACATTTGGCATTAGGAGAATTCGATAATGCAGATGATATGTACAAATCACTTGGTGATTCAGACCCAATGGACGATCCACATCACATGCAGTTGATTTATATGGGAGCGTGCCGTACTTGTTATGAGCTTGGAGAGTATGATTTTGCTATCTTGCACGGACAATTGGCTATTCGTAATAATCGGGGGTATCAAGGAGTACACAAATATGTTGCACTTGCACAAAAGGCAAAGGGTGATATCGATGCAGCAAAGACGACAATGTCTAGAGCAATTCTATATGAACCACGATGGGATGAGGGGAATTTGAACCACAACAAAAAGCTTTTAGCGGAATTACACAGTCTCTAGCAGAAAGGGATAACTTGTATAAGTAAATATGGAATCAATGATCAGACGTTATTTCTAGTTATCGTTAGAGTGGACTGTCAAATATGGACATAAGATGTGCGCACAAAATAGTAAAACCTTCATGCTCATAGAATATCGGCACTATTGTATCCAAACCAACATTAATCGATAGAAATAGAGTATTAAAACTTTATACCCTTCTATGACCTCAGTATATTAAGCAGTATTATTGCAATAGTAATCGATGTTTAAAGTCGGCCTCGAGTTCTATGCCTCAAACCCCCACAACCAGAAGTGTATGTTTTGTTCTTTACTTTTACCCTCTTTTGTATGTAAACCCCATAATAACAACTACCTCAAGCACTAACAATCGCCTCGGGGTTGGCAAGAAGCATTCTCCAAATGATCTCAATATACTCTGTACTGTCATCATTATCAACCTTTACTTTCCCAGACTCACACAGCAAGTGAATCGGAAGCTTACCTTTCTCATTCACCTCCGCTGTTGATACCAATGAGGGATGATTACCAAGCAAGTATTTGATGACCCCCAAGTTACCCCCTCGACATGCATAATGAAGAACAGAATCTTTATTTGTATCTAATTGACCCATTGGGATACTAAAAATTTCCTCTACCAAATACTTGACAACTTTAACCGAACTGAACTCACATGCAATATGTAAAGGGAATACTCCCTTGTGACCGGCTACTTGAATAGCAAAAGGATTACCCTTGGCCAACAGTTTGATAGATCCAAGTGGAGCCTTGTCCTTCAATGCATGGTGAAGAGGTAACCAGCCGTTCTTATCCTGCGCTGCCATGGCTGTCAAATCTTTTGCTTGTATGGCATATGCTTGTTGCGTTTCTAAGAAGTTTGTAATTGATTGAAGACCCCGGTTTGTTGCAAGTGTAAGAGCCGTATTCCCATTCCCATCAAGCACACGAACAGTTTACGGTCTTCATTGGCTGTCACCTTTGTTGCCGCATAAGAATCATACATTAGTAGCAACTCGACTATTTCTGTCTTCTTACTCTTGGCTAGTGGTTTCCCTCCCCGAACTACAATGTGAATTGGTAGCAATCCTTCTCTATCCCTGGCGTGGATGCTTTCTGGATACAGCTCCAACATATAGCGAATTGTATTAGCAGAACTACCACATGCTTTGTGGATTGGCAAGCTACATTCGCTTGTTCTAACTCTCAACGATTCTGGGTATGCATCGATCAGCTCTTTACAAAAAGCAAAAGATTTGCAAATGCCGTGGTGAATGGGTAGATAATCAATATCGTTCATCTCCCTCGCTAGAGTAGGATCAATCGAAAGCATGCACCGAAGAATGTCAACTGAATTAGGCTCGCCCATCTTACCACAACAAAGTGAATGAATAGGAAGATATCTACTGTTATTCCTCATTCGTATTGAATCTGGCCATGCATTTAGTAGAAGCTCGAATAACTCTAAATTCACTTTATTGTTTCCACATGCCAAATGAAGCGGTGTATTACCAGGTCCATCCAACAAACGCACAGATGAAGGCTCTTGATCAATAAGATAAACTAGTACCTCATGTTGTAGATTACTGTCATTTGATTGGTACAAAGCAACATGGATTGGATAACACGGCCACTCATCATCAGCAGTCACCAAAGATTCAGGGTGTGCCTCCACTAGTAACTTAACTATATCGATATCAATATTGACTGGTCGCGACAGGTAGTAGTGAAGTGGTAATGCCTTGACAGGATAATCCCCATATGCACCATCTTCTACTACGGATAACCATCTCGTAGCTGCCGTATATCTCTTCAATAGTAATTCAATAACTGAACTTGGGCATTCATCATTATAACATGCACAATGTAATGCATATGATGTGGTAGGAACAAAATCAAGGTCCTCATCATCCTCAAAGTGAAAGGAATTCGATTGCCAAGTAATTGCATCAGGAAACGAATCTAATATACACTCCACCAATTCTAATGTTACTTCCCAATTCATGCATAATGTGTGTAGAAAAGGATGTTTATTGTATGCTTCTTGAGTAACTTCGCCGGCTGAGAGTTGACTAATCTTCTCACGTAGGGAAGTCAATGATAAATCACCCGTCAAGCAAAACTTATCTAATTCTTCCATTTTATAATGATAAGATAATGCCGGCCTTATTGGTATAGATTGGTATTCGTATATGTATTTGCAAAAAAATGTTGTGTATGTGCTTGTTGTTTTGTGTCTTGTTAAAGATATAGGCAGTCCTATGAAGGTGTGATTTTAATAAATACTAACACCGATGTTGGTTCTAATAATAGATCGAAGACTGGTAATATGTCCGTGTTGTATTTAAGGAGATGCTACCAATAGCTCAGTAACTTGATAGAAGAAGAACACAAGATGTGCACCTAGGTATAAAATAGTTATTTCTCAATGAATATTGATACTAACGACTCCAAACCACTTCTAATCGATAGACCGCTAAAACACTTGTATAACCCCTATACTTTCTATACGAGGATCAATATTGCAATAGTTATTGTCGCTATTTAAAGTTGTGCCACGGCGGGATATCGTAAAAAAGTACTATGAGAGTTTGCTCAGTCAACTGCTTACAAGTGTAATGTCGATTCTATCTATATGTATTGATATATAGAGAGATTACTACTGCAATATGTTGTTTCCATAGACGTAAGTACAAAGGCCGCCGCGGTTGTATATTCTTTGCGTGTATATATAGTGTGCCTTGGCTGAATCTCAGTTAGAGAGAAGTTGTGTTTGTTTGTTCGCGTCATTTTTTTGTATGGTGTCGGTGCACCCTGGTATGCACCTAACATATCTAACTTTCTTACTCTTATCAATGGTGATTAATGTATACAACAGTGATATGAAGACGATTAATACATATTTGTTTAATAATAAGATCAAGAGATTGGCAGCATATCGGAGAGAGCTTGCCTTTGTAGAGTTTGTGTACATGTGTTGCTAAAGGCAAAAGTTGTTTGGTAATTGCAATACTCGAGGTAATTAAGTGTTGTGATTGTTGTGTATACCTTTCATATACGCTGATATTGATTAATACACATATTATAACTGATAATATATCGATGCGTTTCTCTACTCTCATATAGTGTATAGTGATAATTAAGAACAATGCCGCCGTCATCTAGAAAAAGAAATAAAGGGAAGGATAGAAAAGCAAA
>Ga0075439_13195_pt1 | contig 10665 bp, 5 predicted proteins | sample MintriSingleCell_FD_74264 | JGI IMG/M metagenome (GOLD analysis project Ga0075439, IMG submission 74264) | Marine eukaryotic communities from Monterey Bay, USA to study complex ecological interactions - Minidiscus trioculatus JGI Plate_4_G5... | ecosystem: Environmental > Aquatic > Marine >... | reverse complement strand
GATTTAATGATTGAAACTATCAACTTTCAAGATGGTAGATTATTCATATCTACTGCTTCCAATAATAATAGAAACAGTGGTTTATCATCAGCATCAATAGATCGTGTTGTAAATTCATTACAAACATTACTCAATAATGATGTTTACTCAAATGTTGGTAACAAGTTGCAACATCAGATACTGAATTATCTATGTTCAGCTTGGAGACATAATCCATCGCATCCTTCATTTGCATTACGACTTGGAAAGTTCTTTCCGTCGATTGTATCGGCTGTGAATAGCAGTTATGATGATGGCGACGATACCAGTCTTGATCCAGCACTGTTTCTAGGTCGACATTTGCTGCCATATCTACCCAAGAAGGTTGCGGCTACATATCTAATCCCAGCACTCTTGAGTGCAGCAGCGGCTACATCCTCTTCTTCTACAGATTCTTCATTGGTATTACTTCAGACAATTGCAACAACAGTTTGGCCAAATAATAATGATGCAAATGAAGTTGATATTGATGACACGGCCGTTGATGCAATGTTTACATTGGAATCAGCCGAGTATTGTCCTGCATTTCCTGCTAAAGTACGCAGTTCTCTCTTTGATATATGTGTATCATCTTCAGATGTTGAAGATCTTGCTCGTTTGGGGTATATTTCTCGGTGTATCCCATTCTTGGTCTGTCTTGAATGCAGTGGCAGTGGAGAGGGTAGTGATGAGGAAGAAGAAGACGATGACGAATCTGCTGATGATAACTCACATTTAGAGGAAATTCTAAATCGTGTCTTCAAATGGTATGCTACAGTATTGAAGAAGCTTGGTGCAAAGAAAAGTAAGAAGGGAAAGAAAGATCATGATAAACAAGGTTCTTTCATTGTTCAGGCGTTTATTCTAGAGTCCTTTTCCAAGTCTGTAATAGAGTGTCACAAGCGTATATCATCATCAAAGGTAACTTCTCAGATGGAGAAGATATTAGCCAAGGTGAAGACATTTGCAAATACACTTTTATATCAACATCCAACATCACTCTGGGTTGTCAAGGGTGTTGCTGCAGTGACAAAAGCATTATCAACAATCGAGCCAGGCTCAAAGCTCAATGACAAATCGAATGATACATTTGAGTTACTTGTAACAAATTTGGCCCAGCCGAATCATTATTTGCGTATGTACACATTACAAATATTGGATAGCTACCCATCACGACCCTTCATTACTGATCATGCCGAGCTCGATTTGACTGACGACCTTGATGAAGAGCCAAGTTATAAACCGCAACCAACGGCAGTAGATGAAGAAGATGGAGGGCTAAATCCTGATGGCAGTACTCCGGTATCATTATTGTCAGGACCGTGTAATGTCATCTCGCTAATGAAAGTACTGGAATCAATTCCGATTGCACTTCCAAATGAACGAAAGTTCACATCTCAGTTGAATCGGATTGAGGTATATGCTCGGACAGGGAAACTGCCGATTATATATGCTGAAGCTGTCGTCTGCCACATGTTGGGGTTATTACATGTCAAGTTCTCCCCTATTTGGCCCTTTGCAGTAAAGGTTATTGTTTCCTTATCACAAGCACAAGAGGGACCAGCCTGGCCATACATTGAAACTGCACTGAAAAAGTCAATGAAGAAACCAGCAGTACACGATAATACTGATTCAAATGCCTTGGATTTGGATGATGAAGAAACTAGTAGTGATCATACAAAAGCAATAACTAACCATCACAAACTTTGTATTGCCTGGGAGGTATCAAAGGGGAAGATCGTTGATATTTTCAAGCCTCAAGATAAAGATAGGAATGCTCAAGTATCTCGTCATGTCGTGTCGGATGAGTTGACACTATTTGAAAACATTTGGTTGATTATGCAAGATGGTCCTCATTTGACATCCACAAAGTCAAAGGTTGTTGTTCCTATCTTCTTTGAGTTCCTTGTTGCGCAGTATTATGTATTTCATCAAGATGAATCCGATTCAAGGGAGACTGACTTGACTGGCTTGGTTGAGTGAGTGATATTTAATTGGTATGTCTTGTACATTTGTCTTTCACAAACTCCTCACACTCAATATCCTCTACATCATTCAGTTGTACCACCTGGCGGAAAGACGAGTTGGGACGTAAAGCATTACAGAAGAAGCTTGAGAGCTTTCTTAAAATGTTTGCTGCAGTGAAAGGACCACAACAACTCTTCAAACATAAGATTCTTCTTCAAATCTTTGTCTCGTTACTTGCTAACCCAGACGCAAGGCTATCAAACTTGGCCTTCGCGTGTGTTTCAATATTCAAACTACCATATCTCACACCCTATGTTGACTACATACATCCAATGTTAAAGAGAGAAGGTCTACGAGAGGCAATCACAAAGTTCGATTTGTCGGGAGAGAGTGAAATTGTTGATGTAGAGCACAGGCTATTACTTGTACCCATTGTGACACGAATTCTCTTTAGCAGATTCTCATCTCGTGGAGGTGGTACTAACAAGTCATCCAAAGACTCTCCAGCAGCGCGAAGAGCGGCAATATTATCCTTCTTTTCTGGTATTGGTAATGAAAAGGGTGAATTGGACTACTTTATTTACATGATGGTCCGAGCTTTCATCCCTCGTGATGTTAGTATGCAGCATGATGGAGTGCAGATTGATAAGGAGTCGTTAACAACTCTGATTAAGTCGTCAGAAAGAATCACAGCACAAGAGCTGACAAGCATCCCTGAAAAGCGACAGGAAGGTTTTCTAAACTTGCTATCTGATGTAATAACTCAGATTGGCTTTGGGATAAAGCCCTTCGTTGGTACCTTTGTAAATCTACTTCTTTCAATATGTGAGCAGACTGAACAAGCCTACCTGACAAGTATCCGTAATCAGCTTGCACTGAAAAATGAAGAAACCAACAATGAAACAACTGCTTCTGAGGTTCAAGATGGTGTACAAGTAAACTCTCGTATTGGACGGATCAGAAGTTTGGCCTTTCTTAGATTGGCTGATATGATGAAGAAGTTTGCATCAACGGTAGATTTCTCTGGCCATTCTGAAAGACTGTGGACCTCAATGTCAACCTCTGTTACAGCTCTTCCGCAGACTGTAATCAATGCAGAGAATACCCCCAGTTTATTACAGCTCATTGAAACAATCTCTGTACATCATAGATTGATACCTTTACTACATCAATCTGATGATGCTGTTGTTGCAGTGTTCAAATGTATTGCTGGTACAACTCGAATGAAGGTCATGTTTTGTGTTCTAAGAATCATTGATGGTCTCCTCACGGATGGTGGCACCTTGAATGATACAATTGTATCTATGAATGAAGAATCAATGGGGCAATCCCTTATACTTCAGCACATTCATTTGCTAATTACACAATTCACTGACCGATTAACAAAGGAGTCTCAGCAGATTGTAAATCTGGGGGAAAGTATTGGAAGCAATCCCCATGCCTCTATGAATAGATCCTCAAAGCATAGTCCAACAGAGGGAATGCAGTTGAACATATTATGCCGTGTTAGCGAGCTTCTTGTATCTGCTGAACAAGCCGATGATGACCACGTTGCTACAATGAACGATCTCTGCGGTATGCTCGTTCCATTATTAAAGTTCGATTCGCATCCAAAGCAGCTCTATGTTGTGCGAACTGTGAACTCTCTAATTCCAAGGTTATCTTCGGCAGAGGCCGCCATGACCCATTTCCATACTCTATCCAAGGTGAGTTGCATCATACACTCTTCTTATTGTTTATTATTGCCTTTTCATAACTCATTTCACTCATATTCTCCTCTTAAACATTAGCTACTTGGACCAAATAGAAATCAAGTTGGCATCACATCAAATGAGCACCGTCAAATACTATCTTCAGCAATCAGTGCCATTTGTAGTAGAGAATCAGAGTGCCCCAAGTGGAAGATGGTTGCGCAGGCTGTGGCAGATGTAAATGCAGTAAGCACGTCGTATGTTGGCGAACATGATTTTGAGAGGATATTACCAGTATTGAACAAATTAGGTGACACTGAAGAAGGGAGCTGGCTTGATCTATCCATGATCAGAATAGAAGGATCATTTATTGACGGTACTCGAGTACTACTACCATTGATTTATACTTGTTTCCAACTGCTATATGATTCTGATGGAGTCGTTAGTAGGGCGGCCAATAAAGCTTTGAAATGCCTCTTGACAATTAGTTCTGAACAGGCAGCAGAAGATACACAACAAACAAAGCGAAATGCATGGGTCAAGTTGATTGAAACAACATTTGTTCCTTGTCTAAAGATTGGAATCACCACAAAGGATATGACAACAAGGAGAAGCTTCATCATGCTTATATCGCACCTCGCAAGAAACTTTGAAGGATGTGATTCTGTACACTTGTATGGAGACTTGAAGTGCCTGATACGTGATGATGATCTGGAGCTTGACTTCTTTTTGAATGTGACGCATGTTCAACTTCATAGAAGGGGAAGAGCGTTCAATAGATTGAGGCGAATGCTCACTACTGCACATGAAGATAACTCAACAGCAGCAGACAAATCGCCTCTCTTTTCAGATCAGACGCTTAGTAACATTTTATTGCCATTAGCAGTCCATCCCGTCTACGAGTACAAATCCAAAACAGATGAAGCGTATGTAATTGAGGCAGTAGCAGTTGTAGGCGAGATTTGTAAACATTTGTCTTGGAGCAAGTACAACAACATGCTACAGTCACTACTCAATAACCTTACAAGATATCCTGATCAAGAAAGAGTTTTAATTGCAATGCTGTGTGCAATTGTTGATGCATTCCACTTCACTATTGATACTGGAAGAGCAGATGGTGGTGAAGGAAATGGTGTAAGTGCCAACAACAGCTAAATCTGATCATGTCTTACTCTCGTTCAACTCATTCATATTATTCCTGCTCTTCAATCCTAGGTGTGGAGAACGCTGAACAATCGAATAATACCAAAGGTTGAAGCATTTTCAATCAAGGAGAAGGTTGATAAGTATGGTTCAAAAGTAAAGACACTCCGTGCGTCTGTTGTGTTGGCATTGATGAAGCTCTTTCAAAAGTTTCCTACCGATGCCTTTGAAGCCAAACTGCCAAAACTCATTACAATTGTCTGTAATGCCTTGAAGAATAAAGATTCAAATACACGAGATATTGCTAGAGAGACAATGTCAAAGATGGCTGTGGGTCTTGACATGAAGTACTTGCCACTTATTCTGACTGAACTCTCCGTATCACTATCTGAGGGCTACAAGCTACATGTACGAGCAGCGACACTTCACTCAATCCTGGTTGCCATTTCCAAAGTATATAAGCAGCCAAGTGAAAGTGATGTTTCGTTATCAGTAGGCGAATCTACTACCTCTTTGCCATTTGATCGTTGTGTACCTGCCATGCTAGATCTTATCCATCAAGATGTGTATGGGAAAGCCAGCGAGATAAAAGAAGCCCAACACGTTGAAAAGCGATTGATCAAAGAGGCAATGGGCAAGAAGAGTCTCGATTCTTTGGAGATAATTTCAAGAATTATCCATTTCAAGCCTTCTGTTGCTGCTGAGCAAGGAAGACAAGCGTCTACAGTACATGCCCTAGTAACACCCTTTCTTGATCGTCTTAGAGATCCTGATGTATCATCATCGACAATGAGAAAAGTGAAGGAATGTCTACAGAGGGTTGCTGTAGGCTTCTCGACTAACTCAAGTGCCAAGTATGATGAAGTGCTTCCATTCATCTATGCAACAGTGTCGCCATTTGTACACGGTAAAAGGAAGCCTGCAGTTGATATAGATGCCGACTTGGAAGATAGTGATGATGAAAAGGAAGCACCAATTCAAGTGAGCAAATCAAATGGAAGTACATCGTCGTCAAGAAAAGCAGAGACAAATGAAGTTAATCAAGCCGTAGCTGTTACAACTTGGACACCATCAACTCTAGGTGCCGCAGAAAGCAAACGATCTGCATTTGATATGAAGAAGAAGCAAAAGAGAGCACTGCATAAAGTGATTGATGGAACTGCTGCTCCCAAGCTCACTGGTAGTTCACGACACTCTCCACTCAAATCATCAAAGGCTAAAACTCTCAACAATCCTGCTAATGCTTGTGCGGTTAGCTTTGGATTGACGTTACTGAATTCTTCACTAAAACGCTCAAGACTCGATGTATCAAATGATAAGTTGTGTGCAATGGCGGATCCCTACCTCTCCTTACTCTCACACTGTGTTAGCTTCTCGAGTGATAATCAAGCAGTGATGTTATCACTAAGATGTTTAGGCATCTTTCTTCGAATGGATTTGCCCTCTGTTCCGCAAGCTGCAAGAGATTTAGGCCCAAGTATCTTGGACCATCTCACAACAGCAAACGCAGCTTCAAACACTCAGAGTGATATGGTTCAAAGTTGCTTCAAGACCTTAACACTTCTCATTTCTCATCCAAAGTTTTCATCTTCAAGTAACAAACAACAAACTTCTTCCACTGTAGCTTGTTTTGATGATGTACCGTCGTCGGATATACAAGGCAGTAAAGAGACTTTACCACTCACTTCAGACCAAATGCAAGCTCTTCTTTCCTTGCTCCATTCTGCAGTGAGAGAATACGACCATCATAACTCGACCTTTGGTTTGGTCAAGGCTATTTCAGCCAAGAGGTTCATCTCGTCGGAGTTGTATGACTTGATGGATATCATTTTACAATTGTCAGTTCAAAGTCAAAAGTCTGCCATCCGATTACAAAGTTCGCAAATCTTTCTACAATATCTTTTAGAGTATCCAATGGGGAATCAGCGCATGGACGGTCATCTTCATCAGATTATACTTAATCTCAAGTACGAGTATGAAGAAGGGAGGTTGTCGGCAGTTGCTCTTCTAGCATCTGTCATTCAAAAGTTTCCTCCTCCAGTTCTTGAAGAGCGTTGTCAATTCTTCTTTCTTCCTTTGGTACTTCAACTAGTTAATGATGATTCAAAGAAGTGCAAGGAAGCAGTTTCTGATTGTATTTCTTTGCTGCTGCAACGTGTATCAACAGAATCTGTACAATCACTATTTGATTATGCGAGGCGATGGTCCCAGTCTACTGGAGCTGATTCTCTTCCAATGCAAAAAGCGTCTGTTCAGCTGCTTGGGATCTTTATTGATTCTAGGTCTGATTATGTAAAGCGTGGACGTAATGCATCTGATATCATGTCTATTGTGTTGAATGTAATGGTAACACAAGATGAATGTGAATGGGAACTATTATACCATAGTCTTATTTGTACGGAGAAATTGGACAAGCAGATGCCTTCATTAGTGGCTGCTAACCATGAATTATGGGGAACCTTGGTTAAATTCATGGCATTTCCTCATCCTTGGGTTATCGAAGTTTCAACTCGCATCATCAGTAGTCATTTGAGTACTATTGAACCGAACAAATTGGATGAATCAGATTCGTTTGTTACAAAGATTCCAGGATGCATTTATAAGCTTGCCAGTAATTCCTGTCGTCAATTAGATGTTGAAGATTCTCACTTTGTGGAGACAACGTCCACACTAGCAATCAAAACTCTTGTCTGGGCATTCCGTGCAATGAAACAATATCCAGACATGTGTTATAATGATGGAGAAGAGCAAGAAGTAGACCATAAGTCGAAAGACCCCTGTCTCTGGGTAATAACACGTCTTTCCAACATTGCAAAACCAAAAGGAGATCGTCGACGTGGATCTGTTTTTAAGTGTTTTGCTGCCCTATGCACATCATGTAATCCAGAGCATTTTAGTGCCTTTTTGGAACTAATGATAGATCCTATTGATAGAGCTATTAGGGAGGCAACTAACAAACTTATGTCTGATGATGTCCCTGAGAATGACCCGCAGATTGCCTTGTCCAAAGATGTATTGCAAGTTCTTGAAGACACCTGCGGTACTGAGCCATTTGTGAAAGCATATGCCGAGGTTAACCGCAAGGCACGTGAAAAGAGAGATACACGCAAGCAACAACTAGCTTCAGAAGCAGTACACAACCCAGAAGCTGCTGCTCAGAGGAAGATTGCAAAACAACTAAGAGAAAAGGAGAGGAAGAAAAGAAGAGTAGATGAAAGGCGTGGAGCAAGAGGAGCAGTCAAGAAGAGACGTTAAACCCATTAGATCGTAACAGCCTTTGGACTTGTCTTGTTGTTCCTGCTCGCCCTTTTCTGACCAATTTGATTCCACCAGCCATCGACGGAAATGTCCAGTGAAGATCGTTCCAGTCATAGGATATCCGCCAGAAAATGGTGGATTCGACACAGGTTTCATAACAGTTAGACTACCATTTGCAACATGTTTAAATAAACAAATTAATCGATGACACATTCCTCCTTTTCGCTCTCTCATTTGTACATCCCTCAAGAGCAAATTTTCTTCACAGGTGTCCTCGTCGTTGCACCGTGTCGCTTACATACCCCTCTACTCTGTACTTGATTAGTACATCCCTCAGCAGAGCAAGTCTTCTTTGGGGCACTAATTGTATATCCATAAAACTTGAATCCAATTTTCGCAAGACGACTCTTCTTGTTGGTTGGATATAGTGTATTCTCTGCTTCTCGGCGACGTTGCTCAATATACCATCGAGACAAATCAGGATATTCATCAGGTGATGGGTCAGATTCATTTCCATACTTTTCAATATATTCTTTAGCTTGTTGTAATGATTGTTCCCAGCTATCATCAACGCTAACAGGCTTACTTGATGATGAAATAGCACTTGATGATCGCCGTTTCTTGTTCAATGGCGTCAGTGGTTGCTGATCATCTGTTGCTCTTAAAGATTCCAATCTTGGTGATCTTCTTTTAGGAGTATTTAGATCAATTCAGGCCAAGACTATCAAGTCGTGATTCATTGCGTTTGATCTTATATTGACGTTCTATTTCATATGGTGAGGGTTGATCTAGGCAAAGGTAGATAGACATGAGCAAATGAGTTCATAACAAGATCACAATATTTCAAACAGTAATAAGTGTAGTAGTATGGTAGGCATTAAAAATAGGTGTTACACTGATATTGACATTTAGATTAAATACCAAGTAGAGAATGAGCTCTCGAGCCCTCACTCATAGATAATGGATAGATTTCGGAGCTCTTGGTCTGATGTGAATATAATACCCTGATGGTCCAGGATATATTCTCATACACCTTTTCCTTGTGTCATCCACGCCGGCTTGTTAATATCAGCACCTCTGCCCCTACCTCTTCCCCTTCCTTCATTGTTAGCAAACTCCCCTTTAGAATGTGATTGAGCCGAGTTCGAGTGTGCAGGAGGAGGAACATATTGTTGCTGTTGAATATTGTTTTGTACCTGCTTAGGTTGCCCTGTCGGTGGGGCAGAAGATGTGGTAACTGTCCCCGATGTCATCCAAGCAGGCTTATTGATATCTGTACCACGTCCTCTACCTCTTCCCCTTCCTGCAGAATGTAAACTTGCGGGAGGAACATACTGTTGTTGTTGTGGTTGTTGAATGTTGTTTTGTACCAGCTGGGTCTGTTGGGTCCGAACAACTGGTGTAACAGAAGATGTGACAGCTGTTCCCGATGTCATCCAAGCAGGTTTGTTTATGTCTGATCCTCTGCCTCGTCCTCTGCTTGCAGGTTCAGCTGATGTTGGAGCAGTATAATTGTTAGTGGAGGCATAAGAAGGTGTTGGATTTGAGTTTGCTGGTATTTTTGCTGGTACACTTGCCAAGCCATCAGAATTCATCCATGCAGGCTTGTTGATGTCAGCTCCCCTTCCTCGCCCTCTACCTGCAGGAGGAGCAGAGGATGTAGCACTTTCTGGACCCCTAAATCGTTTCTGCGGTCGAATCTCTCCTCTCTCATAATCATTATCTTGACTCTGACGTTTTGAAGCATACCCAGCGCCACCAGAACTGCTATATCCATCTCGACTACTGCGTGTTGGTTGGCGTTCATTCGATCGATAATCGTCGCGATATCCACCTCTTGAACTACTAGGAGCATCATCATAACGACTATCTCTTCCTCCGGAATTACTACGAGAATATGAGTCACTATATCTCCCATCTTGTTGTCCGCGATCTGACTGTCTATCATCGTAACGGCTTGATTGTCTGTCATCATAACGACCTGATGAAGTACTAGAAGAATTATACTGATTTCCTCTTGAAGAGTCCCTACTCTCATATTCTCGACTGAGGCTTTGACTACCACCATCGTCTCGAGAAGGTGGTGGTTGAAATTGATTTGAGGAATTACTACTAGATTGCTGATTTCGAGGTGGCTCATAATCAATTGGTAGGTTTGATGAGAGTGTCCCTCGTCTGGAAGGTGCTCCCGTTGTTTTATATAGCTTGGGTCCCGATCCGTATAGAGATTGTTCTTGTTGAGGCGGTTGTGCTCGAGGCTGTACACTTGATGAAGTGGCTGCTTGTTGTTGTGGTGGTGGTGCAGCAGTGGAAGCAGTTCTAACATGACCGTTGTCGTGAGTGGGTTGTTTAGGTGGAGGTTTTCTATTCTCTGGCGGTGCCTTCCTTTGACTGTGTTCTGGAGGAGAAGCAGTCTTCTGAACAACTAATGACTCTCTACCGACACCAGCATCAGTTGGAGATGGATCTGTCGGAGCAGCACTCACCCTGCTGTTTTGTTTTCTCAACTGCTTTGCTTTCTCAGCTCTTAAATCTTTAATCCTTTCAGCTCTTCTTGCAGCATCACTCTCCTTTTTCTTTGCTGCGC
>Ga0075439_15221_pt1 | contig 10673 bp, 16 predicted proteins | sample MintriSingleCell_FD_74264 | JGI IMG/M metagenome (GOLD analysis project Ga0075439, IMG submission 74264) | Marine eukaryotic communities from Monterey Bay, USA to study complex ecological interactions - Minidiscus trioculatus JGI Plate_4_G5... | ecosystem: Environmental > Aquatic > Marine >... | reverse complement strand
TGTCTTGAGTTTGCAGTCTGTCAAGTCGAGAGGCGAAGTGATAAGAGTGATAAGAAGATAGAGTAGATATCTCGTTGTTCACAAAGGCCTACGACATTGGCATATTAAATCGGTAACTCAATAATAATTTCTAAACTTGCAAAGTATCAACAAATAATAACTAACAAGAAGAAGATGGTCAAGTTTGGCCTCCGCTTAGCTGAAAATCGATCATCTGATTATCCACCCGATGCATATTTAGATTATGACAAATTAAAAACCATTATTAATGAATTAGCTGGTAAGAAGTTGGCTAGGTACGTGTATTGCAATTGTTTGTTGTTGGTTTGTATAGTTTGTGTATATTGCAATATATAGTATTGTGCAGTTAGTTGAGACGATTGCAATAGAGTATCTCTCGTAATATCTCATCTCTACATATCCCCAAACAAACAATATGAAACAGAGTCGACTCAACAACACGAGAGGTTTCACTAACAGCTCCACCACCAACCAACGCGGCTGGACGGCAATTAACATCGAAAGATGGACGTGTCACTGAAGAAGATTTCTATAGCTGTATTGATGCTCAGCTTGTTAAGGGTACGTCACATATTGTATTTGTATTGTATTGATAGAATTGTATTGATGTAGATGGTATGAATGTATTGTGTAGTGGTTTGTGTGGCTCTATACTATGGCCGAGTTCTTTTGCTGTGTATTTTGTGCATATGATGTGAACTTTTTATTCTAATCTCTCTCTATCCCCATATCACTCTACATACACCACATTTACATACAATACAATAAACAGTGGAAGCATTTACATTAGAAAAGGTAACAGAATTACGATCCAACATATCCAACTTGGAAAAGGAGGTATCAACACTAAAATCAACAATATCCACATCTGAATTAGAAATTGAACAAATTCGTAACAAAGCCGATACAGTAGCTAAATCATTTTTAATACTTGAAAAGTATGTTAATATTAACTTTATGGGATTTCATAAAATCCTCAAGAAGCATGATAAGAATTCACCAAGTCATGCATGTAAACAGTTCTATATCAATCGTATGCATAATCAGGCATGGGTACGTGGTGACTACTCCGATGTGGTGGTACGATTATCGGCTATTTATTCAGCATTACGGAATGATCATGCAGCTGAAGAGAATAAGGATGCAAGTCAAAGTTTCTTAAGGAGTACTACCAAGTATTGGGTTAGGACTGAAGATGTTAGTAAGGTGAAGTATGCTATATTAAAACACTTGCCTGTGTTTTTACAAAAGACTAGTACCGGTGAGAGTGATAGTCAATTGACTAATAGTGTTTACTTTGATAATGATCAGTTGGGTGAGTAGTATTAGATAGTTTTGTTTGTGTGTATGATATGTTAAGGCAGGGTTGTTGTGTCCTTACTAACATACATCTCATCATTCCTCTTTCTTCTCTTCACAAACTAGAACTATACCACGGCAGGCTTAATAAAACTCCAGGGGCAATTGCCTACAGACTACGTTGGTATGGATCTGGTGATCCCAAGGTTGTCTTCTGTGAACGTAAGACACATCGAGATACATGGACTGGAGAGGCGTCTGTTAAGGAACGGTTCATTGTAAGTCTATTTTGGTACATATGATTGTACTTTTTTGTTTGGTCGTCTCTGATATCTCTTGATAAACCACCTTCTAATCTAAATCTACCCCCACTACTTTTTCGTTAGATTGATCAATCCGAGGTCAAATCAGTTCTCAATGATACATACCCCGTAGCAGAGAAACGTAAGGAAATGGCATCGAAGAAGAAGGCAAGTCAAGCCGAGGTGGATGATTGGGAAACGTTAGTTCGAGAAATGATCCAGGTTGTCCAATCCAAGCAGCTCGTTCCCACGATGCGTACTCAATACATGCGTACTGCATTCCAAATCCCATTCGATGCTACTGTACGTATCTCTCTTGATACTAATTTATGTTTAATCTCGGAACGTGGCTATGATACTCAAGGAGGAGCGAAATGGTTTCGTGACCCTGACAAGCCACTTAAGGATAATGAGATAACTCGTTTTCCACATGCTGTGTTGGAAGTGAAGCTTGAATTAGGTGAGTAGAACTTACTTGTACACAATGGTCACAGACCACCCTTTGATCTGGGTATTCTATGTTCTGATTGTGAAACCAGTGATGAATGTATGTATAGACGACATACTCACTTGGCCGTGGATTGGGTTGACTTGAACATATGATATGGTTTTGCAATTCCACCACCAAATACTAACCACCCTATCTCCCTCTCTTCTTGGATAAACTTGTGACCATTGTGTGGAATAACTTCTAATTCCCTTAGGTGGTGCTAACTCGGAGCCACCTCAATGGGTAGTTGATTTACAAAACTCTGGTATGTTATATGAGGTACACAAGTTTAGCAAGTTCATTCATGGCTGTGCTACACTGTTGCCAGAGTATGTACGTTCGGTACCCTATTGGGTAGATGATGCTAGTATTCGTGATTCTATTCTTCGATCTGGTGGGGGTAGGATATTGGTTAAGGATGATTCAGAGTCGGGTGTTGGTCCAGGGTGAGCCTCATCTTTTGGCAATTGCTCACATCTTATGCATCAAATCTATAATCCCCACTCTTGTGTATGTTCTCACATCTTGCGTCTTGCTTCTTGTACCAATTGCAATAATCAAAGAGCAAATGAACAATACAGCCACCTACTTCCATTTGGGAATGTAAAGGAGCCCAAGTTAGATGCCAAGGGTAGAACAGCCAACACGGCCTCACTTCTTGAAAGTGGCGGTGCCGCAGGAGGAGACAAGAAGACTTCTTCACCAAGAGCCACAGCTGATCAATATTATGTCGGTGCCGATATATCAGATGAAGAGATTGTGTACAATGCCACAGTCCAGGGATGTTGTGAAGATACATGTGCAGGCTGGTTATTCCCATTCTGCAGTGGTGCTAATGAAGATGTACTAGCCCCTACATCTATACAAAAGATTGAACCGAAGGTCTTCTTTGCTAATGAACGTACCTTCCTTCATTGGTTGCATGCTGGAGTAACATTGTATACTATTGCTGCCGGTATCCTTGCCTTTGCCTCGGATACTAACTCACTGTCCGCTCATTGGTATGCCATGGCATTGTTGCCAATCAGTCTTGGATTCTGTCTATATGCATTACATTTGTTTTTGTGGAGAGCTGAGAAGATTAAGACTAGAATCCCTGGCCGGTGGGATGATTCTCGTGGACCATTGATTCTAGGTGCAATACTTGCAAGTGTTTTGTTCATCAACTTTGTGATGAAGTGTAGTGAGATTAGAAAGTACAACAAGAGTATGGCGAATGAGTTGTAGAGTAGTAAAAGTAATGGCACGGTATTGTAGCAACATGAAGAGTGTTTCATATTCAGTTGACCACAATGGCTATGCCATCCGCTGAGAGCAAGGCACACCTTATGCGCTTTTACGGGGGTATCCTTTTAGATCTTTTTCTGGTGATGAAAATAAATGACAAAGTTGATGGCAGAGAGTTGTTAGTAAGTCTACCTATATCATACGCAATAATAGGTTGGTATACCAATACTCTACTAACATCTACATATCTACTATTATTTGGAGGGCGGACAACGCCGCTAGCTGATTAGTGAAAAGGATACCATATAACGAACACAAGATATGAGCAATACATCAATATCAGAAAACAATATGTCTATATGCGCCAATTGTGGCAAGGGTGAGGATACTAGTTGTAATCTCAAAGCATGCACGGCATGTAAGTTGGTCAAGTATTGCAATAGGGAATGCCAAGCTGCCCACCGACCGCAGCATAAGAAGGAGTGTAAGAAGAGGGCTAAAGAATTGCATGATGAAAAGTTATTTAACAGTAGCCACCACAATGGAGATTGTCCAATATGTTTCGTACCACTACCTACACTGAAATCTGGTAGTAGATATATGTCGTGTTGTGGAAAGATAATATGCAGTGGATGCAGTTATGCACCAGTCTATGATAATCAAGGCAATAAAGTTGATAATGACAAACAAAACGAGTGTCCATTTTGTAGAACTCTGGCTCCTAAATCAGAAAAAGAGACAATTAAAAGGCTGAACAAACGGATAGAAGCTGGGGATGCTATTGCAGTTTGTACTTTAGGATATTATTACAGGGATGGAAAATGCGGTATGCCACGAGATTATGTCAAGGCATTAGAACTATTCCATCGGGCAGGAGAACTTGGTTTTGCTAGAGCTTACTCCTGTATTGGTTATGCATACGATTATGGAAGAGGTGTAGAAGTTGACGAGCAGAAGGCCACACATTATTACGAACTAGGAGCTATGGGAGGAAATGTAGATGCAAGGTATAATCTTGGTTGTGTGGAGGTAGATGCTGGCAATATGGACCGAGCCCTAAAACATTACATGCTAGCAGTAGGGAGCGGACATGCTACATCGTTGGAAAGGATTAAAGAGTTCTTTGTTGAAGGCGAAGGGTATGCAACCAAAGATGACTACACCAAAGCATTACGATCATATCAAGCATACCTGAGTGAGATTAAGAGTGCTCAGCGGGACGAAGCTGCTGCGGCTAGTCAAGAGAATCGTTACTATTAGATTTAATCAAACCGTACATAAAGATATTATAATGCAATAGTAACAGGAATATAGGATTGATTTAGATACTACTTTGAGGATTTGACTATCTAATTAGCCAACCCAAGTATTGATTGACCGCACTAATCCAGACTATTCCCATTAACCTCCATTTCCATTTCACTAAACTTTAATCCATCACCCATTTAAGTATCTACTGTCCACTTTATCTAACTCCTCTAGAACCTCATTTAGTTTAAAGAATGGGCATGGGTGGTTTGGTAATATGACTAGTCTTGGTAGTAATCATTTCATCAATAATACCATAATCAACAGCCTCCTCGGCAGTCATGAAGAAATCACGATCACAATCAGCCTCAATTTTATCTTTGGGTTGGTCACAATATTCGGCAATATATGTATTCAATACTTCCCGGATGAATAGAATTTCTTTCGCTTGGATTTCAATGTCAGCGGCTTGACCTTGTGCACCACCCAGTGGTTGATGAATCATTATACGTGAGTTGGGTAACGCACGACGTTTACCGGGGGCACCGGCACCTAAGAGGAAGGCACCCATACTAGCTGCCATACCAAAACAGACAGTGTTTACATCACAGGGTACGTACTGCATGGTATCATAAATTGCCATCCCGGCGCTAACACTACCCCCCGGACTATTAATATACAATGTAATATCCTTCGTGGGATCTTCATTCGCCAGATATAACAATTGGGCAACTAATACATTGGCAATTTCATCATCCACACCCTGTCCTAATAAGATGATACGATCCTTGAGTAGACGTGACACGACATCCATTTGAGATGCCCCATCTTCTACTACTGGCATACGTACTGGGCCACGTGCTGGTTGATCATCGGGATTCTTACGACGTGGATCAACCTACATATTTTAATGTTTGTGTGTTTTAATTTGTTTTGTTTGGGTATTGTGTTTTATGTTTTTAGTATTGTTTTAATGTGTTGCAATATGTGTTTTTAGAGGGAAAAGACGCAGCGAAGAGGTTAGAAGGAAGTAGGATCAAGATATGAAGGATTATACGAGATGTAATAATACCAAAAAGATAACATCCGTCAAAACATCACACCTCAGAACACTTTCAGATATTGATATAAAAAAACTTAACATAAGATGTGTCAAAAGTTACACCTCTCCAGCCGCCGACCACAACCTATATCACCCACTTTTACAGAAAAATTAGTGTATATTAATTCGTCAGCCTCACTCGTCATGTCAACCAGCTTTGTAGTTGCAACCAAAAGTTGATTGCCACACAAAAACTAAATTTGTTGTAACTCAAAACTATCAAAGCTGTCCTCTTGATACTACGCCACCGTCACACCATTATACACCATCAACTAAATACACACTATCAACAACGATACACAAATACCATCAATTCTTGTATACATACCTCTGGATCAGGCTCCTTAGGAGGCTGCATACGTATATTACTACTCGAATGGATTGACATGATGTCTTTATATTGTTGTGCTAACTTTGATCTACTACCACTAGCAGAATTCATGTTCATTGAAAATGCCGAACATGATGTTGTAGATATGGCAAGGAGTAGTATGGAGGTTAGCTTCATGATGTTGGTATATTGTTGATTTGCAATAGAGTAGAGGTGCTGCCGCGCTGTGATAGTTGTGAGTTGGCATTGAACAGTTTTCATTTGAGAAACTCTTTTCAGGGAGAGATCTTTTTCAAATCACCGGACCAACATTAATTGATAGAGCGTAAAACCTGCTGATATTGGTGAGTTAGATAACAACTATCATCTCCTTCAGTACTTAGAAGAGTTGAGAGACTACAACGATGATATACTTATCAAGTGATATCGTATAGTCTAAAAGGATACCGATCGAGCTAAATTTAATTCATGTTCAAAATCATGAGCCTACCTATTCGATAGAGGAGGCATCATCATTTGAGATTTGTAAGCGGCACACAACGAGAGTATGGCACATTGATTGTAGAGTTATTAAGTAGTAAATGATAATGTAGGAAAGATGAAATGTCAGTCAAGACTAGAAATAAGAGGTATCCTATCCTCTACCTAGTGACCTAGAAACGTCAACCATCTACTTCTACTCGGACTCGACAACCCCCCTGCCCTGCAGTAATAGTTCATCTCAACACTGAATCAAACCTTATCTGGAAGTTCAAAAACAATACGAATGTTATCCTGTTTCACCATACACGGCTTGAGAGAATCATCCTCAAAAACTACTTTGTATCGACCACTTCCGTTGTCATAAGATCGTACATCTCCAATCTTCCCATTTAACTCTCTTGCAGTCTTCAAACCACAGCAAACTACCGGGGTACCAAGACGGATTATTACATGCTTTGACTCTATAGACGTTTCCTTCTGATCCTGCCCCAGTACAACGCACTTTCTACCTTCTTCTTCATAACGTAAAACTTCACAAAGAGAACCAGATCCATCTTTAACCATTCTTTCCCTGCTGGAATTGAGAAGGTGGTCAAGCTTCTTTGTCAAATCATGATTACACCCATGAACACGACTGCATGAGTCGAGGAGCTGAGATAGCAGCCGCTCCGATTCAATCTGGTGATTCTCAATACTCAGACTAAGAGCCAATTGGATGCCATTCTCAATCGATGCGAATGAACTTGTACCTTCCGTAGTAGATTCGGCCATTTGCTTATAAGCTTCACTTTGAGTCGATAGCCAATCTTTATTTGGTTCCAGCCCCAACAATCTTCTTGCCCTATCTATAGATGCATTGGCTGCTGTGACACCAGCTGTATAGTTAATCTCTTCACTGAGATCCCGAGCTTTCTTGAAATGTTTTATGGCATCATTTGCTTTCTCCTTTGACCTAGCACTTAGGCCATTGCGACCAAGTTGATGATGTGCACTAGCTTCTATTTGCCTAATTCGATATGGAAGAATACTGTTGGATGAAGGAGAAAGGGCCCTAATCATTTCAATTGCCTTCATTTGACCAACCATAGTGATAATTTTGTGTGCCATTTGTATCGTCTCTTCGTCAGGACCAAGGAAGGAAGACGTAGCAACTACATCGTTAGCCTTCATCCTTAAAAACATTGCTTCGAGTTTCCGCCATGCGTTCTTTGGGTAAGTACGCTCGACAAAAGACATGAAACGAATCGCCATATCAATAGCTAACTGATTCTGATTTTAGAGGGAGGGGGGTGAGAGTCGAGGTATGGCACTGGCAGGGGAAGTCAAAACTTCAATACATACCTGGTACGCTTGATGGCAATTTGGACATGCTCTCCAAGGGTTTCGGAATACATTGCAACCATGCAGATCTCCCTCTACCCTTTCATTCAAATCTCGTACTACCTTGCTCTTCTGCTCGGCATAATTGTTCATACATATGATATGAGCAAAACCCATTGTACCTCTACACGAACAATCACGTACAAGAGGATTACCATCATTATCTGGACCTTCTTCTAAACACACCCAACAGGATAAACCTTCTTGAGCTGCTTCACGTGGTTGACCAATCCCAACTACTTCTTTCACATACTTTGATTTCAGTTTTGATTCGAGACGTGAGGAAGATGGTTGAGACGCAGCCCATTCATGTGCCGTCAACCCCGATGATGCATTATCTTTCATTGCATTCATTTCTGAGGCACCTTTTGATGCAACATCTAAAAGCTTCCCAATCATATCTGCAACGTAAGGATTGCCACCTTTCTCAACCGAATACTCCAACATATCCTATATAAAAAACAAATTAAAGATAAGATATCATACCTCTCAATATATCAGACCAATATCACACTATGCTCACCTCTAAAAACGGAACTACTTTATTACATTGTTCATCGGTCATAGGCTGGTTTATTACTTTCTTCAAATCTTCATCAGTGATGGACAAACCACCAATGTCAAGTACATCATTATTATTTGGTTTCTTGGACATCACGTAATAGTTTAACTTTAAATTCAAAATCTATACGATCTGGTGGCGTCGGTATGTCAGATAATGATAATATTATACCTTACACACTAATAGACGACAAGGATATGCAATATGATATATATACTAACGGCAAATAGAGAGAGAAATAAGTGCCATTGCAAATTGCAGTCTTTTACACAGTAAAAATTAAGATTTCAGGATACCGAAAAGATTTTTCAATGATTTCTTATTGGCACCGATATCTCCTCTCCTGCTCCTCTTAATAAACAGGTAAGCATCGTATGGTTGTATGTTTTGAGTACAACGGTTTAGCATAGTGTTTGGTTGTTATTGTTGGCGGCGAATAGCGGGCGTGATAAAAAGATCTATTGCAAAGAGCATCTAAACGATGGGAGTCATACCTTATGTGTTCTTATCTTTTTCAATACTTAGGGAGGGGGGGCTTTTATGTATGGAGTACTGTTTGGAGAACTGTAGGGATATGTATTATATGGACTATTATGATAATGTGTATTGACTGACAGATTGTCTTTTGCAAACTAACAACCATACCTTCTCTCTATCATTTGTCATAATTAGATTCAATTAAAAATACACACTTTTTACAATATCAATTATAACAACTAAGTAAAGATGCCAAAACTTGCAAACGGATTCCTATGCTTCGGTCCATCCTTCTTTGTATCGGCAGCCTTCATCTTATCAATGTATGCTCAATGGCGATGTAATTACGTCAACACTGGATCAGACGCTGAAGTTAATTCTGAGAATGGATTACGATTTGTTGAAAAGATTGGACCGACGTGCTATACTGCTATTGGTGGTGTGGCATATAAATATCCTGAGGGCACCATTTCGGACACAGTGCAGGGATTAAGTTTAGCAACGGTTGTCATGGGAGCTATTAGTTGGTGTATTTATCTATTTGCTGCATGTTGTCGTTTCCCTCCTCCACTTTGGTTATTGACTAGTTTGTTATGTTTGGCTACGGCAGTTACAGAGGGATTGGTCTTTCATTACATGTTTAATTCAGATGTTTGTGTCGATTCTACTTGCAGTTGGGGAACAGGAGCTAAATGTGCTATTAGTGCAATGACCTTTTGGTCATTAAGTTGTGTCATGACATGCGGAGTGTTCCAGCAAGCCCAGGCTGAGAAGAATTCTGACGAATAAAGAGTACAGTCTTTTGCATGTGATTCATTTGTGGAGAATCAAGGGGTAGTTTGCATCTTTAAAAGTTTAACTGAATATCTTGGGAAATGATACTAGGCATACAATGAGTGAAGCTAATATATCTATTCACTCTCTACATAAAGATATGTAATATTAAAACAAGATTCTAAGTTTACATCCCTTTCTACAAATCCCCTCTCCCCCGCCTCATACCTATCTACACAGCCATAAATACCCCTTTCCTTCCTTAATACTACATAGAAGCAACCAATGCATGCCAACTCCTCTTGACCCCCTTTGCCCACACTGTCCAACAACCATCCTTCCCTTAATTAGGAGAAGGCTTCTCAAACATCAAATCAGTACTACTTATCATATCCCATCCATCCAATTCTTCAAACGTAACAACCGATCCATTACATTCTTCATTAATACTGCCAATCGTACTCCCACTCCCCAACGTACTACCACCACCATTAATACTAGAATTATCTAACAAATTCAATCCAGACAAGTCTAAATCAAATGAACATGTTCGTTCCTTCTTCTTTTGCTGTTGTTGCTTCTTTTGTTTAGTATCGTCTTCTTCTTGCTTCATTGTTTTAGTTTCAAGTAGTGAATCAAGTGCACGTGGTACTGATGTTGCCAATCTGTTTACTGGATTCTTCATACTTTGTTTGTTTGTTGCTGTTTAATAAATTCTGCAAGGAGAACTGTAGATGTAGTGATAACTTCTGAGGTTGTCAGTAGTTATTGTATCTTATGGTATCCTTGTATATGTATTGCAACAAGAGTGGAGAGATAGTATATACGCGTTAGGTTTTATATATCAATTAGCACATTAAACAAGCAATATATGTTAGGGTAGGGCCACCGATGAAAGAAGAGTAGATATAAAGTTCTGATTGCGGTGCATGCAAAAAGATATATTATCACATCAACATTAAACAAACATATACGTC
>Ga0075439_10372_pt1 | contig 10690 bp, 9 predicted proteins | sample MintriSingleCell_FD_74264 | JGI IMG/M metagenome (GOLD analysis project Ga0075439, IMG submission 74264) | Marine eukaryotic communities from Monterey Bay, USA to study complex ecological interactions - Minidiscus trioculatus JGI Plate_4_G5... | ecosystem: Environmental > Aquatic > Marine >... | reverse complement strand
TGCCATTTGTAACATTGGGTGGGGTGGATAATAATATCTGGTGGCTGTACTTGCATGGGCTTGTTTTATTATTAGGCCTCTTCCTCGAAATTTAGGGAGCATGTTAACGCCGCAGACGGAGGAGAATAGCCCCAACATCCCAATGAATTAATCTAGTTATTTTGATACATATCCACTTATACTAACTGCAATTAATCCAATATCTACCACTGCAATATATCATCACCAAAAGGTAATTTTACACACCAACCCTCCAACCCTCAAAAACTCATAACTTTTGTAATACTCAACCTCTAAACACAATTCCAAAGCGCAAAATTAAACCAATCCTTACCTGAGGTGCCACGGCCATAGCACTACGCCTGGCAAGAGTTTGGGCTGCTTGTCTAAGAGCCATTGTTAGTTATTATCTCTCCTACTAACTTCGCTAACAAAATGGAAGGTGGAAAATATTTTAGGATCTTAGGTTTTGCAGCTTCTATGTATCTACCTAAGTAACTCTACAGAGGAGCTCACAGCGGAACTATTATTGATTCCGCGTGTTGTTGAAAGGTGAGTGGAATTAAATACAAAACATGGGAGGATGCTGGCGGCGGCGGAGTATATTAATCTTTTACCGCGGGTGTCGGGTGTATGATCGGTAGTTAATATTTGATGGGCTGTTCAATTTCGTGCATATGATATGTTCAACTTACTTGATGCCATGCTCTAACAATAAATCAATCTCTCTCATGTTTGTTGTAATGGTGCATGTATATATCTTGCAATTGATATTGAACATTAATTCAAGACAAGAGAATCAAGTATCTAATAATATACATATCACAATCAAACGTCTTATTAATACTCAACGCACATTTACCTCAACATGGATGAAGAACTAGCAGCTCAACAACAACAAGCACTTCCACGACTTCAACAATACCTTTCCCATATCATTGTAAACGATAATGATGTCCTATCTGGACGTGGTGTTAATATTGCTGCACATTATGGTAATGAGAGATTTCGGACATTAATTACTACCCGTGCTGATGAGAATTATTGTGAGGGTTATTCAGCCAGTGAGAAGAGGGCAGTCGCTGAAGAAATTGTACGACATATTGCAAGTCTTGATCCACCTGGACGATTCCTAAAGCGTGAAGGACGAGGTCAAGTTGCTCGTGGTTTAAACGGACCGTGGGAGGAGTTATCTCGAAAGGAGGCAATCAAGAAAACATGTCAGGCATTGAGGGATTGCAATCGGAAAGATCGAGTATCCTATGGTCGTGGAGTTGCAGCACCAGATGATGTTAAGGCAGTGGCGGATGAAATAGCCAACTCTGGTGTGGATCTTAAGGATCGAGCAAAAAAGGCTGCTATGAATGTTGCAACAGAGACATCACAACGTTTACGTGAGGCAATGGAAGAAGTGGGCGTACCAGAGGATGCTATTGAAGAACAGATACGTCGTCAAAATGCAGACTCGACATATGTTGTCCCTGGCTTTGTTCAGATTTCTGATGGCTCGTTCATACCTTATGCTCAGCCTGGTGTCAACCCGCCAATGATGCAACAAGTGATTGGTACAAATGGTCTTGCAAAGCCTGCAGAAGAAAAACCTCCTCCTCCCGCTGCAAGTGAAATGCCTGGTATCTATTCCATGTATCCTCATCCTGCTGTTGATATGCCTCCTATCAATATGGAACATCATCTGGCTGCCAGAAAGTTTGCTGGCTATGTCCATCCCGATGATCGTGAGAGAGTTGCAAAAGAGGAGGCAGAAGCTCGAGCTTTGGCCGAGGCCGAGGCAAATGAAGAGGATGAGGAACCAGAAGTCAATGAACAAGAGGCTGATGCTATTGCTGCTGCCATGGCGGCCGATGATGAGCCTGTGGCAAAGACTGAAGATGTACAAATTTGAAGAAGGGCAGTCCTAAAAGATCAAACGTTCTGACAGGGAGGAACAAATTTATAATCAAAAGAGATAGAAATCTGTGAGCATAGATGTATATTATGTTAAAGCACACACATTCTGATACTAATATCTGGATTCTGTATCATCTATGTTGCAAGGTAAACATGTACTCATCTACTCTGCTCTATTTCAACTCAAGATACATACCGCACCGCATATCTGATATCTGAGAAAGGTAGGATACCAACTGATTACACATCATCTCTTTTTCTCACTTTTTGCGAGTTGATGATTTAATAAGTGATATGTACTGCCGTCTACTACCCGTCGTATATATTAGGGTATTGCAATAACAGTGCACTTGGTTGATAAGTGTAGTTTGGTATAATTTTTAGGCTGGTATAGGGTATCGATTGTAAAACAATAAAAATGGCTTCAGCACAAACTATGGATATTGATGAGAATGATATACCTCCACACGAGGAAGAGGTACTATCTAAAAGACTTGCAAATACTCATATTGGTTCTGATACTGAACTGAATGTACAATCAGATGATGTACTAAATACAAGTGAGGAGTCGAGTGATATACCAACCCCAGAGGGTTTCTTCATTGAACACTCCAAAGATGAAGAAACAACACATGACCACACTATACAACAAAGTAGAAGTAGTCCACAACATCATCAATTAGAATCTCCATGGCCATCTACTCCACCTACTGCAAAGTCTACTTTAATAAATGTTCAACATCCACAGAGCTGTCCAACAAGACCGGCAGAATTAGCCCTTAAAACAACACAACATAATCAGAGACCACTCTTTATTTCCTCTTCATCAGGTGCACTATGTCCACCCACTGTTGACAATAGTTCATATGAACAAATAGATGCACAATTTGATTATAAAGAAAGTCCAGCAACACGAGCAGCAGCCGCGGCTCGAGCATATGAATTATCCCAACAACAATTATTACTGCAACAGAATCAGAATCAATTAACTAATAATTTGCATCATAAAAGAGATTTATCATGTATACTTGAATCTCAAACTCATCATCCACGTAATAGTTTATTAGATGGATTGGAAATTAGTAATGATGATTTGAAAGATTTAATGCTGGGTGAACCACAACAGCATCCACAACAGCATTCACAACAAACACCAAAAGAGTATAACACAACACTATCAGGCTCATTATCTCCTACAAATAATGAACGTGTACAACCACCAAGACGAACATTTGAGGCATATCCCAATCCAAACCTAAATAAAAGAGAAGATTATATAATACCACCACTCTACAGATTTACACCCAACACAATATCAGGTACAATATTAACATTTATTTCTAAGAAATGTGTCCCGACACAATCACAACACACTCATGGTGGGTCTGCATTAGCAGGCTTCTTAGCATTATTATTAGTTACCTGTGCAAACTACATGTTAGGGCCAATGCGTGATGCCGCCGCGTTGGCAGTGGGTGTTAGTCATATACCCGCATTAACATTGGCAAGTACTGTATTGGCACTGGGTAGTTCGGTACCGGTGGGTTGGTTATTCGAAGCGCCTGATCCACGTAGACGACGGGTATGGAAACGTATGGGATTAACTAGAGGTGAAACACAGGGTACGAGTTTGGCATTATTCTATAGAGTGTTTGGTTTTCTGTTGTTGAGTTATGCTTTAGGATTTAAGATTGTTGATTTATATGGTAGCGGCAGTGGAAGTAAGAGTGGAGGGGAAACAGAAGATGGGGATGATGAATCGGCAATTGCACTAGTCACAACATTCTTTATGCGTATTATGATTAGTATGAGAATACCAGTGACAAATATATTATCATCGACACGTGATAATATAATGGGGATGGAGAAGTATTCAACATCAATATTGAACACACTTGAAACATACTCGGAGGAATCAATACCATCACTGTTTCTACATGCATGTTCATGTGTCGTTAACAAATTTGGTAAAGTCATATACATCATGTTCTTCTTGGTAGTACATTTGATGAAGTTACATTCTCTATCGTTGATATGGGGTGTAACAACTGAGGCAATGGAATATGAAGAGACTGCTGAAAGGCGGCGGAAAGAGAATAAATCAGGGAAGCCTGAAACACTATCACCTGGTCCGAATAGTAATTCCAAGCCTTCCAAATCTTCTCTTCGGTTGAAGAGACTTGGATTTGTTGGGTTTGGAGGGACGCTTGGAGGAATAATAGGGAGTGTGATTGCCTCATTTGCAGCACATATACTGCATTTATCAGGCTTGTTGATAGTCGCGGCAATACTGCTTGAAATATCTGCCAACTTGTCTGTTGAGCTTGGTAGGATTATGCAACGTCACTGGGTAGAACAAATGAAGTATCAAAGCTGTGGTGATTTGACCTCGTTGGCATCCGCTGAAAGTTTAGCCGGACAAGGTGGTTCCACGGTAGACTCATCAATGAGAAAATCTATATCCCTTGGTAGTATGAAACGTGTTGCTAGTGGTAGTCTATCGAGTGGCAACCTTTTGGCATTACAGCAACAAAAGGATCAACAAAATCTAGTCGATAAGGGATCAAGCTCAACTGATAGTGGTGATGGAGGCATGAAGAAGGCTAAAAGTATGATATCACTCTCAAGTGATGATAAGGCCAAGGCTTCTTCTTCGTCTTCAAGCAAACTTGTCGAGCAACAGATTGATGAAAACTCTTTTAAGCAACGCTTGCTCCGCGGTATCACCACAATTCTCAGATCACGTCTACTGATAGCAATCTTCACCTACAACGCTCTGTATGCGTCCACATCAGTGCTGTTGTCGTTCCAACGAGCGGAATTAGTTGCCAATCGATCCTCAAGTGGGTCAAGTGCTATATCAAATACTGCCTTCCTGGCTAAAATCAATACGGCATCGAGTGTGGCGGTGTTTGCTTTGCAGGCGAGTGGATTAGGAGCATATATTGCCACAGCCTGCGGACAACGCGGTGCATTAGCACTCATGCCCATCATTCGTCTATGTGGAGTTATACTATTGGGTTGGTGGCACTTAATGTCGAATGGGAAGCCACCAGACTTGATTCTATTCTTGGTAATTGATGAGTTTACAAAAGTTATAAACTTTGCAATAGCCAAACCAGTGAGAGAAAACCTATGGAGGGGACTATCTGCCGAGGCAAGGTACGAAGCAAAGCCAATTGTTGACACGCTTGCAAATCGATGGGGTGGAGGGAGTGCGGCATTTCTAGTATCATTCATCAATAGGATAACAGACCTAACTGGTTTAGGAGAGGTGAATGAGAATACCGGAGAACGATCAATATTTGGATTTCCACCAGTGCTTTTGTTGTGTATGACAATCAGTGTATGGTGGACAATAACCGCGGCCGACGTTGGTAATATTAGAAGCAAGATTGATCTAGAGCTGAAGAAGCAACAATGATACGGTGGGTGTTGTGGTCGGTAGTAGGTACTTCTCTAATATAAATACATGTATATAGAAATACTATGTATTAGATGCATAATCTTCGGACATAATCACATACATACCATTTACCTCATACATTTTTTTATTAAATCCGGTATCCTACAATAAATCACTTAACAGTAAGACCGGCGGTATAACCTCAGTACAGGAAAGGTTGGTAACAGAGAGCTCTATTCTATCCATTATACAAGTGTACGCATACTGCAGTTATTATATATACGTGCTAGGGGTGGAGAATAGCGGAGTAATTTGCATACCGTGTCTAGAAATTTTACCACCCATAACAAATCGTCATTTTTTGATATTATCCATAATTTTGTTCGAGGTATATCTACAATAAACTGGTGAGACTTATGACAATCCCAATCGCTTTATTGCATTATTTTGCAGGTATTTCATCTAACTAATACGTTCACGTATTTTTGTTTGTATACATAGGCGCACTACAGAAATATCAATAGATAGGATGAGTTTAGAAGAAGATGAAGAGAAAAAGTCTTTCATTTATAAAATGAAGGCATCTCTTCTGATAAAGGCACAATCTGGAATGCTAGAGAAAGAGCTTCGAAAGAAGGGTGGTATGGATCGATCAATTCATCGATGTCAGGAAATAGCAGGTGCCAATACACTTGCTAGTTCTATATTATTACATTTTGATTATCTCCATATCGATGCTGGTGTTCGAGAACAATGGGAGAAGATAGCCGTGGAAGAAGTCAATGAGCAATTGTCTACTTGGGAGAAAGACGTTGCCTCGGATAATGTGTATGCAGAAAGAATTCCTGAGGATTGTAATGATAGTACTGCTCATCTCCAAGATACGATCACTCGGCTTACAGCTGAACTTGAAGCTGCCAATACTACCATCGCTACTTTGACTACTGATAAACAATCATTGACTACCAAGATCACTCGGTCGGAAGCAGGAAAATCAACGAACAAAGAAGCCAATCAAAAGCAACCATCTAAAGATACCAATAAGAAGGGCGGGGGTAAAACCAAACAGAATGCTGTGAAGAAGAACAACGTACAAAGTGAGCAGCTGAAAACAACAGGCGTGGAACGAGCTTCTTTAGAGGATCGTCTATTCAATGTCAAGTCTGAGTTAACGCAAAACAAAGATAGATTTGTCTTTAAAGAGTTTGAGATCTTTCAGTTAATAGGAAGTGCAATTGAAACTGCATTTGCTGGCAGAAATCTGAATCTCGACATTATCCAAGGAGTTGCCAAGGTGTTGATTGGGATTCTTTCTCCTATTTCCAAGTATGGTGCCATGCTTGCTGATTTAGATATAAGCAATGCAGATGCATACTCAAAGAAGATCATTCGATTTGGCAAGGACACATCTGCAGCGTCCATCCTTAGTCGAGTCCAGAAGGCAAGTGAAAGTGCAGACATGTCACAAAATGATGTTCCTGGGGACTTGGTAAAGTTGAGATTAGCTTACATACATAACCAAAGGGGGAACAAAGGTATATCTCAGTACCGTAATGGGGAATTCGAATTGAACGTCGGAGCACCTAATTCAAAGTTGAAAGAGATGTTGCAACCCGGATGGGCAATGACTAACTGCCTATCAACCGTCATAAACTTGTTCGTTGTTGACAATGTCTGTAAGAAAATGACCCTCGCTATTGCATGCATTCACAGACCTCCCAGATTCGTGGACAGTAATTGCTGACGCTGAAGCATTATTCCATGACATCCATGGACTTGATGTCTCTTTTGACACCAATGTCTTGACTGTCAGAGTGTTCATTCAGGATACTATTGCTCCTGCTTTAGTAGAGGAAGACCACAAAGATCTTGCTGTAAAAGTCGCCTGTCAACTTAGTTTGTGTATTTCTCCAACGACGAAAAGTCAACAAAGGAATGGTACCATTCTTCCCATATGGAGAAGTGAACAAGAGGTAAGCACATCCTCACGTTTGGTTTGTCTTACAATCAATTCTCACCTCTCAAATGTTGTCTATGTATAATAGCGTGTTCCTGGTGGAGATTTGGACGTCCAAGATAGGGTCCAAGATGACCACACGGGAAGTCAGGATGACCATTTTGGTGACAAGAGTAAATCTGATCAGAGGAGAAGAGCAATCATACCCTACTTCAACAGTTTACTCTCTGATCAAATTTTGGAAAAGTTAGTTGACGAGTATGGATTTCAAAAAGATGTATTTAGATCTGGGTATATCAGCACATCAATTTACATTTCACCTACTGCTATGCAGAAAGATTGCAACTTTTGCAGAAAAGAATTCTTCGAGGTGAAACTAAAGATCGATCAGAAAACCATAGAAGCCCAAGTAAAGAAAATCAATGGAACAAAGACAATTGTTTTCGAAGATGAGAAGCAAGCAGAACTTATGGAAGAGTTGTTGGGAATCATCCCGAAATAAGCGATGTTCTAAGGATACAACAGTGAGGTGCTACTTCCACCATGATATTTGTTGTTGCGACCTGGGCTAAACATAAACAATGCCGTGTCTTCCCATCTACCTTCGATTACAAATAATGAACACAATAACACAACACCTACCAGAACTACTCCAAAAGAGACAAGAATACTTCTTTGCCCATTTACTCCTTCAACTACATCAATATCCTGTGCTTCTATAGCTTCGTCTCATAAACTTGCCGAGGATACTTCATCATCGTCTGTCTTCTTTCTGTTAAGCTTGTACCGGAGCTGTGAGCTGCTGTATCAATGTATTACCCTCCTTGTATGTATATACTCTCAACTACTTGTCATCAGATTTCTTCTATAAGATATGATAGTATCAAGTACTCGACGAGTAAGTTGCTTGCTTGAGAGGTGAGGAAAATGACACTCTACAACTATCACATCCTTTTCAATTGATGCTCATCCGTTCGTGTCCACTGATAAGACATTTACATATAAGTGGCGCATGTGATTAGTAGATGCTATGGTATGTTAGCTTAAGTTTGGTAGCGATAGTTATTCATACCTGTTAAGGTATAGTTGGGCTCGTTGTAATTGCAGGCACTTCTCGAAGTATTGAGTCGCAAATGTATGAGGGGTACGTGTTGCAACTTACACATGAGATTATGACGAGTAATCATACTGCAATCGACATTAATCAGGTTCTTACATACAACGGACGACCAGGAAGAAGATAGATATGAGATCCTATACTGCCGCTTCGGCTAACAATATCCAGTCGAGTCGGTATTTGAAAATGTGCACATCATATGCACAAAATTCTAAGTGTTGGCTAGTAGCCAAAACTGAAGAGCAAGCGTATACCCTACTCGATATGTATATGAGCATTTTAATAGAAGCTGATATGTTGTTGATCTCATGAGATAAACTGGTATCGGCCGACAGGGGAAAGATGGCATCGATTCAAGTGAAAGGCTCGATGCTGTGAGAAAGACAATGCAAAAAAAGACCTGTTAAAAATTTTAGTCCTATCAATTCACGACGTTGTATTGACAATCAACGAAGTGAAAGTGCCATCCAATTAATCAAAAGATCAATAAACAAACAAACAAACAAACAAAGAGCATAATGTTAGTAGCCGACAGGGACAGTAAGTCGATTTGTTCAATCTTTGACTACTTGCACTGAATGAACAGACTAACCTTTTGAGTCCTTCTCTCTTCCATGAAGATACTGTACATTTGGGCAAGGAGGAGGAGGTTGCAGAAGAACAACAGATTGGCAAAGTAGATGCCGGACTTGAGTTGCCACAAGCAGTAGAAACACCTCCATCCTCACCACCATCCTTTCAATCTCTGGCTTTGACACCTCCATCATCCTCACCACCAGCACCATTCTTTGCTCAACAGCAAATGACAAGCAACAGTGCCTCATCATCTCCAATGGTGGCTGTTGCTAGTATTACGAAGCTACGAGAAGATATTGCAAATTCTGCAGATGTCCTAGCCTTATTTTCATCCGAAGGTCAGCCAGATGCTTTTCTAGAAAAATTGAAAGCCAACCAACAAAGGTACGCTCGTCGTCTTATATGTTTTTGTACTTGATTCGTTTCCTTCTCATATCTTGCTTTACTAACTTATCCATTCATCTCTTGGAATGTATCATTAGTGAGACCAACCGAGCTATTGCCGCTCAAGAGGAAGCCACGGATGCCATCGTGAACAAAGTCCAAGAATCAAGGATCGAGACTCGTGAGGATATTGCTAGCGCCGAGAGCAATATCATCGATGACAACGCCAAACGTGCAGAACAAGTTGAAACGAGCCTCGTTGGTATGGGAGATGGGTTGAAGCAGCATGTGACATCTGAGGTGAAACAGATGGAGAATCGCATGTTGGCTCGCGTCAAGGATCATTTGGATTCTGCCATGAAACAACAAAATCAGCAGAATGATAGGGAGCATACTGCACCGGTCTCGCTGAATGATAAGTTCCTTGAAAATGAGGCAACTGTTGCAGTGTCTACTCTTGACGACTCGGTAGCGTCAACTATTGACTCTTCTGCTGCCGCCGAGACTGAGTGTGAGGAGAAGCCTGGTGGTTTCCGCAAGGTCTTTGCTTCAGCCAAGAAGGTCAAGCTTCCCTTCCCACGCATGAATGGCCGAGCCGAGTAAGAGAACTCCAAAGGGGCAGGAGATTGTTACGTCTCTTATCTTGGAGATACGAGACATCATCCTACATCCATTTCCTTCAGCTTTGACTTCCATCTGTATGCCCACTTCGATAAATGAACGCTAGTTGTTGCTAAAGTTCTCATATCTCCGGTAACACGGCTGCTGATATAAACTTAACATCCATCAACAAGAACTAACATCCATCAACAACAACAACAGAGACAAGCTAACACTACTCAGATACCTCAACAACCAACACATAATCATCAACACCAACAACAAAGATCAGCTCCCATGATTAACAATAATCAGCAGCCCACGGCGTCTACTATAATTTCACAACCCAACAATACAAGTAGTCGAACAAATACTCCAAACATTGCAAATACTCAACAGCAGCAATCTGCAACAACTACAAATACACCACTATACGAACGATTAGTATCAGAGGAAGTGAAAGAATTGAAAGAATACATACGTCTAGTGGAACATCAATCGAAACGTTTAATAGATTTAGAAGCCATACATACCAAACTTGAAGATAAGTTACAATTAGAACATACAACTAGATTGCAATTCGAATATACATTAAGTAAACGTGAATTACAATGGAAGAAACAAGTTGATACATTAATGAAAGAGAAGTTAGATGCCGAGCGGTTAGTGAAGGAAGAGAAGATGAAAGTTGATAAGTTAATGGATATGGTAAATCGTCAACAGGCCGAGATACATTTATTGA
>Ga0075439_14780_pt1 | contig 10704 bp, 14 predicted proteins | sample MintriSingleCell_FD_74264 | JGI IMG/M metagenome (GOLD analysis project Ga0075439, IMG submission 74264) | Marine eukaryotic communities from Monterey Bay, USA to study complex ecological interactions - Minidiscus trioculatus JGI Plate_4_G5... | ecosystem: Environmental > Aquatic > Marine >... | reverse complement strand
GCCCTCCATCATACTTTTACAGCCCCATGTAGGCAGGTTTCTTGCCTCAGATTGGTCAAAAATCCTGATTTCCTGCCGACTTTCAGGCAATGTTTGGCCATCAAGCGGTTTAATATAAGCTTGCATTGTTTTCTCATTTGGCTGACATTCTCTATGTCCATAAGTGTATACAAGTAAGTGATCAAATACACATAAGTTTGGTGCTTAGTTTATAACTTTGGCAGAAGAATAAGATTATCTCGTCCAAAAACACGAGACTCTTCGCTTCAAGTAAACTCATCTGTATGCCTGGCAGAGGAATAACGTAGAGAGTCTTCGTTATCCAACATTCTCTGACGGCAGCACCAATTGTTTCTCTCATCTAAACAGCTCATAACTAGATTCACGGTGGGTCATCACAAGACACTTCTCAGTTGCCACTGTTCTCCTTTCCCGGGGAATGCATGGCAAGGACACTCTTCTCATTGGTCCCCTCTTTTGATACATTTGCCGATTGAACACTCTTGACTAGGCCAACAACCTCCTCCACCTGCTTTTCATCTTGAGATACGGATCGGAAGCTCTTGCCCTTATCGTCCTGAAAGGCAACGACTTCCTCCACTCCAGCAAGTCCAGCGGCAGAATCAGGGGAACCACCATTTCCCATTCCTTCTGATGACGGTTGAGGGTTGAGAGATTATATTTAAACAAGGAAAGAAGTAAGATAAGAGAGGTAGGCACCAATCCATATAAAGTTATACGCATATCCGTCTTACCTCCGGGCTTGGCATTACCGGCACTTTTAGTATCATCTACCTTCTCGCCGCCATCGTTATTCTCGTTTCCCGAAACATGCTTGGCAAGGACACTCTTCTTTTCATTGGTCCCCTCATTTGATACATTGGCCAATTGACCACCATTGGATAGGCCAACAACGGAGTTGTTGGTCTGCTTCTCCTCCTTGACCATTTCCTTGGAAGAACTGTGCTTTTCCTTGGCCATTTTCTCAGGAAGGACAAGTTGTACACTGGATGAAGTAGATTCAGGGGTACCACCAGTTCCCTTTCCTGACGAAGACGAGGAAGGGGGAGAATCGGTAGACTTGGAGACGGGAATTCCTTTCTTCTCGGGGGTTTCTGAGGCACCATCCAAGGACATGGCGCCCTCAACAACGACAGCCTTGGGAGCACCCGAGTCAACACCCGAGTCAATGCCATCATGAGAATCGTTGGCTTTACCTGGGGTGGTGACAGAGCCAACCTTCAAGGTTTCATTCTCCTCCACTATGAGATATTGAGAGTTGGATACCAGAAGACTTAATTAAGCCAATACAAATAGCACACATACACAAATAAAGATATATAACGTATCCTTACCCTTCTCTTCATCCAAATCTTCCTCCTTCTGCACCTCGACCTCCTTTTCGTTTTCCTTGCCTTCTCCCCCAGAATCAGAAGTATCCGAGAGTTTAAGCTTCGACACGTCTTCAGCAAGTCCAGCGGAAGAATCAGGAGAACCACCATTTCCCATTCCTTCTGATGACGGTGGAGGGTTGAGAGATTATATTTAAAGAAGGAAAGTAAGATAAGAGAGGTAGGCACCAATCCATATAAAGTTATAAGCATTCTTACCTCCGGACTTGGCATTGCCGGCACTCTTGGTATCATCCTCTACCTCGACAAGTTCCTTATCAGGGGAAGTTTCTTCCTCTTCCTCTTCCTCGACTTCGGCAGGGGCTGAGGCACCAGCCTCCTTGACCTTCTGCTTTTCCTTGGCCGTCCCATCACCTTCGTCATCTACCTCATGAATACGATCAGTAGAAGAAGCTTTTTTCTCCCCTTCCTTCTTGACTTGGACAGCGGCACCATTCGTGGCATCATTCGTACCTATTTAGTTGAGGGTTGAGAGATTATATTTAATGAGGGAAAGTAAGATAAGAGTAGGAGGGCAATATCTAAAAGTAATACGCATATCTTACCTGTCTTTTCTTTCTTGACAGTGACACCTCTTTTGGTGGTTGACTGCTTGTCACCTATTAGTTGAGAATTGAGGTAATATAAAGGGGGGCAATCATCAACTAATGTCACATACACATTAATACAGTTATATACGTATAATCTTACCCGTATTGTCTTCTTCGTCACTACTACTAATCAAGAGATCGATTACTTCCTTCTTCTTCTCCTCCTCATCCTTCTTCTTCGTCTGCTGCTCCTCCTCCTTACCTAAGGGTTTGAGAGATTGTTTTAAGGGGAAAGGGAACGATTGGAGACCAGTGTTCGTTATATGTAAAATACACTTTAAACCATACAATAACTTACCCTTCTTTTCAGTCTCCTCCTTGTTCTTTCCTGTTTTATTAATATTAAGATGTGCGGCAAGTTCGTTTTATTTGAGGTATACACGTAAGGTGAACATTACATTATATATTTACTTACCGTTTTTGATAACTGTTTCCCCATTTACGCTTAGGTTCTGCTCTCCCGTTCCCGCACCTGGAAGGTTGATAGTGGTAGAATCACCAGTAACGGTCAAATTGTTAGTTGTTTGGTTATAATCGCCATGGTAGTTGAAAGTGTTTCCTCCTCCGGCATTGTTGTTGTTTTGCTGTGGTTGGTTGTTTTGTGCCGGGGGTTGTTGTTGGTTGTTTTGTTGTGGCTGGTTGTGTTGTGCCGGGGGTGGGGTTGTGCCGGTGGAGGTCCTGCACCATTATCAGCTTGTGCTGCCGCTTGTGCTGCCTCTTGTGCTGTGTCATATCTGCGGAAGGCGTCTGTAAATGCTACACGATCCCTCAAACGTTCAATAACACCAGGAGTTCTCCAATGTACTCCAATGCCATGGATTTGCTTGAGTTGTTCTCTTGCCGTTGTATTCGATGGTTCCATTGATCGATGAAGTAAGAATAGGATTCCATCCTTATCCTCTTCGGTAGCGTTGGCATAGGCATCTACTATTGCATCAACAGCTACAACGTTAGCATTTGGCCCACGGCGGTTTGGCATGGCGTCTGATCTGTGTTTTATTGTCGATTGTAATGAGGAGTTATGAAAACAGAACGTCTCAAACAGAAACACTCACTAATTTTAAACTTACTCTTGATATTGAATACAATAACTATTATGAAGTGAGATTTATGTGCTACAAACAGAGGCACCACTGCTAAATAGTGGTAAGTGCATAAGATATGCACAAATATAAGTTTTATGTGTCAGCTCAATAGTTCGTTGTATATACATGCGCATATACCCTGCCGCACCACAAACGGATACAATGGAACAACATATATTACTTACAATTTCTATCCATATAAATTAATAATATATTATATAGAGAAGAGAGGTGAGTTATTGAGAGGGTGCATGCACTGCTGTGCACTGTAACTTTAAAATAAGATATTACTCACGATTGGATATTGTGCACTGCTATGCGGTGGCGGCGGCGGCGATAGTATTAATAGATGATTAAATGGTTGTGAACGGGTCCACTGTCTTTGGTTGTGTTTGTTAGATTGTTTATTAGAGGATTAATTCGAAATTGTGTATTAGTGTAGCTTGCACCTTAGTTTAGGTTGACAAAATGAAGCAGAGAGTGGCACTCAAGTCGTCTCGTAAAAGTCGTTTAATCGCCATAGTCTTGAGCGACTAGTGTTGATATGTGTGTTGATACTATTAAACCAGGATGACTATTATCTGCACTCTGTAGTATACTCTTACAAATACCACCGATGAAGGAAGAGATAACAACCATGATGGACAACACAAAAATTCTCAGTACCAAGGACCTCAACACACATGGATCAAATCTCATATTTTACCACCTTTGCAGGAACACAACTTTAATAAACCGTAGCACTATTATCGTAATTGGAAGAGGGTTAAACTTATGTAGTAGTTTACGAACATTATTGCATTCTATACTTTTAGAGCATCTAGAAGACTGTGGTGGTGCTGTATTTCCTTCTCCTCGGGAGTTATCGACTGATTTGCAAGCTGCTTTTTACTTAATTGGTGTTAAATTTGAAACTAATAATAATAATGGGGGGGAACCACCATCTCGACAGAAGGTACAATCCTATCTTCAAAATATTATAACAACAGAAGCCAGAAAATACAACGAGAACAAGAAAAACAAAATCTACATGGAGAGTAGTATATTGCATCCACCACTATTTGATAATAGTTCAATGTACTCAAATTCTTCAATATTGCGTGAACCAGTGTTGCAATGGCAGGTTCTTTGGTCGTCGATACTGCAGCCCTTCCCACTGTGCAGCTATTATGGTGGAGCATCGAATGGTACAAATACTTCTATGTCTACAATACAAGTGTTGAACGAGCACCAACACCAACACCAACACCAGCAGCAGCAGCAGCAGCAGCAACAACAATATAACAATTCGTATACCAAGAAGGGCAACATCGTCGAGTCCTTTGGATCATTTCCTGACGATGTTGCCGAACATGTAATATTAGCTACGGCTCCAGAGTTTTTAGACTTATCCTTGTGAGTATATTTGTTTGAGTTATAATGTGATCTATATGCACAACTTATGTACACTAAACAATAAAACTTTTCACAGCGGATTGGAATTATTGGAAGTACTGTTTACAGATAAGGATGACAGTGAAATATCGGAAGATGTTGTGAAAGATAATGATGGTGGTGATTACGAACCTTTGCCATATCAACATCAAGTAAATGATTCCAACAATTTGAATATCAATGAAATACCGTTGTCAATTGAAGATACTGCTGATTGCGGTAGTACGGGATTGATATCAGTTGTTGATGATATAACAACAGCAGCATTACATGGAGATTTCCCATCTTGGGAATTTGTGGATGGAAATGTTGGGTAGAAAGGGGTAATATCTACTTAATCATTTACTTTTTAGAATAGTTTCAGTTAAGTTTGTAAAGTGCTATAAACTTCACACTATCGTTAGGTTGCAAGGTAGCAATGAATCGCCTCCTCAGAAGATCATTCTGATATAAGCTGATGAGAAAACGCTGTATCAGAACTCAAGTATTTGATCTATTCGATGAGAGTTGGCAGCCTATCATGATGACCTTGAATGAACACTCAATTAGATGAATGTTTAGATGTATGACGATACTATCAACCGAGTAGACAAAAGTAGTAGAAATCATGATACGACGTCGTCACATTCATCCTTACTTAGTATAGTGCCTCGAAAGTGTAGACAAGAAGATTAGAACGAACCCATAATATTATATTACTAAAGTACAGCAGAGAAACGCTAAATATTGTTGTATCAAACTAAGTATTGTTTTAATTAATGATAAAGAATAAGCCTCTTATATATATCACACATCGTCATGACGTATGACAAAAGCAACACCGGTTACAAGCCTTCAAAACATTGCTCCTCTTTCTATTCTCTCTCCCTGCATACACATATATTTAATCACATCTATCAACTTCCAATTACATATGACACGCTTCAAGCATTCACATTGACACTTCCACTGCCCTGAATATAGATGTTCGTTTGGTAGCTGTTGTAGATAATAGTTGGTTGTGTTGTTGATGATGATGAAGTAGCAGCAGCCTCTTCTTCCTTCCTCTTCTGCTCGGCCTTTTTGGCTTTTGCAGCATGTCGACGCCTCTTCCTGTCCGCAGCGTGTGCAGCTTTCCTAGCCCGTTCCTTCGCCTCATGTGCAGCTTTCCTATCCCGTTCCTTAGCCTCTGCAATCATAACAGGCCTCAATTCAACTCTCATATCTTCTGTGGTCTTGTTCCAGGGAGACATGCCACGACGTAAAAAGGCACCCCACAAATCTAATTCGTCTTTCTTTGATCGCTCTATAGTAGATAGAGATATTAAGAGATTGGTGAGTAAGGATATGTTCATTCATATAAGTGGGTTAATTATAATCGGTCATAATAACCAACCATTAATTTGTAAAAATATCACTTACGTTTCAACTTCTCAAAATTATCAATTGTAACTCCATCTCCATCATCAACGCAGGTATTGGTATCTTTTTCAATTAACTTCTTTGGCTTTTGGTGATTATTGGCAACTGCTATCTTCTTCGTTGCTGATTCTACCGAAGTTGACATGATATTCTGCAAGAATTTAAATTTGATAAGGATATACTATGTGTGAGTAGAGTATATTATTCGATTGTTGTTGATGGGGGTAGCGTGGAGAGTCGTTAACGATACGTGATGATGATCTTCAGTAAATTATAAACGTTGTATGTGGTAAAGCAGGCCACAAAGTAATAGAAGCGTGGCGTTTTGCAGCGGCTATTGTACCTTAATGCAAGCTAAATGATTTGTCAGTTGAAAAAATGTCGCTGTTGGGGCGCGCGGCAATTGAGCGATACAACGGTCCTTAGCGATAAACGGTAACGTGGAAAATCTGAACTGACTCTCTCACTTACTAAAACACTGGGGGTCGATTGCTTTGCAATGAAGAAGAGAGACTTCCTACGTCATCCACCAATATAACTATGCCACCAATCCATTCAAAGCCAAAGCAAAAGCAAAAGGGGAAGAAAGTATCATACGTGAAACCTTTTCCTACCTATGAATTTGATCTTGAAAAGTGTAAATGTAAGTTATTTGTTTGTCGAGAATATGCTTTTCGGTATACCCAATAACTCAACAATTTCTTTCATAATATAATAGTGACCAGACCATGTGTCGATCCGGAAACGGGGGAGGAGTTCCGTCCAAGCATGAGAGATCTAGCAGCCTCACTTGGTATCTCTGCTAGCGTAGGGAAAAAGAACAAAAACATTCATGTATTACGTGAAGAGGTTAGGCCCATATGGGAGAGGGTGTTAGAGAAGCGTGAGGCCGCTGCCAAGGCTGCTGCTGAAGAAGAAGAGGGAGCTGCAGCTGTAAGTATTCAATAGTTTATTGTCTATTTACAACTGCAGAGCTGTTTATATTCACATCTCATGTATATATCCACTTTTTGCTCATTCTTCTTAAACATATACAGGCTGATGAGAAAAGGGTTAGGGTGGCCAAGACAGCTGGTAGAAAGAGAGGGTATGATGAAGTTGGTAACCCTCCGAAGCTTTTAGCTCATCCGTGCATCCATGAATCGTTGTCGCCGACAGAACTATTTGAGAAGTATGGAAATGATGCCACTTTTCATCAATTTGTTGCCGACCTCATTAAGGAAAAGGTATGTATGTGCATGTGCTGTTGCCATTGATTGTTGCCTATTGTGTCCATTCTCATGTACCAAATAATCTCTTCAATATAACAAGTCCAACTACGCTACTGCTGCAGAAGCAGAGGAGGATGAGGAAGAAGAAGCGGTTGTTGCTTCATCAATTACGCAACCATCTCAACCAACTATTATCAATAACAACTACCAAACGAATATCTATACTCAGGGTAGTGGAAGTGTCAATTTGAATGCTTGAAGCGTGTCATGTGTCATTACAAGTTGATAGATGTGATTAAATGTATGTGTATACGGGGAGAGAGAATAGAAAGAGGAGCATTTTGAAGGCTTGTTGTAACCGGTGTTGCTTTTGTCATACGTCATGACGATGTGTGATATATATATATAAGAGGCTTATTCTATAATTGATTAATAAAACTTTGATACAACAATTAGGAAAGGTGTTTAGTAATATGAACTCCCTAGAGACCCAACACACATACATCCACTCTTCTTCATTAGTAATGCAAGCTCCTCATCTTGGCTGCAAGAGGCACCCAAACTTGTGCCATCTCCGCCGTAAACTAGGCATTGTTGGGCTTGCCATATCGTACCAACTGCGACTTCTTTACTTTCTCCAAGACGAGCCATTTTGTACCCTGCCATCGTCGTCCTTTCACTGTCTTTGCAAACATAAGGAAGAGAGATTGGATGAACATGTTGGATAGATTCCAACTAATCCATCTCGAAACTATCTTCGTAGTAATCAACATTCTTGTGAACACCAGTCATCACCTCATGGCATAGCTCATGCCTCATTCAGTGGTGGCCTGAATGTCTGTCATTTGGAACCTGCCTGTTTTAGAGCAAGACATTCCCCAACCACCCTACAAACATATGAGGGATGCTGCCTATTGATGATGATAATGATGGGGGAGAAAAGGTTTGTGGTGTCAAATCTTCCTTGCCAATAACTGCCTTCTTCTTCCTACAAGAGACGACATTCTCGTAATGCCTTTGTTGCATCAGTATTCTTCTTGTACCACGCCAAATAATGTCCTGGGAAGTAAGATTCTCAGAAAGTTGATCAACTATAAACTTGACAATATTGATTGATCCACTCATGGCCGCAACGTGTACTGCATTTCTTCGAAGGTATAAATTCCTTCCACTCTGATTCCCAAATTCAATCCCTTGAGGATTATGGTACCCTTTGCCTTGGGTTTCAATAGCTTGCATACAGATCCATGCTCAAGCCATTGATGAAAGCATGGAAGATGATTCCTCTCGGGTAGCGGCATGACAATAGTACTGGGCACAACTGGATTCTTGAACACAGATCCAAGTTGTAAAATGGGAGGGAAGTCATTCGACACACATGACTTGCCTTGATGATTATGGTAGCACTTACCATTTGGATGGAGGGACTTACAATCATGCTGGGAGTTACTGACCTTGTCATATTGTTCTGTTCAAACTTGTACTGAGGATAATCATTCGAGGCAAGAACAAAGACAAACTCGGATGCCTTTGGGTTGAACCGTTCAGGATGCAACCTCCTCAATGCGTTTGTCATGATAGTTCGTATGCGTTTAAAGTGTGTTGCTTCCCACTTGATCTCGTCAGTGTAGAGGAAGTTGAATTATCTTCTTTTGGATCATAGATGACAACTGTCAACACTATCATCATACACGTCAAAACTTGAAGAGCAGTCTCAAGTGTATAGCTTGAAACTGCTTGTTTGGTTGCTGAGGAAGCAGCAAGAGATACTGCCTTCTTCTCAGTTGCAGAAGCCTTCTCCTTCTTATATTGATGATGAGCATGCTGCTTCTTTTAATGATGACTAGAGATGGCTTTGTACATAGCAAGCTTAGCTTTGGCAGTAGGAATCTTATTGACCACTTCTTTAACATCTACTATCTGCTCATTCTCATCACCACTTGGTGGGCTAGATTTCTGTTCAGATGACTTGAATGTATTCTTTCATACTGCTTGATATGAGAATCCGAGACGACAGATTTGTTCTCCTGCTGTTGAGTGGTGCTAACATCGGGCAAACTTCTCCTCTTGATTGTACTCGTCAACTTGATATCTTCCTCATCGTCTTCGTCTTCATCAAGCCCATCGACCCAAGCCGCCTTATCATCTCCTGAATCCTCATTTATATCCCTTGAGGTATCCTCTGCATCCTTTTCAGTACTAGCATCAGCACTACTTCTACGAAGACCATTAACCTTAACAGTATCAATCCAATCATGTGCACTACTCAATAAATCATGTACATTATTCTTACCCCATTCAACATATTCATGTAAATTTGCTGCCAATCCTCTTCTGCATCGGACGCCAAAAAGTCGGAACAAGAGTGCTGAGAAAGCTTTTGTCAGCTATTCTCATACGACGTTTCTCAGCAAAAGTGAAGAACAAGGGAGCTGGTAAGAGCTTTCTCAGCAAAGAGAGTGAGTGTAGTTGTTAATATCACTCATGATTTCCATAGCATCAGGCACATTGGATATATAATCAGCAACATTCATTGCCAATGAATCTGGTAAGGTAAATGTAACCTCCTCTTCCTCGGCTTTAGTTAATTCTTCTAATGCTTTGATAACCTCTTCAGAATCAACAACTGCCTGCAAGTTTCTGTGTGTCGGATTCTTTTCCTGAATTGCAGTATTACCACCACCACCCAATTTGGAACGCTGTAACAACTCCTTAGCTCTTGATATATACACATACTATACTGATTACTATGATATTATACATATATTCAATGACATTGAATATGAAATAAGCTAGCAAATGACTTCTTAGAAGTAGGAGGTGTAGGACGTTGGATTGTTGTAGTTTGTACCTTACCATTATTCTGATATTCTATTTTAATACCTTTATTAATTTGCTTTGAGTTTAACCATAGTACATTGTCGGCAGTGCTGATGGTAGAGTTGCCACTGTTAGTATTTGGATTTGCAATGTTAGTTGGGACTGCAAGGCCGTGACGAGAGAGACGCTTGATTGCCATGGTATAGGTTGCTTATTATAGTCTAATTACTATCATTGTTATGTTAGATCTGTGTACTGTTCATATCGATAATGAGGCTGTAGATGGGAAGAGGTTAGTGGTGGAAAATCTTCTCCTCATCATTACTGCCATGCCAATAAACTGCCTTCTTCTTACACGACACTGTTAGGATTGTATACCGAAATTGTTTGTCAGTGGATAAGTAAGTAGAGGAAACATCAGTAAAGAGAAACGACGGCTAGGCTAAGATGTGTTGTAGTGGGGGGTGGACATAAATGACAAATCGGCATATCTACTGCAACTAATGGGCGTCACTCGACCATCACAAATTGAAGCACTGCAATAAATATTAGAACCGATCTATACTCTAAACTAATACTACATTAAACAAGCACAGAATACTTCTAGAAGCTCGCCAGCTGCTGCGTGAGGTGGGGGGAGGTGACATATGTATGCAATGCAATTGAATTCAAGAGAGGTATCGTAGGTATCTTGCAACCTCCACCACCACTCTTCCTCAACTCGATATGAATGGTACAGATGTTGTGTCCT
>Ga0075439_11740_pt1 | contig 10704 bp, 10 predicted proteins | sample MintriSingleCell_FD_74264 | JGI IMG/M metagenome (GOLD analysis project Ga0075439, IMG submission 74264) | Marine eukaryotic communities from Monterey Bay, USA to study complex ecological interactions - Minidiscus trioculatus JGI Plate_4_G5... | ecosystem: Environmental > Aquatic > Marine >... | reverse complement strand
ACCCGGGTGTTTCTACGTAGGAACTAGTAGGATCCAAGGATACCTCACCCCTCCTATGGTAGGTATCGATCGTACTTTCACTTACCTTAGGCCTAATTATTTTTGTCGTTGGCTTTTACATAGCATCGTTGCCACTATTTATGGTGCTATAATTTGTAGACCGAACACAGTAGAGAAGAGAGTATGTAGATAATAATAACACAAATAAAATACTAATCTACAGGCACGATGATGATTACACAGAGCACATTGACACTTTTCGTAGGGGGTATCACCCAATCATCTGTTGCAATTGCAACAGTAGCAACAAGACAACAACAACGTAACGTTGCAGATATTGAATGGACAGAAGAAACCAACAGTATTGCAAATAATGTGAGTATTATTGTTTATCGTTTTTACCGATTTCTTTGATGTAAAAATATACTCGCCTATATAATACGCGTGCGTTTTATGTTGAACAATAAGATGTATACTCATACTTGTTTATCTCACAGTTTCTATCTTATCTATTATCTTATCAAAACCATACTAACTACTACTATTTCACAATACATACAGCCTTGTGATACTCCATATTGGTATTATCATCCAAGTCATAAAAAGTGTATACATGGTAGTGCAGCTGTTGGTTTAATTACCTTCGATGATATGGAGGCATGCGCTGTCTCCAGTCATTTGGTGAGTATAAACCATGTGATTGGCACGATGAGTGTAGTTCAACAGTAGTATCTAATAATCTGCGAGGAGATGTTAGTATTAGTTCATCAAAGAATAAGTTTGTTGCATATGATTATATGACGGGTATTAGTAAATCCTCAAAGGCTAAGAGCGGTAGCTGCAGTAGTAGTAGTAAAAGTGGCAAGTCTTCAAAACAAGAAGTATGTACCAATACACCCTTTAATGCCAACGATGGTGACATTGAAAGAATTATTCCAAATCCAAGTAATGGTATACTATGAAAATTGTGCCCTTGCAAATAGTCAAAATTGTGATAGTGCCCAAACGTATGGTTTCCCCATTGGTGACTGGTGTGTAGGAGCAGTTACAAGCATGGTACGCTTGTTTAGTAACAATAATGATTCTCCTGTGGATATTGGAGGTTTCAACGAAGATATATCGAATTGGGATGCATCAAGTGTTATCGATATGGCGTTCATGTGAGTTCTATCGTATGAGTCTATTTGTATATCCACTACATCAAATGAGTTCATTCTCAGCTGAGCTGTGCTCGTATTGCATCATTCTATCATATAGGTTTGCTAGTGCTCCTTCATTCAATGGGAATCTGAACGGATGGGATATCAAATGTTAAAAGAATGGACTCAATGTGAGTTGTAGTCGTACCTTGTGGTACTTAAGTCTATTGTAAATCACCGACTTCACATTGCTAACATATATTTACCCCAATCAATACCAAATAAAGGTTTCAAGGAGCCAGGTCCTTCACTACTGACCTCAATGGCTGGGATGTATCAAACGTTAATGACATGTTTGCGATGTGAGTAGTTTGTGCATATCTTGTGCGTCTATGTCTATGGTTCATGAGATGCTCAATAAAACCTCTATGCTAACACTTACCCATCAAACTTGACACGTGAAACTAACACAGGTTTGAGGAAGCCACCTCGTACAATGGTGACTTGAACTGCTGGGATGTATCAGGAGTTGGTGGTAGCAATTTTGGTGGCATGGGAGCAATGTGAGTTGTATAGCTTATCCAAATCTTGCTGATATTTTGGGGCTTTCTAACACTATTCGCCTCCATTCAATACACAGGTTCTTTGGTGCCAGTTCCTACAACAGGGACCTCAGCAATTGGGATGTAGGAAATGTCCAAGACTTCGAAATCATGTTTAAAGATGCCAGTTCGTTCAACCAGGACTTGTGTGAATGGAGTACAGTATTCAACTATATCGAGGCTGAAGGCATCTTCGCTGGCTCAAACTGTACTTTTCAAGAAAGTCTCGTTGAGGTCGATGGTGGCCCATTCTGTGCATCAAACTGTATTATGAACTCGAGTAAGAGTGGAAAGTCTTCTAAATCGCTTTGAGAAAAGCACACGGAGGGAAGTAAGGTGGAAATGAGAAATCAATCCTTGTGCTGCTTAGTCATTCTGGGGTGGCTGAGCAGAATGTCAGCATTGAACAAAGGGTCTATTAATGGTTTAAAAGAGAGTATGAGTGATATATAAGAGAGATGAATATCTAATAAAAGTTTGTTTGTAAAGTACCAGTCATTAATAGAAAACTATACTTTAGGCCACCATAGTTACTTCAGTTAAATTCTATCTTGTTTCATTAGAGGATCTGGTCTTGAGTCTCTTCATCATACTCGCTGGTACTTTGCCTTCTATTGACCCGTTGTTCATCCACACCTCGGCATCCATCTCACCACTTTCTGTATCCCATCTTGAGACTTCTATTTCTTGGCTTCTCTTAGATGACTTTGGTCTTGATGAATCAAAAGCGGCAGCATCGATCATATCTTGTGCTCCGTCGACACTGCTCGGGTTTGTCGCCCTGGCTATTATCACCTCCTCATCTATCGTAGACTTGGCCATGGTTTCTCCCATAGATCGTTGAAAGACCATTTGTGCCTCTCTTGTATTACCTGCTCGTTCTTCCATAACTTCATATGCTCTCCAAATAGACGTCTTATCAGCACTTGGTGATCGGAACAACTTCAATGACCGTTCAAAGATTGATCGAGCGTCGGCAAAGTTCCCCAGTTCAGCCTCCATCAATGTCCATGCCGTAACCGCTGCCACGTTTCTTTGGTCGGCATCCAATGCTCTATTGAAACATCGTCGAGCTGCTGCGTGATCACCTTCCTGTGCCTCAAGCACACCCCATGCCTGCCACAGACGTGCACATCGTCTTCCTCCACTCTGTCCACCTCCCGGCTGTGCACAGGCCCATATCCCCTGCTGAAATACATCTCGTGCATTCTTGGCGGTACTGTACCGAGTCTCTAATACACCCCAAGCCTGCCATACGGGAGGGTGTCGTTTGTTCACCTCGGTACCCCGTCTTAGTAAATCTCTTGCCGAATCAATATCTCCCAACTCAACTACATACAGGGCGTATGCCTGGTATACACCAGCATCTCGTGGATTCGCCTTGAGTGCTCTTTCGAACAAATCCAATACCCGTCGTGAATCAACATCCTCCTTGGGTAAGCGTCTACTTTCCATAATAGCATATGCCTGCAGGACACGAGAGTTACGCTGATCGAATGTTAATACCTTCTCAAAGCACTGCTTAGCCTCATCGAAGTTACTACATTCAGACTCCATCACACCCAGTTGTAAGTATGCCACTGAACAGTGTGGATCAGCACTTAATGCCTTCTCATACAATTCACGTGCACGACGTAAACACTTAATATCATCCTCACGACTACCCTTCTTATATTCCATACTTGCCCATGCGGTATAAACAAACGAGTTAGGCTTGGCACCAATTCGGAGTAATTCACGTTCAGCTGATTGATAACACGCTCTGCCCGCCGAGGCACCTTGACGTAACTTTTTCGTACGTAATTGTGCCAATGCTACCCATGACGCGGCGTGGGATGGTCGACTTCGTAATGCCTGTAGATATAATTCCTCCGCGGCATATAAGTTACCCATCTTTTCTTCTAATTGACCCAATGCCTGGAGTAGAAATGGATTAGCACCAAGGTCGGGTATCGTTCCGATTGGTTTCCCCTCTTCTTCTTGAAAATCTACATCACTCTTATTCCTTTTACTGCCACCAGTTCCGCTATTTCTATTGTTATTCTTCCTGTTCTTCTTTTGAACGACAGAAACACTCGACGGACCTTTAACATTCACAAATCCACCAGAACTTTTACGTATCCCCTCCTTTAATAATCCTCGTGCATGTTGTAAATCACCTCTTCTAGTTGCAATTCGACTTAATCCAAGATATGGCCGGCCATCCGTTGGGTCCATAATTTGTGCTTTTATATAATATTCTTGTGCTTCTTCTAATCGGCCATGACTTACATCCTTCTTTGCAAAATGACATAATCTATCGATATTGATATTTAATGCCTTGCCTAATCGTATTCCCTCTCGGAATTGGACAGCTCGTGAAGAATCTAATAAGGATGTTGAATATTGGATAGAGCCGGAGGGTGATCGAGTAAATCCTGATAGTCGATCTTCGACTAATCGTGTTAATGTCCTGTCAACCGGTGCTACAGGTTGTTGCTTTTGTTGTTTTTGTAATGGTGTCATTGATATATTCAATTCCAACTCTTTTGTGCCTTCTCCCGTTGTTGTTGTATCGCTATTTGAAGTTATCGAGGAGGAGGTAGAATTCATAATAGTTTGACGTGTCAATTCAATATCTTGTTCCTTGGTAATTCCCCTGCCTGTGCCCTCGGCAGCAGCAGCAGCTTCTACATTGGTGCCAATCTCACTCTGTTTATCAACAGATATTAAATAATCCCTCTCAGATTTATCTAAAACCAACTTACGTCTCTTCAACATTTCAGCCTCTAACTGTTTCTTCTCATGACGTTCCTTCACCTTATTTTCTCTCACTTTACTACCATATAAATCTTCATTAATACAATATGTATCTAATATAGGTTCCGGAAATAAACTATCAAAACTCCATATACTTGGTGGTTCTTGATTCTTTTCTAAGGATTGGGATCGCATATTTTCATATTGTGTACGGCGGAGTTTGGATGATTGACGGAGTGATAATTCGGTTGGTGTTAGTGGAGACTTACGTTTGTATTTTGGTTTACGACGTTTCTTATTTTGCTTATTGTATTGTTTCTTCCTTTTGTTGTTAGTGTTTAAGGTTCTTTTAGTTTGTTGTTTGGATTTATTAGACTTTTTGGGTGAGGATAATACTTGTTGTTCTGATCTACTAGGTGAGGCAGCCATATATAATTGATGATGTGTTGACCCCTTAAGGTGGGGTTTCTATTGATCAGATTGTTCGTTATATGTATATATTATATTGAAATAGAGAATATGAGTGTGTGAGAGAGGGGCAGATAACAGAGTATAAAAAGTAGACACATCTTGTGCACAAAATCTCTGTCGCTCGTACATCGGGCACAAGCCGCCACCCCTGTGCTCCCTTAAACCAATACATCACAGAATATGACCTTTAACTTACCAATCCGTGTTGTATTCTACTTTTTATAATAGCAGGAGATTGAAATGCATAACAGTAGCAATTATTTACTGCAATTGAAATTATAGCGACTATGACCAACAAATAGCTCGATATCATTGGTATTGATTTTCTTCTCCTAGTACGATTTCTATGAGTTCTATATACTCTATTTGGCGGTTCTTCTATAGTTTGTATATTGGTAGGGAAGGCAACAGCTGTACATTGTGTGGATGACTCAACACAATTACTAGTTGATAAAGTTTGGCAATCATTCCGTCTTCTTCTACGGCGATACCGCCCCTCCGACGACGACAATGAATCTAATGATGACATTCTATTATATAGTGTGAGAAGATATGGACAGGAGAGAGCTGACTACCAATAGGAGGAGCTGAGAGGTGAGTGGCAAATAAGTGTGAAAAGTGATGAAAATTTTGAAAAAAACTTCAACTATAGGCAACTGATAAAAAGATACCTCCGGAATCGGCCCTTTTCTTTAGTTGACTGCTGTAAAAAGGATACCAAAGCTTTCGTATAGAATGAGGGCTATAGTGGGAGGGATGTTGGACTTTTATTCTTGGAGGACTTTCTTTTTGTTGGATTTCATAGCATTCATCTATCGCTCTCGGTTGTGTACCTTATTGGGGGGAGACGATTGGTATACTAGACAATACTACACATTGATAATATCACCAGAACATCCGTTTTTGACGCTCTTTCGAATGGTAGTAGGCTTGGAGATTGACATTCAATATTTATTGAGTGCTAGTAAAGATTTTACAAAAAAGGACATCTTGTGCACTAGTTAGTAGACGAGATTGGTATACGATTAGAGAGTGCTTCATATTGATAATATATCCAGAACATCATTTTTTTATCGAAATTTGAATGGTAGTAGTCTTGGAGATCGATATCTAATATTTTTGGGTAGCAAGTATTTGCGCTTTCTTATTTGGGTATATTATTGCGTTAGTTTTATATCTGTTTGAACGGATCAGCAGTAGTATCATCACATACCAATAATGTCTTCAGATGAAAAGATTATTATCCGGGTGAAAACCAGCCTTGGAGAAGAGATGAGGTTTAAGATAAAGAAATCAATTAAATTGAGGAAGGTATTCAAGGCATCGGCACGATATTGTAATCCTACATATATTGAGATATCTTCGTTAAAATTCTTCTTCAATGATAAACGTATTTTAGAAACTGATACAGCTCAATCACTACAACTCAAGGAAGATGATCAGATTGACTGCTATAACATGGACAAGGGAATAACCATCAAGGTCACGAGATCATATGATCGGTGTATGAATCGATGGACGACGTGTTTTAAGGTCAATCAATATACGAAAATGAGAAAAGTATTTATGGCATATGCAGAAAGACATGGTATTGAGATGAATACTCTTCATTTCTCCTTTAATGGTACACGTATATACACAACTGATACAATACAATCGTTACAAATAAAAGAAGATGATAGTATTGAATGTTGCTTGGATCCTAGAATAGAGATATTTATGACGGAATTATGCGACCTATGTAAATCATATGATAGCTTCTTTCATTGGATGCCTTGCAAAAGAAACTCAATCAACTTCCCGGGGACCTTCCCGCTCCTCCGACTGCTGAATTCTCCGGATCGGATTATGATTATTTCCCTCGTGTGTGTATGAACAAAAAAGTTACATTAGAAATTATACAGTGTCTTCTAGATATAAATCCCAATTCTGCTGTGGTGAGATTCAATTGCATAAACAACAATGCTTTTCCATTACACTTGGCATGCTGCAATGAAAGCTGCCCCGATTCAATTATCGAATTGCTAATTGAAGAGAATCCGGAAGCACTTGGTAGGTTTTGTCATACAAAATGGATCTGGCCCGATGATTATGATACAACCACACACAGCACTGGCTTCTTACCGTTACATTACTACCTAGCAAGACAAAAGAATGTGAACATTGATACAGTGAAGATGTTAGTGGAGGCATATCCTGAAGCTTTGGTCGATATGGCACCGATTCATGTAGCTCTCTCCAATCCATACATCAACTCATTATGTGATGTTATCATGTACCTTTTTGGGGCTGATCCATCACGTATACAGGGCACAGCAATACTTCATTTTGTTTGTGGATTAAAGAGAGTAGATTTGGATGTAGTGAAGCTTATACTGAATACATCTCCAGATTTGGTTTGGCAACGGTCACGCAGGATGCTACCCATCCATATTCTATGTAACAACTATGAATTGGAAGAGGATGTTTCGATTGGTATTCTCCATTGTCTACTCAATGTTGATCCTACTTTGGCTGGGGAGAGAGACCGTTACAGTGAACTCCCTATTCATCTTGCCATAGGCTTTAAAACATTTGGCTTCTGCAAAATACTCATATCTGCATATCCCGAATCGCTTAGAATTGAATCAGACGATGGTTTCTTGCCAATCCATGATGCATGTAAGGTGGCTGATGTTGATTTAGTCCGTTATTTGTTAGAAATTGATCCCGAAAGTATGCATATACCAGACAGTGAAGGATATTTCCCAATTCACTATGCAGCTCAAGAAAGAAGAGCAGATATAACTGAATTATTACTTTGTTATAATCCTTCTACAGTACTAAAAGAGTCAATGGATGGAAAGAGCTGGCTACCCTTGCATTTTGCATGCTTTTTGGGAAGTCTTAGTGTAGTTAAGGCTTTATTTGATGCATATCCTGAGGCTATCATGGTTTTTGATGATAATGGGAAGACTCCGCTTGATTTGGCCCTAGAGGCAGAGAGATCAGAGAAATATGGCAGCTCAACTGTGGTGCAATTTTTCAAAGACCAGTTGAAATATGTACAGCAAGAAGAGAATGTAACGTTACCGTCGAACTGGATGCAGAGAGGAGACTGGAATCTTGCAAAAAGAATGAAGGGTTTGGTAAATTTCAGTCGACGAACAGAGTCTCTACATCAGGCCTTGTATAATAATGCGACCCTCGGGGTAGTCAAACTGATACTTCACGGGAATCTTGATACTTTACTGGTAGAGGATCATAAAGGAGTGATGCCTTTGTATATTGCATGTGAGTTCAGTTCAGTAGAGGTTGTGAAATTCTTGATAGAGCAGCTAGAAGGAGGTACCTTGTTGAACAATATTCGGCCCGAAATAAACTCGGCACTTCATTTTGCATGTCGTGTCTTGATAGAGCAGCTAGAAGGAGATACCTTGTTCAACAATATTGGGCCCGAGAAGAACTCGGCACTTCATTTTGCATGTCGCGGAGGCAACTACAAAACTATCAACTACTTGTTGGACAAACAAGCTGCAGTTGCATCGGCACGCAACTCGGATCAAAAGCTACCGATTCATTTGTTATGTGAGTCTGGAAGCGATGATGATGAAAGTGTAGCATACGTGGAAACAATCTGGCGAATACTATTGGCTAATCCAGAGTTATGATGGTACAAGCGGGGGACTGGTCAAGCTCTAGATATCATAAATATAGACAAAGCACAGTAGACAACATTGATGCAAGTTTGTATCATAGGAATATATTAGTCTTATTCAGTACTAGCTGAAACGGCAGACGAGTCAACCTCTTGTTGCTTTGATAAATAATCAGCTTTCAATTCTCTCAATGATGCCAATCCTTCCACTCTCTCTTCTCCAACTCTCATCCTTGTATCTCCCTTGCCATCTAACCCTAATTGTTCTCTATATTGTGATACACTTTGTTGTGCCTCTTGTCTCTTTTTCATTGCCAATTGTCCATAGTAGACATCTCGATCACGTGCATCCTGTTGGAATGCTTCATCGTATGCTCGATTCCTCTCCTCTCGCGTTGTATACTTTGGATCAATTTGTATAGGTTTATTTGACGATATGCCTGGTGTACTTCCTACTAATGGTGAGCCGAAGACTTGTTTGGCGTAGTTTGATATTGACATTCCAGGTAACTTTGATGTTGCTGTTTCGGTATCATCAGCTGATATCATAAGTGCAGTACCTGTGTTTCTAATACCCATGTTTATATCTGCTTGTTCAATTGCATTTGCCAGCTGTGGAGTTGCTATCAAACTAATGAGACACATACCAAAAGCAGATGATAGAAACATATTTGTCATTTGTTTCTGGACAGCTCCTTCGGTGTCATTATTGGTTGATACTAACGATAATGCTACCACGCTATTTCTCGTGTGCTGCATTGTTGTTGCATGTTGTTTGGTATTAGTTTTGATGTGCGGTTGTTGAAATGCCATCACTTCCCCCTGCAATAATATAATGCAAAACATCAAAAGGAGATGACTGATTCTATTCATTGTTATCGAATTCATTGTCAACAGCTCACTCTCTTTCTATGTTTTTGACTATACTGGGTATTCTTCACGGTAGATAACTATTGTTGTTTAACTCCACTGTTGTTGTTTTCAACTATATTACCATCCATACACCAGATCGTCATCAATCAACTATCAACATCACGGTATCTTTTTTTCTCCATTTTTGTCATTCATTCGTCATTTATTTTGTTACCTGTTACTAAAGTACACTACCTCAATCATGAGATCCTTCCTTCCTACAATCATATCCACGGTCGCCGTGCTCTCTATCCCATGTGCAAATGCATTTGTTACCCCTTCAACTACCAATAACGTCGTTGGTGGTGTAAGTACTGAAAGATACACACAACTTTCTGCAATAAAATCTGACACATCAAATGATGATGTTCCCTCAAGAGCAGTACATAAATCAATAACATCAACATTGGCAGCTGCTGCTATATTATTAGGTACAGTATCACCAGCATTTGCAGTTAGTGGAGGCGGGTTGGACTTTGCTGGTACTAATATAAGTGAAAAGGATTTTAGTAGCCAGAGTAAGTACCATTGCAGTGTTTGAGTTGATTCATAGTTCTAAAATGGTATGTAATGTAGCTGACACATATTATTTTATATTGCACATTTGTTTGTATTAGATCTCAAAGGGAAAGATTTTACACAGGTATGTCTATTCATTGTTTTTTTATGGCTTTCTATATATTATTCTTTCTCATGAACAAATCTAATACACATCTTATGCACAATACTCAAATTATCTCTATCATAATATTTAGGTTATTGGAAAGTTTTCTGATTTCTCCAAAGCCAATTTACAAGGATGTCGATTCTTCGGTGCTGTTTTGGTAAGTGTACTTGTGTCTCATTTTACGTATATGTGAATTGCTTGTATATTTGTAACTTTGCTCATATCTTATGCACTTTTTAATGTCTTTTGCTTTGTGATTAATATCAAAAATGTACTCAACAACAACAATAATAAAACAACATTATATATAGATTGATAGCAACTTTGAAGGTGCAGATGCAACCGGTGTATCATTCGAAAAAGGTCAAATGGATGGAGCCAACTTAAAAAATATCAAGGCAGTGGGCGGATATTTCTCTCAGAGCTTATTGGATGTTAAAACATTAGAAGGTGGTGACTTTACCGATGCATCAATTCCCGAGAAGACACAAATGTTAGTGTGTGAGAGAGAAGATACGAAGGGTACGAATCCAATGA
>Ga0075439_13767_pt1 | contig 10750 bp, 9 predicted proteins | sample MintriSingleCell_FD_74264 | JGI IMG/M metagenome (GOLD analysis project Ga0075439, IMG submission 74264) | Marine eukaryotic communities from Monterey Bay, USA to study complex ecological interactions - Minidiscus trioculatus JGI Plate_4_G5... | ecosystem: Environmental > Aquatic > Marine >... | reverse complement strand
CAGTAAGGATACCAAACATCCACACCAATTGAAAAGATGATGGCTTATGAATGCTAATACCGATCAAACTATTACTCTTACTCTTTTTAACGGGGAAAGGAGTATAATACGAGGATATGATGAGAATTGGCATCATAACAAGCCCGTCTGAGTATTGTTGTGCTCTCTGCGTCCAAAGTCTCATAAAAAAATAAAAATGAACACATGATATGCACAAAAAGTAAAGAACGATTTCATATACAATATTGAGTATCATACGCTGATATTATAGTCAGTACATCAGTTTTCTAACGGTATTTCATCCTTTTATGCTCCGATTGTCGTCATTGATCAACATAGAGCTCCACACTCACACATCAACAACAGGACACTGTACCTAAAAAAAAATACACATAGAGTTGGTACATATAATGGCAACATCAATAGACTCTGTCTGGTCTACTCTAATTACCTCGATTATCGCATTTTCTATTGGTATAGTATTAAAAGTTGTGCATAGCTGGAAACATAACAAAAGCTGCCCTGACGTCGACAATAATTGCAATGACAAGGACAAAGAAAATATTATGTCAACATTATGTGCCAATTGTGGCAAGAGAGAGGAAAGCAGTGGTGATCTCAAAACATGTAACGGTTGTAAGATGGTAAAATATTGTAGTAGAGATTGTCAAATTACTCACCGTCCCCAACACAAAAAGGAATGTAAGCAACGAGCTGCCGCGTTGCACGAGGAGGCATTATTCAAACCCCATCCGCCGAAGGAGGAATGTCCCATTTGTTTCCTACCCATGATGGTATGTGGAGAGGTGAGAGATTCAACTGTTTCTGAAATGATTTGTCTTATTTGTAAATACATTTGTCTGACCTGCCCTCTGACCTGATTATTATCAAAATTTGTGCATATCATGTGTCACTTTTTTATATACCCCTCACTTAATACAACGGATAGTACCGCTTTTGGAAATCGTGCTGCGGGAAGATTATTTGCACTGGGTGTATTTATGGAAATACAAAGAAATGGAGACCACCTTGTCCATATTGTCGTGTCCCAGCATATACAACCGATGAAGAGAGTATTGAGAGGACAAGGAAAAGAATGGAATGTAATGATCACGATGCTTTTTCATACATGGCATGTATGTATGGTTTAGGCGCATCTGGTCTACCTCAAGATGGACCCAAAGCTGTGAAACTATTTGAAAAGGCAATTGAGCTTGGCTCGGTAGTAGCTCATAATCACCTTGGGCATATGTATGATAAAGGGGATGTTCTGAAAGAAGATAAAAAGAAAGCAAAGTACCATTACGAGTTGGCAGCCATTGGTGGTAGTGAAGAATCACGTTGGCATCTTGGCCGTCACGAGGTAGAAGAAGGCAATATGGCAAGGGCCATTAAGCATTTGATGTTGGGGGCGGGAGCTGGGGATGACGATTGTATGGAGATGATCAAGGATGGGTTCATGGGCGGAGTATTCACAAAAGATGTATATGAAAAAGCTATCCGTGCTCATGGGGCATGCAGAAATGAGATGAAAAGCGATGATCGTGAAAAAGCCGCTGCAATTCATAAGGAAATGATTCCTCCGGGTACGTTAAGTATTGCAGAGCTTCACTCATAGGGCTGATGCTTTATGCGATGGTTGTTGTTCTCTTTGCATGTCATGGAAGCATGGAAGAAGGTATGGTAGGACATACAACCTAGTATATCATCAAAGTAGAGCTCATTAGTTTGGATTCACGTTTACACTTTATCATTTACTTCTATATTGCACATAGGATTAACAAATCTCTATTGATTAGCAACATTGAGCCCATACACTGAGCACATATGAATGTCGTTAATCAGATTCTAATCCATTCTCCCAAACTACTCGTACATTTCCTCTACTCTACATCTAACAACTTAATATAGCTAGCACCTTGGAATCCTCTCTGAGCATATATTATACGATTTCTCTATCAGAATATCATATCCACTCTTCGTTCTTCCACACCTTTACTTCTTTTAGCTCCCACCTATTCTATATCTACTTTTCTAATAGCTCCTAACATAAGTATCACTACTAAAGCATAAGTTTTCAAGAGTCTCAACTTTGTGTATACTCCCTCCTTCTTCTTTTACTGCATGTGATACGGTGATATCCTGTTCCTCTTCTTCTTTACTATTCATCTCACTACTTTCACTAAACATGAAATCTTCCCAACTAAACACTTTCAACTCTTCTCGTTCATAATATTCTTCCAATGCAAAGTTTTGATAATCTTTTGATGTATAGTACAATGTAGTCTTTTCATCTTGTGGTGTTGTTGGACGGTATGTTGTGCCTGTTACTAGAGAACATCCAGAGATTACTTCATCTATGAAGGATACACGACGGCTGTCTACTACTCCACTTTTGTTGTGTTCATTGTTTTGAGAGTCTTCCTCAATAATAGATACGGCACGTGGTCGTCCTCCTTCTAGATGCATATCCATATCCTCATCTGTATCCTCGTCCATTACTTCATATTCTAAGCCGCTGCTGAAGACAGACTGATCATTCTCTAGCGTTTCAAGATCTTCAAGTATGTCACATATGGCACTGCTTTGCAACTGCTCATCGGATGATGATGTTGCAATGATGATATCTTCCTCTTCCTCTACTTTATTTACAACTTCTTGGGGTATCCAACGGCAAGTCTCCATGCTGCATTGACGATTATCAATTGTATACCGTGTACAATCACCAAGATGATTGTCTTGACTATCGATAGTATTGTTTGATATGTCTTCATTATCGTTTCCACCAACAATATCTGCATAACTACGCTTAATTGCAATTGATGGACGGTTTGTTATAGTTATGGGAAATGTAGCTCGTCTTCGTCTACTACTTGTGCGTTGAGCGGTGGTACTGGGTTTGATAATATCAATATCAATGCTTATTGATGATGTAGTTGTGCTTGCATTGCAACTAACCAAATTATGGTGTTTGGATAATGATGTGTTGGAAGACGATAGCGTCATCATCATGTGATATACTGAGCTGTTTGTTATCTGTCTCTGGTACTAACAATAGCAATATGTCATTAATAATGAATGCCGTACGATTGATGCAATATTTGGAAGTATATGGATAGCAAATTGGCGAGGGGCATAATAATGTGGATCGGTGTGGCGTTAGAGGGTAGTGATTGCTTTACAAGGTGATGATTGCAACAAGTCAAAATCGTCAACAATTTTTTGACATAGATGTTGAGTGAGACATGTGTCCTTCTCAAATCCTGCATGCTGTTTTAGAAACTGCACAGACTTTGCTTGACTTGGGCTGCTTCGATTCCCGTCGGGGATATATGGAGTTTGTGCTGTTTTACACCGACCCTATCTAACCCATTAGATACACAACTAATAAGCAATCATGCATAGCTAACAGATGGTAGAGTTGTAGTTGAAATTGAAGAGGTATTCTACGATTACTTACTTTACTTTTACCTAATTACAATCATAAATCATATCAGTGATAGTAATGATATAATAATGCAGAGGTCAACATATAAGCAGAGTATGAACATGGGTACTTGCAAGAAGATACTATCTACTATTAATATGTCAAAGCAGCGAAAGATATCTCCCGCCAGAACTACTGCTCAAGATCAACACCAACAAGGTGAAGAGCAGCATACTAGTACTATCATCACAGAGTCTATCCGATCAAGCTTGCACAAGAGAAGATCATCTATTCAATCAAACAAGAGCATCTATGTTGATAGACCAGACTCTAAACCTCGTCGTGCAAGTGTCAAAAGTAAAAGTTCCAACAAGGATACTAAATCAAGATGGTATCATTGTCGTTGGTCAATGGTAGAAGAAGAGTGTGAATCTAAGGATGATACTGATGCTGCCGATGGTGATAGTCTATACCATATTCTTGACGATAGTTGGGGTAGTAGAGGTACTGATGATGTACAAGATGAATGTTGTTTAGATATTAGTGACTCCAAGAGATTGTCTTTGTTGGATGTATTGTTGAAAGATGAGTTATCTTTCTTGGAGAAGAGATAGTATCTGGGAAGTTTTAGTCTGTGTGATGGACATTTGGTATGTTTTAAACTAAGTCATGAGTAGTAATTATACCACTGTTGATGCCCTTGCATTGAACAGTGCCGGTATCTGTCCAAATCATATCCTCCTATTCATTATTACCAGCTTCTAACCCCCACCGTAGTCCTGTACTATCGATATTGTCAGCAACCTCACCAAATCGTTTGTGTTGGGGATTGTATCCTTCAAAAGAATCTAAAGGTTCATATTCCTCTTCCGATACTCCGAGACAAGGCATCCACTGAATTGCCTTGAGATAATCACCACCAAAAGAAGCATATGTCTCCCTCACAAGGCGGTAGATATCAATACTATCCGCAATGGACTTGCCGAGTAAAGTCTCTGCCTCCTTGTCAACACAATTCATAACACATCGACGAATAGTCTCGGGAAGATACTGAATTTGAGATAGAGAGTAATTAGACTCGTGCCAGCTTCCCAGCAACATACTCCGTGGAGGAATAGTCTTCTCCTCATCTGATTTGTGAAGGCACATAAAACATTCCCACATTTCATGAAACCATTCCCGATGTCCCCCATTCCAATCATTATAATCTTTCTTATCCCCAATTAAACGTCCACGGAAGGGTGAACAAGATCCAGGGGAAGAGTAACAATCATTCCCCGCCCACCCAGTGAATAATAAATGATGAATGAAGTTGTAATATGAAGGATTGTACTCTTTGAATTGATTGACAAACACAGCCGTTTCCCAATACATCATCTGAGGATCAATCATTGTTAGATCTGGATTCTCATCCTCGAACTCATTCTCACAGTTTAACACCAACCTAGCGTTAATCTTATCCCACTCGTCATAATACTCGGCATGAAAGTTAGATGCTACTTGACGGATGAATTGAAGGAGTAGCTTAGCACGATAACGAAGAGAGAGCGTTTGAAACTCGACATTAGGGTTCAACCGTGGATCTAATTGAAGCAATGCAGGTCCATACCGATGACTCTTTTTGCAATTGCAACAAGAATAATTGTAACCATCATCTTCACACGTATCACAATCAACCCCTTCATTGGAATAACAATGATCACAGAATCCCTCGTCATCATCAAATCCATTCTTTAGATCCAGAAAAGATACGATATCCTCGAAATCCGGTCCGCCATTTGTTGGATTATCCATATGTTCTTTCATATCTTTTGATACTAAACGGAGGTTGGAGTAGTCTAGATTTTGACAACTACTTTCATCAGTATTCCATGGAAACCAACCATTCTCGGCAACCATTTGTAGGATTGGCATATGTGAAGCATCATCACCAGGAGGCCAACATAATTTAGATGAATCTAACATGATGTCAAATGCATTCTTCTTATTTTTTGCAGTGGTTACGGTATCCTTCCTTTGCCTCTTACTAGGAGACGCCCCTAAAGATGAATCACTCATCTTTTGATGTATTATAATAATAGTAAGATGGTATAGGTGTATGTGGGATATATGTTAGTGAAGTTTTATTAGTTTTGCAAAAGATTTTTCTTGACATAAGATATGCTCACTTTTTCTTTTCACCTTGTGTATCTTTCTCCTTCTCAATCCAAACGTATCGTCGTCTAGAATCCACACCGGTAATAATAGCTTTAATGGACGGTGTACTGACTATAATATCAGCATATGATATTCAATATTGTGTAGGATATCGATATTACTTTTTGTGCATATCATGTGTTCATTTATTGAGATTTCATTCTGTTTTTTTGTTACGATACGTAACTGGCACTGTCTCAAAGATATTCAGCATCAATCTCAATCTGACTCTTGGTGTTGCAATACTTTCTTCTTCATTCATATAGAGTGGTAGTATTTGGTATAGTATAGCATTTCATATTCCCAACATCCAGCACCTTTTCAATTGGTGGTGGTCAGTGGTATCCTTGGTGAAGAGATCTTCTCATCTATGTTGATGATCGATCCCTGCTAACCAGGCTGAGTGCACGACATAAGTAATAAGTAAAGTCTCTCGTTAAACATACTATTCTCTAGGTTTATAATGGTGGAAAGTCATGATTCAAAGCAACATAATACAACAACTCTTGCATCCCCATCTTGGCATATGCCCGAGCGGCTAAACGAAATCCTTCTCCATACACACTCTCATCAGTTTCTATACAAAATTGAAAGTATTGTCGTAACTTTTCATCCGATGGTATTGATTCATCCTCATTTTCAAATGTAGCATTCGTATCAGATGTCAAGTTATGTTCAATTGGATCAAGTCCATCATTGAGGAATAGATGTGCAACTAGTTGACATAATCCCTCCTCAACTCGTAGTGGTAATGGATCAGTGAATGGAAAGTTGGGATGCAGCTTAATCCATGCATGTGTTGCCTCGTGTGCCAATATACTAGCTGTTAAATCAGATGGCAATCCACTCAAGATGAGTATCGCCGTTACACCCACTCCTCCATTCTTGCCGATACTACTTCTCCGTTGTCCTGATTTGGAAGAAGATTTAGTTGTATTATGTTCACTCAAACACAATCCTCGTGTCATGATTTGATGACTACCATAATGTTTACTACCATTCTTTTGTGTATTATCATTCAATGCTTCCATACCAACAACAAGGACTGGTATACGTTTCAAATCTTGTCTTGTAACACCAACTACTCCACTACTGTTACTTGAACTATTAAAACTCTCTTCACTAGTAATGAGACCCAATGGACCTTCAAAGAAGTCAATAACCTTATCCCAAAGTGGTACCGCGTCATCGTTCGATGTAACTACCGTTCGACAACATGCCAAACAAACACATCGACCAGTGTTGGAATCACCAACATCTATAAAGTGTTTTGTGGGCGAGGCGAATAATGGTTCAAATCGATGACATCCTGCACATCGTCTTATTTCACCAATAACTTCTTCAGATGTTGTTGTTAGTCCACTATCTCTATATCCACTACTACTATGCTCACTGTTGTTGCTATTTGATTCATTCACTTGTTGTTCATATGGATTGTTCTGTTGTTGCAATGAAGTTGTTCTATTTGGTGTGGCAGCATGATGAGGACACATTCGTTCATTATCAAAGAAGGGATGTTTAAGAAATTCGACTTTGGTTGATTTGCCTTTTGCTTCTCTACCATCTACTGCTGCTGCTGATTGATTAACCATTGTGTTGTTGTTGTTTGCATTAGCACCACTTGTATCATTATCACTACTATTATCATTATCAAACTTGGTAACCATTGGTAATGGCTTCTCACAAACAACACATATCCAACCAAAGTAGGAAGCGAAGCATTCTCTATGGAATGGATGTTCCTCGTCTTCTACTACTACTTCTCTACTGCCTTCTAGAGTTGCCGATCCGTTGTTGACATTAAGAGAAGAGATATCATTAATGTTGGCATTTAGTGATGATGTTAATGATGTAGATGACGGAACCTTGGCATAACAGAATGAATCAATCTTTGGATTAATAATAACATTGCAATGTAAACATTTAAAACAGTTTCTATGATATCTTCTTTCACCACTGAGATGATAAGAAGTTAATTCCACAAAGGTCACGAGCATATGATATCCAAGAAGAGAGGTATTTGTTAGTGGAAGTTCAAAACCATTCATATGCACAAATTCAAATCAATCCGCAACCATTTACACATTCATATCTAGGTTTCAATCAGAACCCAATGCCCAACTCGGTCTGTGACATTGTGCTTAAATTAATTTCTGCTTACCTTATCGATCGTGAGGTATGGATATGACGTTCATTATTTCGGATTGGTTGATTGCATGTGTAGCATGTATATACTGTTGTTGGTTGAGGAGTAGTTTGTTGGGGACGTGGTTGAGGAGGTTGTGGAGTATTGATTGGTGTTGCAATGGGTATTGTTGCTGTTTGTTGAGTTGTTGATGGGCTGTTGTGATTATTACTATTGTTGTTGTTGCTATTGTTCGTTGCAGATGCACCTCGGCGTCTGATACGAGAGAACATATTGATATTATTATATGTGTATTATATGAGTAATAATATAAGAGTTCCAACTATGTGTTCATTCTCTTGCTCTTATACAAGATCAACGTGACATAAAGTTGTAAATTGTGCACATGATGTGGTCTTATAGATTCGGTGGAGATTCTAGCGCTGCTACTATCTTAATTTGCTAATCTAAACTCGATTAAAACTGGGGAACAAAGCCAGTGGTAGGATCAAACTATTACCTATATCTCTGCCTATCAATCTCCTCTTCATAGGTACAAACCTCATCAAAACCAGAGGATACCGAGAGGGGCATGCCTATGAGAAGGAGAAGGTTAATTCCATCTCCCATCCCACATAACTAAATGACACTTTGCGCAGCCTCACACAACAAGCAAATCCCACCAATGAGAATCAACGATGCACCCTCATATTTACTTCTAAACTAACTTTGCAAATAGTTGGTCAAATGACAAAACCAATGGCACTATCGTGATCAGCATGCTCTGGAGATTCTAGAACATGTCTTTGTTTCTGTCTAAAGTCACTTCCGTGCTATATACAATTGACTCCAAAGGATGTTGTACCTCTTATTAGGCGATTTAAAACTCTTCATAAAGTGGGATTCGGCTCTGAAAGATGAGATAGACTAGATTGACAACTTCAAGTTACTTAGCTTAGACTTAGTTGAAAATAGAATAGAAATATAACGATAGTCTATTGTTAGTGCTAATATATAAAAACTAAAGATACATTATTGAAATTATGAATGAAACTATTACTATATGACTCCTAACGATATGTAATACCTCTCATATGGATCAACTATCCGGCTCTGAGACAGAGAATGTACGAAGCAAGTTAATCAAGTGCATTAAGCAATCCACTTGCTCATCACTTTCAATCAAGATCGTCTTTATGACTCTCTACTTCCTCGGCAGTTGCTAATGGTTATTGCACTTGAATCGGAGACGATGATTAAAGTGGTTATGATCTATTTGTAACACACACTCTCTATCTCAATATTATGAGTGGTAAACAAGTCGTAGTCCCACTCCCCACATTTATAAAACTAAATCTATACATTCAAATACATATAGACTTATTCTACAGTGCATCCAACCTCGCCCTCAAATCAGGCAACGCATCCATAAGTGCCTCCTCCTCTTCAGTAGTAGCCACGGCCTCCTCACTCCCTTCGATCTTCGACGGAGCTTCCAATCCAACCATCTTTTGATCCATTTCTATACCAAGTTCAGCCAATACCTGATCAGTGACATTATCAGCCTCTTCTTCAACATCACTTTCATCAAACGCGTCTGCTAAGGCATCATTCATTAATTCCTCTTTCACCTTGGCTGTTTCATTCTGCTTTGCAAATTCAGCCATTGTTTTGGACATTTTAGATGCATCCATTACCCCGTTGGCTGTTGATAATGCATCAGTGACGTTACCCATTGCTGATACCATACTAACTTGTGCAGACATGGCTGTGGCCTGCATACCCACTGATGATAATTGTGCTTTGGTTTCATATAACTTTGCCTTTTGATTACGTAATTGTACCAATTGTTTCGCTTGGGCCTTTAATGCCGTATCTGTTTGTGGATTAACACCTGCAGTCTTAGCACGGAGTTTAATTTGTTGTAATAGTTGTTTCTCTTGTCTATCGAGGTCACGTATATCTCTATCTATACCCCGTTGATTTGATCTTACTGTCTTTTTTGTTTCCTTTTGTGCTGCCTTTGCTTTCTCACGTGGAGTTTCCTTCTTCCACAGGTCTGATATTGGCATCTTTGATATTGTTACTGTGTGATTGTTAGTTTGTATTATGTTGTATAATGTCACCAATTGATTGTATTACGTTTGTATTGGCAGTAGATATAATAAATATCTATAATCCTTCTTTCTGCTGCAATTGCAAACCAGCCTGTATATCAATTGTTATGTGTTTAAGTTTTGATGGATCAACTTACTCACAAACGTCAAAGGTAGATAATATAATAATTGCTTATTACACTAACCGCCGTTAATGTACGCCAATATATGATATGATATATCAACAAGCAAGAATGGTAAGTGCACGTTTGCAAAAAATTGTAGAGTTGTGATAGGTACTCGCAACTATTACTCTCTTACTTCCCTGTTAAATGATTACAGGCACTAAAGAGACCTTAATAAAGCTGATATGTTATATCGTGTATTGTCGCGAGGAAAGGAAATACGGCTATCAATAGTAGAGAGTTGAGTATGTATTGAGTTTATGTTGTGTGTTATATCGATCGGAGATTTACACCTAAACAGTGTAGTTTCCTACCATTTTGTGGTGGTACACTATTGTTGTTGTGCCGTTGCCGGCACACCCATTTAGAACAATTTTCGTAGTTCCAAATAGAATACGACAGCACGCACAAAATCCAATGGTATCTTCTCGCTCTAGGCGCCACTTTACACTTTGTACTATTCACCCTCTCCATTCTCTCATACTAGGTAGATGCAATCTCATCATATCTATTGCAATGAAGTAGTTGAGGGGTAATATATCGGGCTATTGTTCCGACAATGATAAAATATGATGCCATCTAACTTTGAGAGGATAAGGAATAAATGGGACGGCAAGACTAACAATACCAACCCTCCTATCAATGATAACAGCAATACGCAATCTACAACTGCATCTATCCACAATGGCAATAGCAGTATCGATATCAATAATAATAATAA
>Ga0075439_13662_pt1 | contig 10759 bp, 11 predicted proteins | sample MintriSingleCell_FD_74264 | JGI IMG/M metagenome (GOLD analysis project Ga0075439, IMG submission 74264) | Marine eukaryotic communities from Monterey Bay, USA to study complex ecological interactions - Minidiscus trioculatus JGI Plate_4_G5... | ecosystem: Environmental > Aquatic > Marine >... | reverse complement strand
CATGCAGTACCTGAGCCAATCACACAAGTGGTGTAAACACAAGTATCACGCCCTGAAAAGTCGGTATCAGGAGTATACTGCACTTTATTCTCAACCACTGAACATATTCCATTGACTGCTTGAGTCAATATATTCCTAACGTCCAGTGTTAGACTCTCTTCTTGTGTATCATTGTCTAATACATCAACAGTAATCTGAGTTTCAACTAAAGTTCCTGCTTCATCATCATTTGCCACAGGCTTACTTGCCGTTCCAACATCTACATAAACCATGGCTATGTCACAACTACCTGATACGGAATCACAAACCTTATACTGACATGAATCCTGTCCATCAAATCCTAGGCTAGGTTTGTACTGTACTTGATTATCAACCACTACACAAGCTCCGTGAGTTGACTGACTTGATACCAAAGCTCTATCAGCACCATTCGCTAATACAGTCACAATCAAACTAGCTTCCATTTCCACCGGATACACATCATTGTTTAGTACATTAACAATGACAGAAGTGCCATGAGGTGTTGGGGCATTATCGTCGAATGCTTGGACAGACTTACTTGGGCTTGATGATGGTGAAACAGACGGTCCTTTTGAGGGTGCTTTGCTTGGGCTATTCGAAGGAGATAAGCTTGGAACATGTGTCGGCTGATAGGGAAATGATGTGTGAAGTGATAGAGAGAATATATCATGTTAGTAATAGAATGTGTGAATGAAAGTATCCTCTTTCAGATACTTTGCAGGAAATTAAGCTTACCTCTTTTGATGGCGATGTACTTGGAGCTGTTGTTGGATTGGCCGAGGGCGATTGAGAAGGCCCCTTTGATGGCGATACAGAAGGCATGGTGCTCGGGCTCCTTGAGGGCGATAAACTTGGGCCCTGTGTTGGCTGTTAGATGATGATGTGAAGAGAAAGAGATTTTAGGAGAAGGTATCTTCAAGATACATATGCACACAAGAATGCTTACCTCCTTCGTCGGAGATTTGCTCGGAGCTTGTGAGGGAGATAGGCTTGGACTGGTTGTTGGCTGTGAAATGAATGTGAGAAGAAGAAGGAGAACATATTGCATGTGAGTTGTTGAGAAGTTTGCATCGACGGTATCCTGAGAGACAGATCATCATATCCTCTTGATCTCTTCTTACTTACCTCGTTTGACGGCGATCCGGTCGGCCCCGTTGAAGGTGATTCCGAGGGCGAATCTGTCGGATTCGATGTCGTTGGACTTGATGTTGGCTGTGTAAATAAACAAATGAATTGTGTTACAAGTACAATCAATGTCACGTAAGGTAAAGGGTCAAAGCAATTGTTGAACGTGCATGTATTAAACTTGAAATGAAGCTTACCCCACTTGACGGTGATTGTGACGGATTCTTGGAGGGGCTTAATGTAGGTGTGTTAGTGCTTGGTTCCAAGCTTGGTGAATCAGAAGGCATTTCAGTCCACGATTCATCCCAAGGACATACTGTATCATCATATGTAGAAGTGGCCAAAGAAGCACAAGAGTCATTAAAGAATCCTACAAGCTTCCATGATGGCCTAACAGATATGGGCTGGCCATCACATACATAAGATCGGACAGGAAAGTTTGGTGTCGAATGTCCTGGAAATTGAAATTCCGTGCCTGAAAAGGGAGTGAAGTGATAAGGATCTTGGCCAAAGTGGGTCGATGACCCGCATCTTATGTAGAACCAAGGTAAGTATCCTGCCGAAGGAGTCGTTTTGCCAGTGCAAACAAGACTTGCAGAAGCATCTCCACAGGACGTTGTGCTACTTGGGGAAGAAGTAGCAACGGCAGCAAAGCGTGAACCAAGCTGATACAAATCAACATTTCGAGGAGTGTATTCATTTTCGTTATGCTCTTCGATAACAACTTCGTCTCGAAGTGGATCTGCAATGGCCTTAACGGATCCCAGATCACTTGAGACAAGATATTGCCGAGTGCTATAGCTCTCTCCGGGTTCAAGTTTACTTCCAGACCACCAACTTTAGCACGGATTTGAGAAAAGAAAAGTTTGTGTAAGATATGAAATGAAATGTCACGTAGAATAAAAGAAATGGAGAGCTAGAAAGAGTACTCACTTGATTGTGAACACACTATAGTCACGAGCTGAACTGCCGATCCGCCTCCTACCTGTCCCGTCTACATCCTTATTAGTGTATTCTTCTCCTTGTCCACTAAAGATCAAAAGGGAGAGAGAGTTAGTATGTGGTTTCTATTGAGCAATCAAATAACAATAGCGCAGACTTACTAAACATAGGTAAAGGCCGGGGTAGAATCGGGATCGTAGTTGGGAGGTGCAACATCAGCAACCTCAGTATTCAAGCGAAACTCAACCGGAAGGGGGTTTGGGTTTCCTCTATTATCAAAGATGGAATTCACTTCGTTAATAGCAGCTTGAGTATTAGGTCCGTCTTTACCATCATCATCATAATATACTGCAAAGTATACGAGTTTTTGGCGTGTATTCCACGACCAATGTCTAACGAATGCGATCTGTATACTTTCTCCAGAAATTGAATTGACAAACTTGAGGCCACTGCCCGAACCACCATTCATATAAGGTGTAGTCCTGCCAAAACCAGTTTCATCCCGTAGATTACATCGCAAAGTAACCTTGCCATTCCAGTCACGGTGGTAGGCACAGTCAGGACTTGAATTGGCCGGGACCTTGAGATCTATTTCTGTATAGCCTTCCCAAACTTGATCAGAGTTGGGACAGCGACAGGTCGGCACCATGCATCCATTAGGAGGATTTGTATCTACGGCACATCCCTCTGGCTTACGGCACCATTTAGTAAGCTCGGGCTGCTTGACGATTAGATCATTTGTAGCAAATGTAGTGTATCCCCATAAGTTCTTTAAATCCGTACGTTCACTTGATAAGCGGGCACAAGTATAACCGGGAGGACTGGGTGTTGGTCCATCATTGCCCCAAGGTTTTAACTCAAGATGATCCACATCAGCTGGATCTTGATAGTTGAATAAACCAGTTTGAGGATTAGGTTCAAGTGCCCATGGTAAGTGGGAACTACGAACTCCAGTCCATGCAGCGTTGAAGTAAGTGAGGTCAACATCTAATGCAGGGGCCGAAGGTGGGGCGAAGCTGTTGGTGTGGATGGATGGAAGAAGATTAAGAGAGAGGTATTAATGGATGAGTTGAGTTGATCATTTAATGATGTATAAAGTATGATAAGAAACGAATAACTCACTTGTGCATCATTTGTGTGTGTTCAAGAATACCATTCCCACAATTAGTATAGCTATTAATGGTAATCAAACTCGAGGTAAAGGGAGTATCAACATGAGCTGGAAGATGCGCGTTTAGCGGTTTGTGACGATGAAGAGAGACAATAGTAACTCGAGTTAGTGCATACAGCTTGCAAAAACAAACAAATGAAAATGCATACAGGCCAAATGAAGCACTTGGATCTCAAATACTTCACATTGAACACATGGATTCATAAGATGAAACAATACTAACGCGGACTTTCCAGAAGTGCCCCAACTGGCAAACATACAAGTGTTACCGTTACAACTCTTGGCCAAACTTGGACTAAAGAAGGGTACATCGGTATAACTACCGTCTTTTTGGTAGGCACCTGCTTGATGTAAGAAATGTTTCTTACAAACATCTACACCAAAAGCTTGTTCATCCTTTACGGGGTTACCATTATTATCGTATAAGACGTTACCAGTAACATTATCATAGCATTGACCACTTAGGTGTCCGTTTACTGCAACAGATTGATGTACTTCGTCAATCCTATTTTAACAATTTGCAAAAAGAGGTGTATTAACATTAACATGAGATTGAAAAGATGAAACTGCAAAGGACACATGATATGAACACAAAACCCAATAGTCAATCCTATAGACATTTGCAATTATATGATGACAACATTAACTCCAACCCAATGCCTATTCCAATCAACAAAACGTAGACACATAACTAAAGCACAGAGACACACTATGACCGACGAGAGACATAACTAATTCCACTATATCTAAAAAAACTCACCATGGCGCATCAGTGTGTGCCTGAGGAGGCATAGTCTCACCCCACATATCAGGAGTATAATGTGAATATATATTACCATTTGTACCTACACGGATTGACCATGAGGTATTAGTATTAACATCAGTATGAGTCATTAAAGTTTGAAACAATCCTTCTTCAAAGTCACTAACTGTGGCCGTATCCCAATTTGAATTTGGATTCGTTCCTGGCCAATCATGTGTAAATGTTGTTGTGGATGATGCTGTCGATGGACATATTGATTCAGGCGAAGGTGCATATGTTGTGTACTGTTGGAGAATATCGGTTAATATTGCATTATCAAGTTGCTCGGTGGAGTAGGCTGTCGTGAGATGTAGACTACTGGCGGAGATTAATCCTACGACGGTGGTAAGAGATATCATTCTTGGAGGTGTTGTGGTCTACGTCCAATATCCCTGGCTAATTGCATACTGCAATTGCAATCCCTCGCTCACTCGTTCGATAATCGTAAATGAAACACGACGACACATTATTATGACCTTAAGACATATTGAAACGGACTACGGGGGCAGAGAGTCCGCCCGTTCATAAATTTGGTGGTTGCTGTTCGTTTAAAGTGGACAACGGGGCTCCCCGATGAGAACTTAACATGTGGAAGGCATTATAAAGACTGTCCTTTAAAGTTTCACCATCCATATTTTTCAGGCAGGTTAACCATCTCAGTACTGCCCCCTTTCGTAAAAAAAATAATTAGTGAATCGAGTTTGTTGTTGAAAGTAACGGTGGCTGGCTTCTCTCTTTTATTAGCCTAGGTATTTGTGCTTGTATTGATTATAAAGCAAGGTACTACCCCAACCAAATCCTACGGCGGAAGATGATATAACTCTCCATTGCAATACCAAAATGATGATAATGAAACCCCAAACAGTAACACTCATCATTGCAATTGCGACACTCTTCTCAACATCCACTGCTGCACAACAACAGCAACAATATCTCCGTGCCACCATCCAAGACAATATAATACCGACCAATAATAAAGGAAATGATGGGATAATAATAGATTCTATAGATGACGAAGAACCACCACTCTCAATCAATGAAGAGGAAGAAGGATACTCTCTCATTGCACAGCAGTTTACAAACGATCCCTTCGCCTCACATGATAATATACAAATGATACTCAATGGACAATTAAAATTAGCTGGTATTAGATATCATCCAACTAGTTTTGCAATTGGTGATAATAATGAGGAGTATTCGGAAGTATATGGAGATTTTTGTGTCTATGATACACAGATAAACAAATCCAATCCTTCGTATTATCCAACTATTAAGGATGTTATGAGCACGTCTAACCACTGTGGTGAACATCGATATAGTATTTTATTAAATGAGGTTATGGATGCTATTGAAAATAATGGAGATGAGGATAAGGTTAAGACACTTCAACCGGATGGTTTGGTAAGTTTATAGTTTTTGTGCATGTCTTGTGCTCGTTTTTAAATTGCTCACATAAACATCTACACCTTACACCCCTACCTTCTCCACCCACACAAACAATACAAACAGATATTTCATCAAGGTCACTCGGGTGCAGGACTTATATCAAATGCTCTATCAGGTGCATTTGATTCCACCCTTGTTGTATCCGAGCATCAGGCATTACATTCGGCACTCTCAGCTTGTGATGTAATTCACAACCGATACAAGTCTGATAATTGTTCATCATCCAAGCAAGAAAAGTTGATAAGGGATGTTATCACACTATTGGGACGTACGGATGATATGAATGTTGAGCACTTATACCTCAAGTTTGAAAGTGCATCAACTGCCTATCTTTCAACAATACGGAAACTTTATCCCATGGCTAAATGGACCTTTTCCTACCGTAAGGCTGAAGAGACACTTTCCAAGAGTATGGAACGGAAGAGGAATGTTACTTGCCTCAAGGCCAAGCGTAATCCTACCATGGCATTAGCTAACAAGTCTAGTGCTAACAACTTGGATTTAGAGCAGCTATCTTCTCATGAGGTTTGTGCTCTTCATCTTTCGACATTATTCGAGGAGGCTGTGAAGGAGCATGAGGCATCCGGTACGGGTATGCTCATATCATATGATGATATATTAGAAAGTAATACCATCATTATTGATAAGGTGCTGCCCTACCTCGGGTTACAAGTTGATACACAAGAGACCAAGGATAGAGTATTTGATATCCTCAAGACAAGAAGTAACTCTAGAAGTAGCAAGAAGAGCGGGAAAGCATGGGATATATCAGAAGAGGGTGAGATTGAGATTAGTCTAGAGGTCCATGATGCAGTTAAAAAGTTTATGAGTGGAGTGGATTGGGGTGGAGAGGAGAAGAAGCAGGTTTAAGTTTGTAGTATTAGGATAATGAACTGTAGGTAGACCAGTTGTTTAAAAGTTATTATACTTGACAACGTAGCCTTATAACTAGTGCATAATAGATTCAGTGAAGGAAACAACCAGATTGGGTTCAACAGGAAACAACCAGATTGGGTTTAACTACTAAACTCGGAAGAGGAGTATATTATGTTCTAGGCAGGATACCGCCGAGCAAATCTAATGATTCTAAGTATCATTCTAGATTCTCGTAATACATTTCCTAGTGACCAATGCTTACATAGTTTTATAAGCATTACTCACTGCCAGGAATGATCTCAGCCATGTAGAATGACTCCATATAGATGACTCCACCAACAAGTACCGCGGCACCCTTAAGAAAGGATACCGTATTGCCCATGCAGTTTTCGCAATTGTACATCAGTAATCATATGTACAATTGACTTAACTTACAGTAATGCGATGTAATATCATCATTCATCATTAACAGTACTATATTATCATCTTATCAACTAGACTGCAGGCACCTACAATAAATCAGTATATCAACAACATTACAGAGTGTAATAATAAATTGTACGTAGATATCAACAGTTGAATGGAATTACAGAGTAGTGCTATGGCATCTGCTATTCCCCCAAAGTTTTTGCACCCAGAATTTTTAAGTCAAGATGAAAACAATATATCAGTTACCAAACTATGGAATTATCTACCACCAGGATTGAAGATTCTTATTCTTTGCAGTGAAGAAGTTGTCAAACTTGATGGAATAATACGATTCTATTGGCAACAATTTCCTGATGTGCCTTGCAAACTATGGCATAATCCCCATCACTCTATCCTATTAGCAAATTACTATGCTCGTGATAGTGCAATGTATAAGGTAGCAAAGAGCCTTATTTTCAATGCAAACTTTTCCATATTTGCAAACAGATGCGGTTGGATAAATGGCAATAATGAAGTGGATAAAACCCGTACTATTACATTCAGATATGCAATTACTGTCTTTTCAAAAAGATTACATCATTATGGTGAATGTCATCCCCAGCTTCGGTTAGTTGGTGTTGTAGATTTCGAATCTCAACGATTGATGGAATTCACTTGTCAGAAAGAGTTTCCTAAATTATACGAGGCATATCAAGTTTCCAAATTAAACCATTCTAATACCTTCCAATATACCCAAAAAGAATCCAAGATAGATAAGCACAATACTTGTTTAGCAAATAAGACTGTCAATCATATGAAGTCAGCCTTTCCACAAAGTAAGCCAACGTCAAGTAATGTGAGGCCAAACCATGGTAATGAGGAGAAACAGTTATGTATAGTGTTTGTGGATGATTTAAGCAAAGACCGGTGTAGTATCAAGATTGGAGAGCGTACCCAGCTTAAGTGGTTGTTTAGTGATTATGCCGAGGAGAGGAACATGTCGTTACGATCATTCCGCTTTATATACAAGGGTAGGACCTTGTTCCTTAGCTCTATTGGTAAGAAGACATGCAAGGAAATGGGCTGGGTGAGTGGGTCTGAGGTATTAGTTATAAACTTGAATGCTATTGAAGAAGAAGAAAACACTTCAAACAAGGCATCAGGGTCCAATCAAAAGAAGATGACATTTCCCAAGCCCACCAAGAAGAGAAGTAATGGTAAGCAGAAGAAGAAAAAGAAGAAGCAGCCAATAATTATTGAGAAGTCGGAAGAGGATCTAAAGTTAGAGCACTCCAAGCTACTCGGCAAGATCCACGAAGAAGCAGAGTTAGTTCGATTCAAGGACATTAGGCAGAGACTTAACAACTTGCTACTTGTTTGTAGTAAACCCAAGTCCAAGTCAGTCAAGAAACGAATTTGCAAATCATCTTCACTTGACCCTCCTCCGCCGCTTGAACTTATGAGTTCTTCTTCTTCTGAAGGGCTAGGCGGTAAGGCAGGGAAGACTCATTATAATGTCATAGTTGGAGATGTATCCAACCTTTACAAAACAAGAAAGGGTTCGTCGTCTATACAACGGCAACAGCGTCAACTTGATTTGCATGGTATGAGACAAGAACAAGCTTTGGATGCTCTTGATAAGAACTTACCTACTTGGTATAATACTGCCATGTCGGGATCATATCCTTTTGTGATACCTGTAGAAATAGTCTGTGGTGGGGGTGCTCAGATACTGAGTGAGGTTGTTGAGAATTGGATCAAGCGGAATGATCAAGTAGCAAATGCCCCCCAGGCAAGGATATCATAGCAAGAAGTGCTTAGAAGAGACATCCTAAGCAAAGAGAGTGGAATAGTAGGTTAGGAGCTATAGTAGAGTAGAATAACAATATAATAGGTTAGGGTTAGTAATATGTTAGTTCTGAGGTTTCCTTCAGGATAGTATAGTTCTTTTTGCATATCTTCTCCTAGCTCATAATGCAACGCTCCGGTTCCTTATCTACTTATGAAATGATATCCTATGTAAGGATGGGGAACATTAGCAATATAGATAGATGTGCTTGTACAATTCTAGCTTATATTCTTACTCCTAATCTATTCTTCGTTTCTACATAACTCTACAAACTACCAATTCAGCAACTGAAGTATATCGCTTTAGTGTATCCTTGCCGGTCTCCTCTGACACCTACCCGGGGCCTCTCCCTCGGTCATCTATACATATTATATGTCTCCATATTGGAGGCATTATGATCTTCTTTATACATGATAGCCTTACATCTGCAAATCTTCAAAGACAAACACACCGACGATGTTCTCGTCGTCGTCGTCTCTAACGTTGTCCTTCTCCTTAGCTTCTTGAGGAACCGCCTGTTCTATCTCGTTCACTTTCCTCTCTTGAGGCAAATAAGTACCATTCAATAGCTCGTGACGAGATGCTGCTGCTTCTGCAGATGACGAGCCACTTCTTGATATTCTATCATAGCATCGACGCAAACGAGCATTCGATATTAGATTATACATATGATATGTACTCCACTCATATTGTATGACGGATTCTGCTAACCTAGCCTCGTCTTCAATCTCTTGTGGACTTAGAGATATATCGATAGGGATTGGTGGACTTGTTGGTGGTTGCATTGTCCCTTTGGCATGAAGAATATACCAGGGAGGGGGAGAGGAGGGAGTAGGCGCTGCTTGCGTTGGATGCTGCATCTTCATACTTTTAGTTTTAGTGATCAGAATCACAACTTAGATTATCCAATCCTTACTTTACTCGAGTGATGAAGAACATACATGCTGTAATAGGAAAAGGCAAGATTCCCCTCAACAAAGCTCAACAAAGCCGCTAAAAAAAAGAGTTGTTTTGTCTTTCTTTCTTCAACTAATAGTACACGTATCTGTCTCAAACTGAAGTTCCTTTGAAACAAGCATGCTCAGATCTCATCTGAGAAAAGGCGCTACCCCCTAAGATAGTACGCATAATGAGAAGGATCTTACCGATCAGAGGTAACTATGATAAAGAGGAGAAGGGGGGGGGAGAGTCTATCTGCAAATCATGACCTATGTTAACATGCTATCTTTTACTTCCTATTGCAATACTACTTCTAACTCCTACTATAATCGACCCTCACTCCTCTCTTCTTCAAAGAAGTACCTTGACCTTGGGTGGGGATACTTTTGCTTCTACTGTATCTATATCTACTGACTTCTCTAACTCTAATCACACGACCTATCTATCTTTCTATTCTAGCTTGTTGAGGGGTGAGGACTTGATTTGTACATGTGGTATCTCGGCCTCAAGAGTTGATACCGAGCTAACACTATTTTTACAATTTGTGTGCATATCATATGCACATATCCATCTTGCAGCCTACACACCTGACACCGGGTGTATATCCTCTCATCATACTCGATGAAGACGACTAGACTTCATTATATCAAGTAACCGGTGCTGCTTCTACATTATCACATTGACTCAATGCACACTTCATGTAAGTTGCAACACTAGACGAGCAATTGAAACCCGTCGGTCTATCATATCTTGTAGAGCATAACTTGTAAAGCTTGTATGATTCTTGACATGGTGATAACGATGGCGGTGATATATGTTTATTATGCTTCTGTTGTTCTTCTTCGTCGACGTGGTGTTGTTCGTGAGGGCCAAGAAGTCGATGTCGTCTTCTTTGACTTAGCTTGCAACTCGGCATTGGCTTGCTCCTTATCGCTCCGTTGTCGATGTTGAGAAGAGGATTTACTACTTTCGTCTCTATCTCTCTCCTTACTATTTCTCGAGGTAGTACTTGATCGACGAGATGATGATGATTTCTTTCTTCTACTTGCTGTTGATTCTGGTGGAACTGATGTGATGAGACGTGTACTGTCATGATGATTGATAACATTCGAGATGAAATAGGATTGTTGTTTGCCGTTAGGTAGCAAGACGAGTACTGCTCTTTCTTCATACATATTGT
>Ga0075439_12565_pt1 | contig 10759 bp, 8 predicted proteins | sample MintriSingleCell_FD_74264 | JGI IMG/M metagenome (GOLD analysis project Ga0075439, IMG submission 74264) | Marine eukaryotic communities from Monterey Bay, USA to study complex ecological interactions - Minidiscus trioculatus JGI Plate_4_G5... | ecosystem: Environmental > Aquatic > Marine >... | reverse complement strand
ATGTTATTGATCGACCACAAATGCTTACTTTATCGACGAACTCGGGATTACTTATCCTGTGTGGAATGTCTTTGAGGGTAAATGCATCCATCAGTCGAATATTATTTTCTCCTCTGAAATTCGACGATGTGTGTACAACTATATTATCACTTGTATCAATACGAGAGGACTTCGTCCATCATCTGGTTCGGGTTCGTCACAATCTGCTAGATTGTGAATAAACACTGGTGGCCGTAGGAAAGAAGTACCAACCTTCCAACCCTCTTTACCATTATTCATACCAAACCTTTCTTTTGCTACTACCTTCCATTGATTAGTAGTTAAGGTATTAAACTGTTTATTTAGTATATCTAATGTACATAAATCTTGACCCGATGCATACGATAAGATTCGATCTCCCAAATCACTCTGATACAACCTCAACAAATCAAATGATTTCGGCATTTCACCGAACCGTTTAAGACGTTTAGCAGACCTTGGGTAAGTAGAATTAATACGTTTCCCTGACGATGACATGATAGATATGGTATGTACTAAAGATATATTATTTGAGTAAAATTTATAATAATTTTCTTTCGTCCCCTTTGCAATAGCAAATAAATTCACAGTCTTACATCAGATAAGTCAGCGGCCAATCAACACTCTATATAATGATGATTGATTACACTTGCAACAGTACGCAGTCGACAAGGAGTTAACTAGTAGCAAGACATCTTGCAGCTGCCTTGTCTAGCTTTGGATATAGCGGGCATATTTTAGAGGGGACCTTCTTTCTATTGGGGTAGCCCGCTTACCCGCTATCCACAGAGTCTGCTTTACAAGCTAGGGAAAGCGGCTCCATAACGGCAAGATGGTACGCCCAACACAACAAACAAGCACCAAACGTAAGCGTAAGAGTAATGATCTAATATGGGCACGAGATGGTGATCATAAAAATGCCCAAGAACATCCCTGCTACCTTCTTGAAAATAATTGCAATGAAGGTGCACCATCTAATAATAGTGATAAAGTTTGGGTAGAATGGTCATCGAATGGTACTGTTGCTTGTATACCAAAGAGTCGTATATCTACCAAAGGATTATCATCAAGGCGCAGGCGTACTAATAATAACAATACCGAACAGGCGAGCGTTGCAGAAAAGCCAACAATAAACAATACGAAACAGAAACGTACGCCATCTACAAAACGATCAGAAGTTGATCCATCTACGTCTACTTCTAATAGTAATACAAATGCAATACCTGAACTAATATATCTTGAAAGGTGTGGAATCCCCGAGGTAAATGGCACTTATTACCTCCAGGTAGCTGATGCACGAGAAGATGGTCTATCAGTGGACAATGGAAAGGATGGAGTTGCTCCAGTATATAGGAAAAAGGGAATTTTGAAGGGGGAAAAAGACATTGAAATTTATCGAACTGCAAGCACATTAGGGTATGGGCATTGGTATATTGGTACTCCATCCATTAGTTTTTACAAAATTAGTTATAAAATGCCTCCTCCTTTGCCCAACCGCCCACAGAGGATTGGTAATATTCCTTTCTTGCCTCCAATTGAGGATTGGGAAAGAGCCGAGCATGGCCTTTATCCACTACCAAAAACATACAAGTTGATTCACGAAAGTAGAAGGCCCGATCAAATATTGGTTGAAGGGTGTGGAATTCCTGAGTTTAATGGCATTTATAACTACTATCTAACGTATATGGATGCTCCATATTATATGAAAAGAGATGTAGAATATTTCAGGGGGGGAGCTGTGAACTTCAGAATTTATCGGGATCTGGGACAACATCATAGACAGACGTGGTATATTGGTATTGACCGTACTGAGAGGTTTTATAAATTGGTTTCACACCACGTACTTCCTCCATTGTACGGTTGGAAGGTAATGGGGAAGGGCATTGATCCAGCCCCGACTTTGAAATACGTATGTAAAACAAGAGATGACAGTATTACTTCTTCAGTTAGTGATAGTGCCGAAGTAAAGAAGGAAGATACAAAAGTGAAGGAAGAAATGTATGGCGGAGAAACAGATGAAGAAGAAGATAAAAAGATTGCTGCTGTGCCATCTCTCGTGTCATCTTCGTCACAGCTCACGACTAGTGCTTATGATGAAGATACAGATGATGATGTTGCCCCAGATCCAGTTCAATCTACTCAGCTTAAAGTCAAAGAAGAAGAGGAAGATACTGATAACGAAGGTATTTCACCTGATCCTGTTGAGTCTGCTCAGATTAAAATTAAAACAGAAGAAGCAGGGGAAGATACCGATGACGAAGCACCCGCCCCGGATCAAATCCAATCTTCTCAAATGAAATCAGAAGAGGACCTATATGGACAAGATACGGATGAAGAAGATGGGAAGGTTGCAGATGCTCCGTCTCCTATAGCATCAGCCAAAGTGAAGAGTGAGCAAGTAAACAGTTATGATATGGAAACTGATGATGAAGATAGCAAGCTCGATGCTCCATCACCCGTGGTATCATCTCAAGTAAAGAAAAAGGAAGTAAATAGCTATGATATGGACACGGATGACGATATTGCACCGGATACAGTTCAACGGTCAGAGAAACGTGCACCATCTACAAAACGGTCAGAAGATGAATCAAACGATAGTACCACTGCAACTCTTAATGCAGATAAGGATAGCAAATCAGATGATGAGAGAATTCCCGATCAAATATTGGTTGAAGGGTGTGGAATTTCTGAGGTAAACGGCACCTATCAACTAGATTATGACGATGAGGATAGTGGATACTATAAAAGCGGAGATTGGAAAGGTGAGGTACAGGACTTCGTAATTTATCGACAAGAGCATTACTGGGAATCAAATGATAACCATACTTGGTATATTGGTCTTGGCATAGGAATCCGCTTTTACGAATCTACAAGAAATGGTAAATTTCCTCCATTGTACGGTTGGGAATTATCTGATAATGGTCTCGATCCAGCACCAACACTAACATACAAGTATAAATCAGTCGATGACAACATTACCTCTTCAATTAGTGATAGTATCCAAGAGGATACAAAAGAAAAGCAAGAGAAAGGATACGAGACCGATGATAACAATAGTGAAAGTGAGGCCGAGTCTTTTGCATCATGTGAATCAAAGTCCATTACAACATGGGATTCTAGTAACGAAAAGTATAACGAATCCGCCAAAGTTTATCTTTGGTGTGAAGGGCAGTATGGATATAAGGAGTATGCACTTGTATTGCTTCCATACAACTATTATCTTTTCTGGAAGAAGCTCAAGAGATGTAAAACTTTTGGTGATATTCGGAAGTTATGTGGTAAAGGTCATTATTATAACTTTGAGGAAAAGTATGCGATGAATCATGATATGAAACATGATTATGACTCCGATTATGATGATTATGATACTTGTCTGAAAAATTTGACTGATAGTACAAAGGTTTGTATGGATGACTTTGATTTGTCAGAACATAGTGAATATGGAGATTGTACAGCTGTTGGGCACTTTCCTCCACTTCTCGAGCAAGTCATGTGGGAGGCGGCAAAAGAGGATAAAGAGCGGCATGGATGGATGTTGGAGTATGGTGAGGTTGAAGAGCCATGGGGGATGGGGGAACGTTGGCTAAAGTTCAAGCCTGTAGACAAGGACAAAATATTCAAAAAGATCGAAGAACTTGGATGTACAGTGAAGCACTTCCCTAAATTGGGAGAGGAATTCACAAGCATGTTTCAGATGTGAGAAGTTATGTTGTAAGATACTATTGAAACATTATGTCTGCTGATCACAGACCTCTTCCTTCTGACAAGAGTATATCCAAGCAGCTAATACAACCACTTGAACAACAACCGCATTAACAATTGTACTTGTATTTGGTGAGAATGCAGCTCCACCAATCTCAACTAAACCATATATAATCAATCCAACATCTGCCAATCTATTATTCCCAACTTTAACTCCCCACTGAGATAATACAAATGATAAAGGACCAACTAAACACCATACAATTGCAAAGATCTGCCCTGCAAATGGCAATTCATAATATGTAGGCAATCCTGCCAATACTAATAATTGTGATGATCCATAGTAACAATCTATAAAATGAGATATGCCAGCTATACCATATAATGATCCCATTAGTAATCGAAACTTGTTTAGATTCTCTTCTTTATTATTTGATATTGATGTTTCTATGTTTATGTCTTGTTGCTGCATATTAGTATTATCGTCTCTGTTGAATAGATATCGGGTACTACTACTGCTGCTTCTACTACTTCTAATATTAGCGCAGTTGTTACTTCTTCTAATCGAACAATAATCTTATACTAATCTACTTCGCTCTATTGATTTGGACTTGGATGACGAAGAGAAGGCAGTGCATCTATTATCATCATTGTTAATGGTATGTATCTGAAATGATTCAATCTCTTGGATGATGCATATTACTACTACACAAAGTAAAGTAGTAAATCTACCCATTTTGCAATATACTTGGTGTATTTGCCGATGTAGATAGATGATAGATGAGAAGGTGGAGGAGAAGTGGAGTAGGAGAAGAGAAACTTCACGAGTTGTCGAGAGTTATGTGATGCTTGCAATTTTTGATACTACGTCGATATATATTGAAAGTTGAGTAGCGGCTCATCAAGTAGCTAGTATAATCTATGGCATATACACGTCAAGAGTATATATCTTCGTATATTGTAATTTTGTATACCCACCACGCTTCCGTTTCCTTTGAGTTTGCAACTAGCAAAACGGTTGTGAAATTTTATTCTTAGATCGAGTTTTGTCATCAAATTATCATCTGAGGGGCACCTCGTACTTCTATCCAATATAGCATCATGAAACGACCTAGACCATCATCCTGTACCTCGACTACAATGTATTCATCTACATATACAACAGCGGCGCTGTCGGTACTTTATTATATCCTCGCCGTATCCACAACAATAAAGGTATCCTCCTTTTCATCTCCTCGAGGAACAGCAACAATATTGCAACCTCAATCGTTTATTAGTACCTCTGTACATAATGCATATCAATATAATATAATTTCTTCATCTAGTTATAAATATACTACTCGTCATCGTGGGCATAATCAGCAGATATCAATACTGAAGAGTTCAATTGAGGATACCATTGAAACTTCAGATTCCGATTGGGGAGATAGCATTGATAAAGAAGAAACATTACTATTTAACAGTGCCTCGGATGCAGCAAAGGCTAATATAAATACTCTAGATGTCATTACTAGCGGTGGGAGTATTAGTGGTACAAGTATCGAGGGTAGTACAAAGCAGCAGCAAATTCAAGATGTACTCTCCTCACCAGAATTACTTGATCCTGCTTCTATCTTAGATGCTACCATTGGGAATACCCTTCCTCAACCAACTACCAAAGTAGGAGAACGAGAAGAGGGATGTGTGCCTGAATTGACCACAAATCTATTTGATACAGCATTGGGTGCAGCTGCTTCTATGAAAGAAACATCATCAATCTCTACTTCAGAGAATGCAGTGGCCAAATCCAAAGAAGAAGATTTAGAACTAACCCGATTAGCAATACTGAAACATATTAACAGATATGATCTATCAATGAATCAATTTGACGATAATGACGATGACGAGTTAGATGAATTGGGTGAAACTGCACAATATTTAGATAATTTACAAACACCAAATCCTACATTTGAATATGAAATTGATAAATTATCAGAGATACAAGTTACCAACAAGAAACTAACTGAAAAGTTAACAGCACCATCAATACAAAAGATATTAAGATACACTATACCTGGAAAGTCCGCGTTAGTATTATTTTATCATATGATTTCGTGTTTTTCATGTGAAGTACCGGTGATTTGACTACTCCATTTGAACTTTGTAACTTCATTTGATTGCCTTTTGCAAGCCGTATGCACTAACTTGAGTTACTGTCGTCTCTTTTCATCTCCATAAACCGCGAAACGCGCATCTTCCAGCCATTGGTATATGGTTGTGTTCACCCGTCTTATCAATGATTGACACAGCCGCGGTGGGATTACTATCCGGAACATCACAACAGGCGGCATTAAACCCTGCAGTATCAGTAACAGACTACGGTGCACTAGTCGTGGCATTCATGTATACAGCCACAACCAACTTAATTGCCGCATCTGTTCAAGAAGATAAAGATGATTATTTGAGTGATAGTACGTTGAATAATGAACGGGGTATGGAACAACCCAAGACTATATCAACATTGGTCACGGCATTGAAGTTGGCATTATATGTCGGGAGTGTATTCGGCGTGTTGATATTTACTTGTGGTAAACAGTTACTCAAATTGTTAATTGGGAATGATAACTTGGATCCCGAAGTGTTCAGTGCAGCGCTTCGGTATGTTCAGATACGATCAATTGGTATGCCTGCCATGGTTGTTATTGGTACTGCACAGTCTGCCAGCTTGGGAATGCAAGATGTGACCAGTCCATTATATGTATTGTTAGCTGCGGCCGTGATTAACTTTTTTGGTGATGTATTGTTGGTTCCGATGAAGAATGGAATGTTTGGCGGAGCGGCTGGTGCCGCGTGGGCTACCGTGGCTTCTCAGTATGCTGCCTTATTATTCTTTGCACGATGGTTAACTACTTCTGCATCTTCGTCGGTGGCGGGGGATAATGAGGCGGCCGAGGACGATGATAAGACTTCTGGTGATAGTACCAACGATAGGAACAAGAGAAAGTGGAATGTCCCCGATGTCATAGCTGACAAAGGGAAGACTTTCATCAGGTACTTGTCATCGTCCAAGTTAGCAAGGAGAGCTCGTCGTGCTGCTTGTTCTAGTGCTGGCAGTGGTAGGTTTATTGAGGATGCCTCGGTACCTGAAGTTTCAAATGTATCCCCTTCACGATGGAATGCCAAGATACGTCGATCAAAGAAACAGAATCAAAAGAAGGCACAACCGAAGACACGTGGCTTTCTTTCCAGCTCGGGTCTATCCCTCCGGTCATATCTATCATTATCCAACCTCAACAAGTCCAAGGCAACTCAGTTCTTGCCTTTTGTGATTCCTGTTACAACCACATCAATAGGGAGGTATGTATTACATCTATGTTGATATGTTTTATATTGAGATACATATACCAATTCTTGTTTATCTTTCTCTATATCAGGATCTCGGGATACATTGCAATGTCGCACGTTGCATCTTCTACACTCGGGACATATGACATGGCTGGACATCAAATCATCTTTTCAATCTTCTGTTGTCTGACACCATTTGTCGATGCACTATCTCAAGTGGCACAGTCCTTTGTTCCGGCAGTATTTGAGGCCAAAGAGAAGAGTCAAGAACGTGCTAATGCACTTCGTAAAACTATCAATAACTTCCGAAAAGTGGGTGTTGGCTTCGGACTTACCTTGGTTACCTTGGTATCCTGTATACCACTGATTAGTAAATTCTTCACCACTGATCCAATAGTATTGCAACGAGTCAACGGCGCTATACCAGGTGTTGGACTATTCATGCTTGTCAATGGACTAATGTGTGCCGGAGAAGGGACGCTGTTAGGGCAGAAGGACCTCAAGTTCTTACGGAATATGTATGCAATCTTCTTTTTTGCAGTGCCATCGTATATGTTAAGATTGAAACATCGGTCATTAGCGGGGTTACAGACGGTCGGTATCGGAACTATGTGGATTTCATTCTCGATATATAATTTGATACGAACATCTTCATGGCACTTGAGATTAGCACAACTTCAGCGGAGAACACAGAGAGAAGTTGATGCAGTTAGTGTGTAGGAGGAAGAGAACATATGACACGAGAGAGAGCTACATAAAGGCGTAAGATTTAAGTAAGATATGTCACATAGTTTTGAACCTCTTCAATTTAGAGAAGTACCAACGCTGTGTGTCCTCAGGTGTTCCATTAGTCGAACCTAGATTCAAACCAATTCAATTTTGAGGAATACCTTAAAGTACATCCGAGATCTTCAAGTTTCTTGAATATGACATCCTTGTCTTTCAAATCAAATCTTAGCCAGTATTTATCAGATTTTCTCCATAATTCAATGTCAGCCCAATCTAGCATCCAGCCACACCGCGTTTCATCCAAATCTGTTGCCATCTGCATGACTTCTTCAATGAGAGGCGGGGACAAACCGAAACCTGGTAAGTTATTCTGATAAAGCCGATGATCACAAATATTGAAGTCGTCCATACACACGGCCTTGTTATCAGTCAGCATGTCCACATTGAACTCCTTATCCTTCTTGTCTTTAATCATCTCATATCTCCTCTCATATCTTTCTAGTAACCACTTATAACATCTTTTGTTTTTACCACAAAGCTGACGGATTTCACCCCATGTTTGACATTGATCGAGCATCCTCCAGAAGAGATACCAGTTATATGGAAGCAATAGCAGGTCACTACAATTTTCACACCAAAGATACACATTAGCACTTTTGTTGAATTGTTCATTGCTAGAATCCCATGTTACAATAGAATATGTGTCATTATCACTCTCGTAGTCCCAGGGATCAACTTCATCAACACTACTAATATCAGATGATTCACCTCTATCAACCATAACAATATCACTATCATACCCCCATTCCTGCCTGAATTTAGCTGATACCAAAGGAGATGTCTCCCAATCTTCTGAAGCTTCTGTTGTATTATAATCATATTTCAGAGTTGGTGCAAGAGAATTTGCAGACCGCTTTGCCCTCCACCCTGTTGGAGGAGGCACATTAGTATACCTCCGATATCTTCGATGATACTTACGATCAGGATCCACTTTGTCTTTGGATGTGTACATTCTCTTCTTTACGTATGTTCCTGATTGATTAACATCTCCTTTCCAACGGCAAATCAACCAACCACAATCATTCTTCTTTCGACAAATAACGAACACTACTGCTTTCCCCTTCCTTTCCCCTCTTTTACTATATACAGGGAAATTTTCTTTTGACAATCTAGCTACTTGGGTATAGACACCATTCACTTTTGACATACTGCATCCTTCAACCAATATTTGATCAGGTACAACATACCGAAGAGTTTTAATAATCCCCATGTGTATTATCAGCATCTACATCCCCCCCTTCTTCTTCTTCGTCATCCTCATCTTCTTCTTTCTCCTGAGTTGACTGAACTGATTTTGGAATAATACTATTCTGCAACCTCCCCGGTTTCTTCTGTTTTAACTTGATCCTACGTTGATTTAATCGGATTTGGGACAATGTAACTTCTCCTTCCTTGACATCGGATGTTATACCTCCATCATCTGTATCTTCCCCCGCTTCTTCTGTTTTAATATGAGTGGATTGAACTAGATCAGGAGCTATACCTTCCTCGTCTGTACTTTCCTCCAATTCCTCTTTAACTTTATTAACATGGGTAGATTGAACTTGATCAAGGGCAATATCATCATCTGTATCTTCTTCATACTCTTCCTTCTTTAGATCTAAAGATACCACGGGAGTTGGCACAGCGGCAATCTTTCCATCATCTTCATCATTATCTGTTTCACCACCATACGCTTCCTCCTTTACTTTTACATCTTCTCGTTTTACTTGTATACTTTCTTTCTTTGCTCTACTGTCGCTAACTGAAGGAAGGTTGTCATTAGCAAAAGTATCATTTGATATAGGTTCACTGTCATTATTGTCACCGGGCTGTTTTCTACCATTATTATGTCTACGTCGTCTTGATGATAATACTGTTGTAGATATACGACTCTTTGGTACACACGCAACAGTACCATTCGATGACCATTCTACCCAAACCTCGTTATCGTTTTTTGATGTATCTGCTTTGCAATTTTCAAGGAGGTAGGCTGGATGTTCTTGGGCATTTTTATGATCACCATCTCGAGCCCATATTAGATCATTACTCTTACGCTTACGTTTGGTGCTTGATTGTTGTGTTGGGCGTACCATCTTGCCGCTATTGGCAGCCGCTTTCCCTAGCTTGTAAAGCAGACTCTGTGGATAGCGGGTAAGCGGGCTACCCCAATAGAAAGAAGGTCCCCTCTAAAATATGCCCGCTATATCCAAAGCTAGACAAGGCAGCTGCAAGATGTCTTGCTACTAGTTAACTCCTTGTCGACTGCGTACTGTTGCAAGTGTAATCAATCATCATTATATAGAGTGTTGATTGGCCGCTGACTTATCTGATGTAAGACTGTGAATTTATTTGCTATTGCAAAGGGGACGAAAGAAAATTATTATAAATTTTACTCAAATAATATATCTTTAGTACATACCATATCTATCATGTCATCGTCAGGGAAACGTATTAATTCTACTTACCCAAGGTCTGCTAAACGTCTTAAACGGTTCGGTGAAATGCCGAAATCATTTGATTTGTTGAGGTTGTATCAGAGTGATTTGGGAGATCGAATCTTATCGTATGCATCGGGTCAAGATTTATGTACATTAGATATACTAAATAAACAGTTTAATACCTTAACTACTAATCAATGGAAGGTAGTAGCAAAAGAAAGGTTTGGTATGAATAATGGTAAAGAGGGTTGGAAGGTTGGTACTTCTTTCCTACGGCCACCAGTGTTTATTCACAATCTAGCAGATTGTGACGAACCCGAACCAGATGATGGACGAAGTCCTCTCGTATTGATACAAGTGATAATATAGTTGTACACACATCGTCGAATTTCAGAGGAGAAAATAATATTCGACTGATGGATGCATTTACCCTCAAAGACATTCCACACAGGATAAGTAATCCCGAGTTCGTCGATAAAGTAAGCATTTGTGGTCGAGCAGGATCA
>Ga0075439_11943_pt1 | contig 10767 bp, 9 predicted proteins | sample MintriSingleCell_FD_74264 | JGI IMG/M metagenome (GOLD analysis project Ga0075439, IMG submission 74264) | Marine eukaryotic communities from Monterey Bay, USA to study complex ecological interactions - Minidiscus trioculatus JGI Plate_4_G5... | ecosystem: Environmental > Aquatic > Marine >... | reverse complement strand
TGTAAGGAAAAAGGCATTGGAAGTTGTTGAAGAATATCCATCTTTAAGAGGAATTGAAAAAGTTGTTGCAAAGGATGGTATAAAAGCCATCTTGACATTGCGGCTTGCCCCCGTTTTACCAATCCCAATCGGCATGTACAATTATGTCTACGGCGTGACAAATATACCTTTTATAGACTTCGCGGGAGGGTAAGTTTGTAAACTGTGACGTGTGCGGTTGTTAAGTTTCATGGTCTATTGTTTTGCTCACATGATGTGATCATTTATTTGCAGTATATTCCTTGGGTCTTTGAAACCCTATCTCTTGGATTCTTATCTTGGAGTGTTTGGTAAGCAAGTTGTCGATGGTACTGCTATGGATGGCGGATTACAAGATGCTCTACTGTTGATTGCATTGGGTGTGAGTGTTTTAATCGGCGTCTTCGCTTCACAACTTGCAAATGAAACATGGGATAGTATTAATGAAGAGATAGAGATTGACAAGGCTGAAAAAGCTGCATTAGAGGACAATGATGAGGATGGAAAAGATGGTATCATTAGAGAGTTCATGGGGATGGGAATACCGCAGCCATTGATTGGATTTCAACTGGCATTACAATCTGCAGATGAAAGAGTAAACGATATGATAGAAGAAGAGTACAAAGCAAAAGTCTGGAATTGCACAGATGAAGAACTCAGGCTATCTCCAAATAATCCAGCCATCAAACCCAGTAGTCCAGAAGTTGTACAAGCCAATTCAGGATTTGACTTCGGCGCAAGTATATGTTCCGGTGTTGTCCTTTCTCCTGCACTTCTTGGAGCGTATCTAAAGTATGCAGATCCACTATTTGTAGAAAAGGAAGGAAAAGAAGAAGATAAAAGTATACAACAGCAAATAACTGCAAAGAAAAGTGATATCTCATCAGTCGATACTGTGCCGACACTACCACCAGAAAATATACAAGAGCAACTGACAGATGAAGTGATAGAAGATGATCTCTTGAAAGCACTGAGTGCATTAAGAGAGAGACTACAATCTGATATTGATAAGTTAGGATAAACAAAATAATTAGGTATCGCCATGCTTCTGAAGCAGTATTTAACCTCAACGTTAAGGTTAAAGGGGGCTTACCTCAACCCGAGTACCGTTGATACAACAGAATACAAAACGAATAGATAGCAGCTGCTTTAATTTGCCTCGCCTCTGAGTCTTTAATGATCCAACGGCCTCAAATATCTAAGTGTTTTTATAAAAAGACTCCAACATATTTGGTTTAACAATGCAAGAACAGCTGTTGTGATTGTGTCTTTGCCTTCATTCCCTTATGAATATGATATACTATCTCTCATAATCTTTCATCGAGATCAATTATCAAATATCAACACATAAGAACAATGATGAACTCAGTTGTCCTCGCCAAGAACGATGACGATATCCTCGACGTCCTACTGTCTCCAGATGATGTTGAGAACAACTTCGACAATGCAATCTTTCATCTCAAGCCGCGTCCATCTAAGCAGCAGCATCGTCCTGATTCTTTTGGCCGCACTAGCCTTCGAGAAGAAGAAGGAGGAGGAGGAAAAGAAGAGGCATCGTCGTCGCCAATGTCTAATGTCGCCGATATCGATGTTGATGTCAATGGTATGAATATGAATAGATTCGACAATCTATCATTGTGGATGACACCAAGGGAGTTCATCGTTTCATCAGAACCAATGCTACCCCCGAGATTGAACTTGTCACATAAGATGGAGAGCGGAGAAGTTCTTTGCAATCAACATGTTCATATTAAGGTGGCCAGCGCACCATCATTCCCCCATCTTAGCAATCCAAAGACACCGAGGTGAATGTTCTGTCTAGAGAGTTAGAATCATACTGATAACAATATGATCGGATATCGGATTAACACTCCAAACTGTTTAAATAGAAGGTGATTGCATATTATAATGTTGTGCAGAGAAGGCAACAGAGACGTGTGTTGATAATACATATTGTAGTATAGCAGAGATTAAATGTTAAGATGTCAGTTATGTATACTATTTGATTCGTCTCGAGTTTGTAGAACCCTAAGGAGCACTGTACCACAGCTTTGCAGATTACATAAACTCCTTTCTTCCACTTTCATCATCAAATGAGATATCTCTCCTCTTCTTCCACTTTTATCATTATTGATATATCTTCTTTCCTCCTGCTCCGCTTCATTTCTCATCATATAGTTGTTGTGAAAGTCCTTTCTAATCTAAATCACAATGCGGGTAAATCAGCCGCACTTTGCTCGGATAATACCCATTCTATAACTGCCCCCTCGTTTGTACTGATCATTCCTGCTGGTAACTTATGATTCGTTGCAGCATTGGACCATCCGAGACATTTCCTTACCATATCTGATTGTTCAGCTTTGGCTGCTGACAACAAAACGTTTCTAGCACTATTGATAGCATCGATAGTAAGGGTCACTCCTCCCTTATTCTCAGCTGGGAGATACGCCTGTTTACATCCCGGAGAACATATAACTTGTGCAGAATCTGGATAAAGACTAGCACAATGTCCATCTGCTCCACTACCCAGGAGACAAAGATCAAGCTGTGGTAGATTAGTACTATCACATATGCCCACAACACCACTTTCCCTCAGTATCTTTTCATATTCCACAGCTGCAACTTCTGCGTCAATCTCTGGTACTCTATGTATATTCTGTTCAGGAATATTCAACTTTGCAAATACATCAGCTCCACTGAAAAGATGAGAAGTATTATATAAGTATTATATGAACATATAATGTTATCATATGACATGAGCATATGACATGAGCATATGATATGAACATATGATATACATATGTTATGAACATATATATGAACATATGATAATGAGGACATGTTGTTCCTGATAAGTACTTGCATATAATGTGCAAATGACGCTTCAGATAACACTTTACCTTTTGAAACACTTCCCAGCATCTCCTTCTGTTCGTTCATTGCCAAAGAAGATATGCACTTTGGAGATATCCACATTTCGATCAGCTAGTGCTACAAGTGGCTTAACCGTAGTTCCCGATCCGATGGAAATAGAGAAGGAATCCCTCTTTGAAATGGCCTCTGTTGCCAATTCCTCTACCCTATCGACAATGAAGTCTCCCACAGCATCAAGGAGGATGTCATTTTTTATGATATGCACTTTTCGCTTATCTGGTAATACAATCAGTCCATTGCCGGACCTGAATAATATTATCAGGAGGAGAAATAAGATTGCAAACATGAATGTGTAGATCAGATAAGAGTATATAGATGATGGAAGTCAATGAGAGGAGAGATAGTGGAGGTCAAAGGGTACGAGGGAGGCAGGGGAGAGTTGATGATGGAGGGGAATAGTAGCGATTAAACGACCAATTTTTAATGACTCACTATGTAAACTCAAAGCTAATAACACAACCTTACTTTATCGAGATTCAAACTATCAGCATACTATACACTATCTGTCCAGTTAAAGTTTATATATCATCATGAAATCTTTCTCTAATACCATCGTCGCTCTATCCATCTTCTTATCTCAGGATACCACAGCCTTCACTTCTCATGTTCCTTCAATCAAACATCACAGTAGTAAAAGTACTTTATATGCAGCAGAGCTCATTGCAGAGCCAGAAGGTGGAGAAGAATTAACAAAAATATCATCATCACTTCCTGGTAGTAGGATGAAGAATCTAGGTGCCGAGGATGAAGAAGGGGTCTACAAATTTTGGTTATCTGCCACTGCTGATGGTGGCATGGTGAAAAGGTTTCGTTTACAAACAGAGAAAGATGCTAGTAAGAAGGCAAACTTTCCTGGATTCAGAAAGGTGAGGTACAGCAGTGTTTATACTTTGCAAATGTATTGCAAATGTACTGATATGTGTCGTATATTTTTCACTTCATGGATACTCTCTCAAAATCTCACTTACTGTATTCATTGTAATTGATGAATAAATATATAAATATATATATCCTACTTTCAAAGGGACAAGTACCACCATACGCTCAGGGACAGATTACTACATTTGCAGTTCAAGAAGCTTTGATTAAAACATGTAAGTTGACCATTAGTATATAAATGGGAGACTTCCGTGTTATTCATTATCACTAATTTTGAGTATCTTTATCTACACTTTATACAAATATGACAACTCAAACTGAAACATATGTTATGACTTTATAATGATAATCAGGCGAAGCAAGTTTGGAAGCATACGGACTAGAAAGTCTTCCAGGCTCATCAGGTGAAGTGACAGTAAATGAGGATATCAAAGATATTTGCAAAGGTTATAAAGTTGGCACAGATATTGCATTTACTGCTACCTACAGAGGAAAGTTCGATAGCGCAGTACAAGAAGCTGCAGCAAAGGAAGAAGAGACTTCGGCAGAAGATATTGTCATTGATGCTAAAGTTGTTGCTGAGTAAGCTTTCTTTTGTCGATGTAAATATCGGCAGATTAAACAAACAAAACACAATTTAATGAGCTAACTCCAACAGCTACATTAACAGATAACTACTCAAACGATATACACAAAACATTATACTTGTCTTTACCCCCAATTCAATTATTATTAATTTACATAGTTTTATTATTCTTCAAGCGAATGTATTCATAATATATTATATAAAGGCATGCTTTACAATGTCGATAGCTTCGGCCTACCAACGGGTCTCCCTGTTGAAATGTACTTCCTCTTAGCTTTTGGCACACGACTGTCTTTCTTGATATCTCCCCAACTATTCTTAATCAAGCCACTGTTGTACTTTTTGATGAACTCAAGGCTATACTGAGTATTCTTGAGCATCATTAGCTTGTCTTCTTCCTTTCGTACCTTTTTGGCTGTACTAGCATCACGACGACTTTGGTTAGCCTTCTTACTACCGTCATCTTTTGTATCATCTTTCACGGTATCTTCTGCTACACCATCGGGCTCTGCTTCCACGAAGAAAGAGTCATCGATAATACGGATATTGGGCATCAATACTTTAGTGGACTGTATAAATAGGTCCGACACGTCGACAGCTGGATCGTTCAGGTCGACCTTTTTAACCTCATTGTCAAGCAGCAAAAGAGGTATGAACTTATTCTTGCATAATTGACACTGTTCGTCTGTGCAAGTTGCTCCCTGCTTTGCATTCTGTCGCTGGGATCCACTGGAGAATATGATTGGTTGCGAGCAAAGCTTGGCCAGTTGAACTTCTTCTTGGTTCTTCCTCTTATTCCGACTCTCATACTGCATACGTAGTGCCTGCTCCTCAGCCTTTGCTGTGTATCGATGCTTTTCCATTCTCTCGGCCTCTGCAAAACGTGCTCGTTCACGAATTCCTCTTTGGTAGAGTAGCCTCTCTTCTTCAAGTTCTCTAGCTTCTTTATCGGATTTTTCCTTGCAAAGTTTAATACGTTGTTCACGAGCTTCCTCAACAGCCTGTTTCTGTACTTGACACTGTTGACCAATTATTTCAATAACTTTGTGCAAGTCACTAGAGTACTCCTTCCTACCATCAGGAAGAAGATTGGCAAATTCAATGGCATCCCACCTTGGAGGACCTTGTTCTTCTTCCTTCTCAGACTCTTCATCTTCTTCGGGTGAGTCATCGTAGTACTTCATGGCTAACGAGGATGCTCTCCTTTCTCGCAAAGGTGACAATATCTGGGCACTGATACCACCTTGATGCATATCACTCGACGATGCCTTAAACTTTTTATTTCGAACCCGGCCAGGAAGTCCTGCCAGCTTCGAGGGGTTAGGCCCTTCAACCTCACATTTCGGATGAGAGGCAATAACATGCGCATCGAGTTCATAGAATGATCTGAAAAATCGGGGTGTACCTTTTGAAGGACAAAAAGGACAAGAGTATGTAACACCTTTCCAACTGAGACTGCCAGTATGTGCTCTGCCATAATGAGCGTAAATCCCTTGCACTGTATATCCACCCTTATCGCAGTCAGGACAGTGACATAAAGCTGACTTGGAAACAGCACCGGGAATTTTCGGTCGACGCTTATACTCATTATTCTGCACGTCAGCTTGAAATTTAGGTTTGCGCGAATAAGGACTAATCTGCAGGTCTTCCTGCTCTTCAAATCGTGTGATAGGCTGGCGTTTTCTCTTCGGCCTTCTCTCATTTTGCACAGCACTTGTGATATTTCCTTTGAGACGACGATTGAAACCATTATTCTCTTGAAGTTGAGATACAATAGCACCCCTCATTGCAGGAAAGTGAGCTTTACTAGATGATGTTTGATAGAGCTGATGGTGTAATGTTGGACGGACAAGCCTCGGGGGAGTCGACGAGAAGGCTGAGTTTGAGCGTGCAACAACCTCTTTCGGGCTTCGTGGACTGCTCTTGGGCAGATCAGGACTTCCAGACGATCTCGAGTGCTGAAGAGGTACCGGTGAAGCAACAGAGGCCTTCTTCTCATTAAAGGCATTCATATCCTTCGATACTCCGGCATACTTGGCTTGTTGATTTTCTCCAGGTGGCCCTGTTGTGATTGGCGAGATGGCAAGCAACCTTGTTTCGTTCACCTTCAATTCTTTCTCTGCATGGATGGGCGAGAATTCTGTAGGGAAGGCAGTCATACCGTCATCATTGACACAAGTAACAGTTACAGTCGATGTTGTATTGGATTCAACCTGTGATGACAAATCATTGATCGATGACGATACTTCCTGGCACTGCTCCACTTGTGGCTGCTCAACTTTCAAGCTACCAGCACTGCTGCTTTGTATGTCGAATTCAACTGGATTTTCCTTATAATAACGCTCAACCTCATTTGCGCTTCGCATTTTCTTACCAGACGGCGCAAGGAAGAAACGATCAATACGTGGACCATCTCGTTGCGCAACCTTTCTAGCAGCTATACGGATAGTCCAACCAGGACCCAACTCCGGGCATGAATGTTCAACTTCTTTCTTTCCAGATGGTACCACAGCTGGGTATAGTTTAGGTAGCTTGGTAAATATATTGTCATCATCACTTTCAATTGGCTGCTGCTGTTGCACTTCAAGTTCAAGTGCCTCAACTTGCGGCGGAGGATCGGCAGTTTGATTCTCTGTTTGAACTTGCTGTTGTTGCACTTCAAGTCCAGTCTGTGTCTGTGGCGGATCGGTAGTTTGATTCTCTCCTACGATGAGACTGTTCACCATATCCAATGGAATGTTATCCAGGATGTGTCTCTTCTTTCCATCATAGTGAATCTTGACCATTTGTACGTCCTTGTCTACAAAGACTTTTCTCACGGTGGCTTTGTAAAGCATATTATCACCATCGTATTCAACATAAACACGAGAACCAGCTTCAACTTTGTCTCGGACAGAGGGATCTTTCAATATAACCGCTTGAGCATAAACATCGTCAACACTCCGCTTTCCTAATGTGACTGTATTGTCGTGATTTGAATATTGCATATCAACATGATTAGCCAAGCTGTTCGGAACGTATGCCTTTTGAAAAAGTTGATTGAAATGGGTTAGTTTGAGAGTGCAATGAATGAGTAATGATCACAACAAGATTCCCGACTTACCTTTTTTCCCTTCTTTCCTTTTGGTATTTTGCCCTTGCCAATCATGCTAAAGTGTGCATTACAACATCCATCAGATCTTGTTTGTGCATGTTTCTCACAACCCTTGATCATACACAGCATTCTGTCTTTGACACCTCTTTTAACCCTCTTGGCTTCCCTGTCTAATTCTAAACCAGTGTCAAGAGCGTCCAAACGGGCTTGATTCCGCTCAAAGTTACGCTGGAATGGACTCTTATCTTCATCATCTGAATAGAACACATGAGTCTTTGTAGTAGGAACTTGTGTACAACGATGGTCACTATATGGACCCTGGTTGTATGAAGATAATGATGTAACACCCACCAATGTATTGGAGGGTTCGTTGTTCCATGGATCACTGACATCTCCTGGGGTTGCAGCAAACAAGTTGTAGTCGTCATCTTCATCAATATTTGGATTCTTTCGTGAGATTTCGGCGGCATCTTGAAACACTTTCTTCTCAACGTGCTGAAAGAAGGCTTCCATCATCTTCTCACCGCCAGTGGTAATGTGGTAACTAGTACTATGTTCAATTCCAAAGAATATCTTCTGATGGTTGTTAATCCTATCATCGCCAAACCTATCATAATCGAAGCCTCCAATTACACCATTGAGATACATAGCAAACCACTTCTTCAAACTTTTACGGGTGGTATTCATGAAATCAGCAAGCTCTGACAAACGAGGTGCGGCCATCACAATACTTTGATTAAAACTATTCAACTCAGATAGGTTATAAAGACGCAACACCCTACAGTGTTTAGTATGCGTGCCATTCAATTCGTTCACTTTGTGTGTAGCCAGTTGAAGCATACTAATGAGTTGATTCGGAGTTTGAATTGACTTGCTAGTAACAATATTCTTTAATGGAGGCAACCGCTGTCCCAAATGAGATGCAATCAATTGATCAACCAGCATCCTATTTGTTTGAACTTTGTTTGGCTTAAAAGAAGATTGCTGTTTGCCACCATAAAATGCACGTGAATCGGCTGTGTTCGTACATTGCAGCTCATCCATGTCAATTGGAGAAGGTGCCAACTGACCTCGCCATGCATGCTCTTGAGTGATTGGTAACAATTCCTCTTCCTCCACCATGTAATCACTTTGTTCATATTGTTCAAATGGTGCTTGTTGTTGTTTCTGCAATGTGCCAATGTTAGTACTACTTTTGCTACCGTTGCTATTACTAGTAGTACTAACTCCAAGCCACTTATGAATAGATTCGTTACGCCTCTTGAGATCACGAGTAATCTTTTGCATAGCCCCTGCATCGTCTACTTCAAAACGCAAGTCACCGTGAGACGTCTTCTTGAAGAATCGTCCATTCCTACCCAAGCTTCTCCTAAGCGATTGAAAGATTTGATTTGCATGTGTGGCTTCTCGATTCGTCTTATCATTTGGTTGCTTCTTACCAAGAATGTTATAATGCTTGTATAATATGTTCTTATAATTTGCATCCATCAAACTGAGGAGTACATCTTGGTTGTTTGACATTGACATGTATGTCGAATCTTCATTTGGTGATGGTTTTCGGCTTGATCGTCTTGGTGATGACGCCTCAGAGGCTGTAGTATATTGATTCACAGTGGGTTGAGTATCGGTATAAACTACAGGCACCTTAGCCTGACGACCATGCTGTGTACGACTTGGAGTTGATGACAATGGTGGCAGACCTATTCGCGTTGAGCTTGCTGGCTTTCTCACTCGACGTGGTTGCCTCTCAGCTTGTTTCTCAGGAACACCAGACCATTTGCGATAGTTCTTCATGCGCCTACGAATATCAGCAACAATTTCTAATAAGTTGGAAGTATGGTGAAAAGAGGTTGTTGTTAGTATGCCAGTAAATGAATGAGTACTGAGGAGCACTGGTAATTATATAGAAAAAAGAACTCACTGTCTGCTGCTAGCTTCTCAGACACCTCAACATCTACTCCATGATCTTGCTTGAAGAACCTGCCAGCACTGCCCATTTCCTTCTTGAACAAGCCAAACAATCGACTTGCCAACTCAGCTTCTTTGACACTATCTCGTACTTTGCCAAGTACTCTGTAGTGCCTCCACATGATTTCCTTGTAGTAGTCATCATTCAAGCTAAGTATGATGTTTGCAGATGATCTCTTTACTGTATGAAAGAGAGACTCCAACGACTCATAAGTGTCACTAGAAGATACTCCTTCTAGGAACTGACTAGTACCTGTATAATCTTCTTGTTTCTTCTCTTCCTCATGGTAATCTTGAAGATTTGCAAGCTCCCTAGTAGGTCGCTGCTTTGGACGAGAAGGGAATGCACTCCTCCTAGCAAAGTTTGTACCCGGAGGTAGAGTAGTACTCGCCTGCTGCCATTGATTGAATGTAGATTCTGCCTGTCGTGCTTCTGATACGTCAACATTCCATCTCTGGATTGTTTCACTTCGCCTGCCGATATCACCACTGATCTCTGTGATATAGTTAGTTAGTTAGTTTGATTGGTAGAAAGAGATTTATGATTGATACATACAATGAGTACACATCTCATGGTTGTATTGACAGCAGCAATATACATATACACATGCAGCATACACACACATATCAGCAACAAACTAACTAAATACACTTACTCTGCAATGCCAAGGCATCATCAACAACAACATATGCCTTCCCACCCCTTTCAACTTTATAAAATTTACAATTCGCGCCATTCATACTCTTGAAATTATTATAAATTTGTATAGCAAATTCCTTCTTCTTACTTTCATCTTTTGCCAATTCCAAGAAGCTGCTGAATATTACATTACGATACTTTTCATCATATAATGATAATATAATATCATTGGATGTTGGTAATAGTTGATTTTGATTTGCATTAATTGATGCATTTAATTCTGGTAATGGATTATGTTTTAATACTGCTGAATAATAATTTGGTTTTTGTTTTGGTTGTTCTCTTGGACTTTTCCTTTGTTGTGTTTGTTCATTAGTACTAGTATTGTTGGTTGTTGTTGATGAAGTAGCGGTCTGCACAGTATCCATCTTCCACCCAGCAGAAGGGGCAATATCTTTCATAATATTCTTTGGCATTGACGATTTACTTTTTGTTGGTTCTGCTACTACACCATCTGAATACTTTCTTTTACTAACAAATAGATTATTATTCGATGGAGGAGGAGAATCTTTAGCCGACTTTCCATACCAATTATGTATAGTTTCTAATCTCCTTTTGAGATCTCGTGTAATACCTACACAATAATAA
>Ga0075439_12895_pt1 | contig 10774 bp, 9 predicted proteins | sample MintriSingleCell_FD_74264 | JGI IMG/M metagenome (GOLD analysis project Ga0075439, IMG submission 74264) | Marine eukaryotic communities from Monterey Bay, USA to study complex ecological interactions - Minidiscus trioculatus JGI Plate_4_G5... | ecosystem: Environmental > Aquatic > Marine >... | reverse complement strand
CGCCATATTTCTGTATAGTCCTTTCATCATTAATCTCTACAATACGTTTCCAACAATTCTTTTCATGCTTTGGATAATGAGCAATCTTACAATCAGTACTGCAATATTTTACGTGGCATACACCATCTTGACAACATTTTATTGGCAGTTTGGTGTCGTCTCCTTTACCACAGTTTGCACACTTATTAGCCGACGTCCTTCCAAATATAATATCATCGATTATAGAACTCATTGCATTGTTCTTATTTCATACCTATTCATATTGCATTCAGGCATTTTTTAACTATCGTACGTAGCAGCTTTCTTAATTCATTTTCATTTAATTGGGAGTCTTTTAATGTTATTGGGAATCTGAACATGGCTGCGGTAGTACGGTAACGGGCTCTGATATTATATCTTTGGCGGCTTTGAATCAACGGCAAGGTATATCTAAAGCGGTACATTACCTGCAGATCTGCAAAGGCGAGATCGTCTTATATTCATATATAAAAGGAGTAACACAAACAAGTAATACAACATCACACAAAATTCACATCGAGAGTTGTTTTGAATTATCGTAGTTAGGTACTATTATATATCATTACCCTCACTTACCTCAATTGGATGGCACATTTATTGGTATTCAATAAAAATTGCGTATTGATGAACAGTAATATAAAACAGCCCAGTAAATCAATACAAACAATTATTAGCGCGGTGTAGGTACCTAAATATAAAAATACAAAACAAATTAAACAAAGAAGGTATACGAGCAGCGGTTTCTCTAATATACATTATTATCATCAAGCCATCATGAAGGTCTGTGCTGCATGTCACACAGATTTACCCAAGGATAGTTATAGCAAGAAACAATGGAAGTTAGATGAATATCAGCGGAGGTGCAAGGTATGTACTGCTGATAATCGAGAGGTACAACCTGCCAAACAGAATAATAACGATCCAAATACTAACGAAATCATCAAAGCATTAGATTCTATGTATTTGGAGGGTGTTGAGAAGAAGATTCGTGACGAAGAACTGTTCAAACAACCTCCACCAAAAGAAGATTGTCCGATCTGTTTCCTACGTTTACCTACACTTCATACGGGGTACAAGTACAAGACATGCTGTGGGAAAGTTATATGTTGTGGATGTGCTTTTTCACCTGTCTATGATAACCAAGGAAATGTAGTTGCCAAGAAAGTTTGTCCTTTTTGTAGAGTCCCAACGCCTTACACAGATGAGGAAGGAAATGAAAGATTAAAGAAGAGAGTGGATGCTGGTGATGCAATGGCAATTCACAATCAAGGATGTTACTATCGAGATGGGTGGTATGGATGCCCACAAGATCATAAAAAGGCATTAGCATTATATCATCTTGCAGCAGAGCTTGGTAATGCTACCGCTCATTGCAACATCGGATCTATATATCATTATGGCAGAGGAGGAGTAGAAGTTGACAGGAAGAAGGCGAGGCATTACTTTGGGTTAGCAGCTATGGGAGGGGATGAAACAGCAAGGCACAATCTTGGCTGTATGGAGGCAAGTGCAGGCAATTGGGAACAGGCATTAAAGCATTTCATGATTGCAATAAGAGATGGTCGTGCGTCATCGTTGGATCGTATCAAAGAATTATACTCAAAAGGAAATGCAACAAAAGAAGATTACACAAAAGCATTACAAGCTTATCAAACATACCTGAGTGAGATTAAAAGTCCCCAAAGAGATAAAGCTGCTGCTGTTGCTGAGGATTATCGTTACTATGTATAGTTATTAGTGTGGAGAAGATGCAACCAAACTTCATAAAACACTCAACTCATATGAATATGACTCGTTCTTACTTTAGTTTGTACTTGTGTCATTTATTATCTATCATGTAGCAATGGAAGTACCCAATGAATCATCCGAATCAACAACATACAATCCAACATGATCTTCATCACAATGATGTCCTGCATTTGCTGCCATTTTCAATGCCTCCTTCAAGCTAATGATTGGTATGGTTGCACCACATAGAAATCGTTCACTTAGTGTTTGTGATGGGGGTATATCTAGTTCATCTACTGCTGATGTTTTCTTGTGGCTGGATCTTCTCTTTGATGAGAGTTCATTATTCATTTGATACCGATTCAATGTTGATTCCATAGTATTATCAGGTTCAGATTCAATCTCTACTGTCACTGTTATGACTTTGCCAACCATTGAACTTTCCTTCTTCTCATTTCGTGGGGCTGTTAGTGTTGATGTAGCTCTTCGAAACAAACTTAGTATCCCACCACTATTACCTATCTCTTTATCATTTGCTTTCTTCTTGTTATTATATGAATCATTATGTATTATCGAATCTGGTGCCGAACAATCTCTTCTCCATTTGCTTTCAATGTAATGATATTGTTCTCTTTGTCTTAGTTGATGATTGGATATACTTCTTCTCTCAACTCGAACCGATAATATAGCATTATTTGATAGTTGCAGTATATCATTTGTTGATTGTGTATTGGTATTATTGGAAGATGGCGGTGCTCTTCTCTTTATTGGTAGACTCGTAACTGACGAAGAAGAAGAAGTTCTAGTACCGACGGCTTCTGATGGTGACAGAGTTAAATGAGTAACTCCATAACACAACTGTTGTTGTATATCATGTCTATAATGTTCGTAATCTACTGAATCATCAGCATCGTTATCTGTGCATACTTGATTCTCATCTGATGTGCTCATAACACATATATGCAATTCTAGTACATCATCTACTGAGCCTGACGATTGAACATTCGGTATTGATGATGAAGGTAACTCAATTTCTAAATGTGGTACTATCTGTTCATCCAAAGAGTGGGAGTGTATATCATGATATGTTTGGTTTGTAGTTGGTGCATCTCTATTTGTTTTTTGTTTGTTATTCCATTGCAACTCAACATTAGTATGTCTATCGCTGCACGATGGTACCGAAACCTCATCTGAATAAACTGCAAGTATATTAGTATCACTTCTATCCTTATCATCAAATAGTGTACTATATTGAGAGGATGGTACTGCAATAGACTTGGGTGGGATGGTAGTGGACAATCGAAAACCAACACATGCTGAGATATTAACTTTTTGTACTTCAGCGGCCGCCGCCGATACGCCATTTTTGCTCGTGGTATATTGAATACCATCTAATGATAATATAGACACTCTTAGTACTTTACTACTATTGCTTGCCATCTTCTACCAATATTAGTTATCATTAGTTCACTCATTTCGATAGCTCGACTCTCATGGTGGAACTTAATCGGAAAGTTTCTTAGCTCTGATTTGATAAGTTTCAGTTTGGGCATAATGTATGCTATCTATTAGGCTGTGAAATTGTACTTCTCTTAATATTGTTGGTTTATCGTCTCTGATTCTCGTCATATCACATTTATTATGGAACAGTGATACTATATTACATTGTTAGTATTTTCCAAGAGAGCACTGTAGGTAGATAACACATATACTGACAAAGTTTGAAGAAACGTGAAACGAGTTTCTGATAGATTACATTGCACAAACAGCAAACAGCCTCCAATACCTAAATACATAATATATAGTACAATATTATCATCTCCGTATATTGTTTCTGAAACATATAACGATGAGCACATCCGACGATTGCGAAGATGGTGCATCAATATCAAATGATGATGGTGTTTGTGATGTTGACAATATGCTACAAAATTTGAGTTTAAATAATATAGATGTGGTAGTATCGGTATGTGCCAATTGTGGGAAAGAGGGTGCCAACAACATATGCAACAAGTGTAAACAAGTGAAGTATTGTAACGCTGTATGTAAAAAGGTACACAAAAAGAAGCATAAAAAAGATTGTGAAGAACATGTTAGACTTGCCACTGAGAAACATGATGAAGAACTCAGACGTACTGCTGAACTACAGGATGAAAAGCTATTCAAACAACCACCAGCAGAAGATTGTCCCATATGTTTCCTCCGATTGCCTTCATTTCATACGGGACAAGTATACAAGACGTGCTGTGGAAAGACAATATGCAGCGGATGTGTTTGTGCACCAGTATATGATGACCAAGGCAATCAAGTTGAAGATAACTGTCCATTTTGTAGAGCAATGGAGCCTACAGAGGAGGAGATGGTTGAAACAGAAAGAAAAAGAGTGGAGGCTAATGATCCTATAGCAATATTCAATCACGGAGTTTATTATCGTGATGGGATAAATGGATTCCCACAAGATATGAACAAGGCATTAGAAATGTTTCATAAAGCAGGAGAGCTAGGTTATTATGATGCATATGTTTGTATTGGTTATGCTCAGGACCTACCCACAAGATTATACAAAGGCATTAGAACTTTGGAATCGTGCAGTAGAACTAGGCTATATTGAAGCTTATACCAGTATTGGAAATGCATATTATCATGGTGAAGGTGTGGAAGTTGATAAGAAGAAGGCTGTTTATTATCTGGGGCTAGCAGCTATGAAGGGAAGTGTATTTGCAAGGAGCAATTTAGGTATTATTGAACATCGAAGTGGCAACATGGATAGGGCATTAAAGCATTTCATGATTGCTGTGAGGTTAGGGTATTCAAAGTCTTTGGAGGATATTAAAGAATTCTATACAAATGGACAAGCAACAAAAGAAGATTACATGACAGCTCTACAATCATATCAAGAGTACTTGAGTGAGATTAAGAGCGCTCAGAGAGATAAAGCTGCTGCAGCAGATGAGAGGAACCGTTACTACTAGTAAAAAGTGTAATGGAGAGAGTTGTACATGCACGATAGAAGATAGAGTACTGTGGAGAAGTCAATCGCCACGATTGATTGAATAAGAACTAGTTTCGTTAGACACAACTCCTAATATGTATAACCTAACCTAAAACATTAAGTCTACTACCTATGCTATTGCTTGTTGTGACAATCTTAAGGAATCTTTCTCCGTGCTTCATGAGGCATGACATGTCCACTTGCCACCTTTTCTGCCAATTCCACAGGCAACACGGGACGATCATTCTCCCTCTCATCACCCTCCTTTCTTGCAACGGGATGATAAGCTACTGCTGCCGAACCATCTGAACTAATGTCAGGCCACATCTCATCCTTGATACTGTCCAAAAACTCAATCCACTGTACACGAAACTCATCACCTACTACAAAGTCTAAAGGACACTTGCCGTGGATATCTTCAGCAAGTAACAACTTGGGATCAACCTTGAGCAGTAGTCTTGCAGATTCCAAGCATGGAGGATTAGCCCACATTGCATGATGCAATGGGGTACGACCGAAACTATCAGCTACTTGAACATTAGCTCCGTTATCTACAAATACTTGTACCAACGAGGATAGTCCTCGTTTACATGCCACAAAGAATGGCGAATCACCAAACTTGTTTGTAGGATTGGGACTCAAACCAGCTTGGAGTAAGGCATTCAATCTATCTGCACCATTAGGTTTGATAGATGAACACACTGCATAGCCAAAGGAGGCAAGTTGGAGAGGGGTAGGATCTTGACGGTATCCTAACTCACTTGCCGGTAATTTCTTAGGGGTATACCCTCGTGAGGATAGGATTGTACTAAGATATTCTTGAAGTGAAGAGCTTGGAAGATTAGGCGAAGAAGGCAAAGATTCTTCTTCTAATGGTGAAACAGATGGGAGATGTGCTTGTTTACTTGGTAAGGTAGAAGTCGTCGTCGTAACTTGTTCTGCATCTAAGCTACTACTTCTTGAACGTTTGCCTCCTCCAATCACATCTATGTAATGAAAGGAGGAACGACGACTAGTTTGCTTCGATTTCTTCTTCTTTGGCTTGTTGTCAAGTTTGGATGTATTGTCAGAACGAGGACAATGAGTAGGTCGTATCCGCTTCTTCTTCTTGTTTGGCTTGAGAGGTACATGAACCTTCCTATCAAAATGTTTGCTGCCAGTCTTGTCACTTGTAGTCTTCTGTTGGTGTTGACTTGTTATTGGAAACACACTGGGTGCAGCAGTAGCTCCTAGAAGAGCTGTCGAAGCATCACCAACTTGGCTTGTTGAACATCCAGCAGCTTGAGACGACGAGCAACTTGTATCAGCAGTACCTCCTTGTAGTTGAGCCACCGTGATAGCATTCCGCTGCTGAATAGCAAGTAACTGTATACTAGACATGGCAGGAGGTTGAGATTGTATCTGTTGCTGCTGCTGTTGATTAGCGAGAGCAAGTAATTGCAACTTTAACTTCTCCTGTTGTATCTGTTGCTGAACTAAACAGTATTGTTGTATCTGTTCTTTACTTGCTCGTCGTAAGGTTTCTTGTATCTGATTACTCTGATATGTAGTTGTATATTGTATAGGAGGAGCTTGTTGTAGATCTTGTTGGGCTACTACTACTTCTTGTTGAGGAGGTTGTGCTTCTTGAGCAACATTCGGAGTAACAATATCGGCATCGGGCTCGGGAAGTTTTAGTATCTCGTCATTCAAAAGTATGTCATCATCGAGTAATGCATCCACTAGATCCTCATCATCTTGTAAAGAAGCACCTTCAATGATGGACTTGCTATTAGTATTTGGTAGGAGATTGAGGTTGTCAACTTCTTCTATTGTTGGTGGTTGATCGAACTCTTTGGATAGAGGAGAGAGAGAAGATGTGTGCACATCATGTGAGCAAGATACCAAACCAACAACATAGGATACTCATCAAATTATTTAGATGCATAGGATATCATATGCATGCACATTGATATCATGAGGATCTTACCTTGACTAACCAATGTTGATTCAATGCAATTATTTTGTAACGATGGATGAGGAGATTGCAATACTGCATTGTTGTTATTGTTAGAACTCGTCATCATGTTGTTTGTCATACCGATATCATTATTGATACTCGTACTTTGTTGTTGCAATAGAAACTGAGCAGTCGAATGCAGTTGCGGATTGTCAAAGGCATTAGCAACTAAATCAGCTTGAAGTTGATCGTAGTTGTTGGAGTTGTTATTATTGCAATCGTTTGTTGTTGCATCGATACCACATAACATGGCAGATTCTGACGGATGATTTGACTTTGCATATAACGCCATGATATCTCTCCCTTCTCCCTATATCTATTACTGCTTCCTATATTATCGCCATGTATCTATGATATAATAGGGCTACACCTCCATAATAATTGCATTGCTCAATTGCCAACTTCAAGTATGAGCTGGTTGAAGACCGGTAAATACTTAATGAACTTCCTGGTGAGAAGAAACGTGGTGTCGTAACAATTTGCGTAATTTCCCTCTCGGTAGGAATAGATTGATTCAGTTGTGTACATACAATCATCTCATTCCGTACATAATGACCCTTCATATTCTTGCTCAAATTGTTGATCTAATTCGTTGATTAATAATCCAGTTTGTCAGTATGATCTCATATCATGAATGTTTTATCTACTTGAAAGTCTGATATGCACCTGTCCAATGTCAGGGGTATCGTCCATCCAAAACCAAGTAAGGATGATTTGTTTTGTCTCCCCTATACCCCGCTTTTACTTTGCATTATCAGGTTGAATCGACATTTCAATATCATCATCACCATTATATTCCCCCTACTTTACTAGATGATTCAGTAATGGATTCCATTTTCACTACTACTTGCTTTCCTGTATCTCCAACAAGTGACGAATGAGGAGTGATTACTTTCCGTGATGAACTCATATTATCAATAGAATCAGCAGTTGATCCTGTAGTTGACCATGCTTGACTACTATTTCTATCCTTATCCATTGATGATACTGTAAAAGCTTGATTTGAATACACGGCCGAGGTAGTCAAGGGTGATTGACGTCGAGATGCAGTAGTACTATCACTTGATACATACGCCGCCGCCAGACTACTCAAATGAGATGGAGTATCATTTGCTGCTCTTGTTGTTGTTGTTGTTGTTTCACCGCCAAAGTCTACTAGAACTCCACCCCGCTGCTCATGTTCATCATAGGCATTGGCCAAATATTTGATGATACCTCCATCTTGACCCATTCTAAGTAGACCAAGCAATATGTAACCACTCTTTGTAATCCGTTCTCCACCTTCTTCGACTGCACCAACATCTAGTTCATCCAATAGTCGTAACTCTTCAGTTAATACAACATCCCAGGCAGCTCTTTTAATCTTTCTATAGTTATGTCCTTGCCATATCATGACAACAATTGCCGATATAGCCATTGCCATTAACGGAACGCCGATCAACATTGATATTGCGGCCAATAAGTACGTATATTCGGGTGAATTATCTGGTAAGGATAAACTACCAGCTGATGAACATACAGAAAAGGCAAAGTACTGTGCCTTGTCAAAGTTCCACTCTTTTACACCGTGCATACTCCATAGTATAATAACAACCAACCATACAATCCACAGCAGTACTATTAGTAGATAAACAAAGTAATACTTGATAAATGCCAAACATCGTACATCAATCCGTTGTCCTTCCTTAATCAACTCTTCATAATCTTCTCTTCGTGATAAGGCCTCAAACATTTGTAAACTGGAACGTTCTTCAATCTTATTTCCCAATCCAGTTAATATAATGGCGATTAATATTGCTCCCAATACTATATAACAGGAACTAAACCATGGACTTGGTTGATAGTTTGCGTTTCGGGGTGATAGACCAACACTGTATCCGATTGATAATGCCTGATAGAACCCGTGGGATGATCTGACATCATTTGTATCATCTACGAAGGTGTAGAACAGTGTACCAAGAGCAATGTAAAGGACGAAAGATATTGACATGCTATTCTGTTTGATAATACTTATTGATTTGGTACTGATATTTGATAGGATGTTTTTAGATTGTTGTTGCAAATCGGCTGCTTCATGGATTGATCGTCTACTATTTACATTGCAAATAGATTGTAATTGCTCGTCTACACTTCGACGATGTGTCGATGTTTCTTCGTAATCTCCTTCTTCATTGATATTATCATTGACATTTTGATGTGCAGCCTTTGTGGTGCGTGTAAACTTTGGTGATAATTGAGTATTCCGTAGACTACTTGCTACTAATATCATACGTCGTTGAAACATTTCAAATCACTGTTGATATGTTTATAATAGTTCCAATCGGTATGATAAGTACTTCTCTTCTCTTTTCTGATCTTATGCCTCGCAGCTCGCAGCCAGCAGCATGAAATGACGAAACAAAGATGTACTAAAAATTATAAGATGGTAGGATACCCTTGTCAATTGCTCAATAAATATAGGACCACAGCCGCTGTAATACTATCGATGGATAGACTATGAAAAGGCGATCAAATTCAATACTGGACGGTATACGAACTGCTATGTCTGCAATGCAATCGACGCTGAACTTACTCATAACCATCAATTCTCAAATCTCAAAATCCTTTAAAAAATCTCCTAAGCGTCAGCGGATACCACCAATTGATTAAAGTAGGTTGACTAGCACTAACATAACACAACTGCCGCATATGACTGTTTTATATGAGTACTAGATCTATGTAATGTATGTAGTGTCAATCGATGTTATGAAGTATAGTTATCCATACATCGGCATCGGGATACCACAGCCCACCCACAAGTAGATAAGAGCCTAAGTACGATATGTATGAGCAGAAATAGAGTATGAGTACCTAACGATCAACAGACTAGAATCTTCTCTATCTATGTTGAATCCGGTACACTAATAGTAACGATACTCCTCATCGGCCGCAGCAGCTTCATCCCTCTGGGGACTCTTAATCTCGCCCAAGTACGTCTGATATAATTGTAATGCTTTTGTGTAGTCTTCTTTTGTTGCCCATCCTTTTGAATACATATCTTTGATAACAACCAATGATCCAGACCATCCACCCCTCACTGCAATCATAAAGTGCTTCAAAGCTCGATCAAAATTGCCTAAATTTGCTTCAATCTTACCTAGATTGCATCTTGCTACTTCATTCCCTCCCATAGCTGCTAGCTCGTAATAATGCTTCGCCTTCATTTTGTCCACTTCCACACCTCGACCAATGTTGTATGAAGCACCAATACAAACATATGCATCATAATAACCAAGTTCTGCTGCCCGATGATATAATTCCAATGCCTTGACATGATCGTGTGAAAACCCATTTCTTCCATCTCTGTAATAATTTCCCTGATTGTAGATTGCAATAGGATCATTCAGCAACATCCTTTTCTTATACCTTTCATCAATCTCTTCATCTGTAGAAGGACTTGGGATTCTACAAAAAGGGCACTTCTTATTATCAACTTTATTGCCTTGGTTATCATAAACAGGTGCATAAACACATCCACTACATATCATCTTTCCACAACATGTTTTGTATCTCGTCCCCCATTCAAGTGAAGGAAGGGGTAGAAAACAAATTGGACAATCTTCTTCTGGAGGAGGTTGTTTGAAAAGCTGTTCATCGTGTAACTTGGCAGCACGTTCAGCCGCTAGTCTGAGATGTTCCTCGCAATCTTTCTTGTGTTTGTGTCGATGTTTCTTTTTGCAAGCGGCGTTGCAATATTTCACCAGCTTACACTTGTTGCATATATTATTGACATCGTCACCCTCTTTCCCGCAATTGGCACATACTGATACATTGATATTATCATTATTATCGGCTGCGCTCGTGATTTGTAATTTTTCTATAACATCACCACATACGTCATCATTATTACTGTCACCATCTTTGCAACTATCGGGTGTGCTCGTCATCATATAACTATTTGAGCCTGATCTTTGATAGATTTATTCCAATATTAGTGACGAACAATCCTATCCCCAGCAATAACCACGAAAGAAACTAGGTGTAAGTAAAATTAGAAG
>Ga0075439_12602_pt1 | contig 10781 bp, 6 predicted proteins | sample MintriSingleCell_FD_74264 | JGI IMG/M metagenome (GOLD analysis project Ga0075439, IMG submission 74264) | Marine eukaryotic communities from Monterey Bay, USA to study complex ecological interactions - Minidiscus trioculatus JGI Plate_4_G5... | ecosystem: Environmental > Aquatic > Marine >... | reverse complement strand
TTAACTTATGAGAGGGGTGAGAGTGGTGGTGATGGAGAGCATCAGGTGGAGGAGGATGATGGGGATGAGGATGGGAGGGGAGAGGAAAGTCATGAGATTGAGGAGGACGAGGATAACAGACGGTCACCAACTCGTCAACGATTTAAGGATGAGGAAGAAGAAGCTAGAGATTGCGATGATGAGGTGGATGAGCAAGCTAATAATGCTAAGTATCAAGAAGAAGAAGAAGAAGAAGAACAGAAGGAGGAAGAGGGTATCATGCTTTGCATGCCAGTTGCTAATGCTCAGGTAAGTCTGCCGGAATTATCTATTTCTCTAATGAACATTGTGCACATGATATGCTCAACTAACACATCAACACTACTCCCTCCTTTATTCTACTTACCAATTGCAGCAGCTTGAGCCCAATCAAGATGAACCAACACGGCAAGAACACCAAGAAGAAGAACAAGATGAAGATGATGAGATTGAGATTGGCATGCGTCGTTTACGGGAGAGTGTCGAACGGCATAGTCGTAGAAGGTACCGATCAAGAGAACCGATAACAAGTCGTTCTTCTCGATCGAGTAGTCTTGCTCCCCCAAGAGGACACACTACTGATGACGATGAGAATGACAGTAGAAGAAGAAGAGGTCACAGTACCTCCTCCTCTTCCTCACGAAGACAGCGTAGTTCCTCATGCCAAATCATCGGTAGTCGATATACCCAGGCAACAACACAGATTGTTCAGCGTCCTGATCCGGAAGAATTCCCATGTCAAGATTATAGTAGTCAGGCCTCTACCCAAGATCGACGTAATGGTGGTACAATGTTGTTAGTTAAGCAACCATCTTGGCCACCACCTCAAGATTCTGATCTCAAGAGTTTGGAGCCTGAGGAGGAGAAGCACGATCATGCTCATCAGAGGAGACAGAGAAGATCACGAAGTTCAAGTAATGCCCGGCATACTGCTAGAAGTTCCTCCTTCACCTATGGAGGAAATGGTCAAGTGCCTCCACCGCCACCTCCTCCGCCTCCTCCATTGAAGACAAACTCTCCACCGCAACGTCAAAACTCTGCACCTCCTGCTTCATCTTCTTCTGCCATTGTCCTTTCCCAATCCTCACCAACACATAAGCCAAAGATTGGTCATAATCATGTTAATATGATTGTCAATCCTCGTCAAGATGATGATACCATATCAACACTATCCTTCATGGGGAACAAGGCATCATCGATTATACCCCAACGTCAGTTCCTTCGTGATCCTCAAGGCGGAGGACAGCAATTGCAAGATGTGAATGAGCTGCCACTCCCCATGAAGACATCCGATGGTACTGTTATTTCTGCACATCCATCAATATGTGAGGAGGATATGAAACAACCATCATCAGTGAATGTCAACACCAATAACTATGACAAGAGAGGACGATGTGTCGTCCATCCTCACATTCGTTTACGAAAGAAGAAGCTCTTAAATCGATTATGTCTAGGATCATCGAATAAGGATAATCCAGATGGTGGTGGATGGAAGATACTAATGTCAGCTTGTCCAGATTGTTGTGTTGACGAGCTGCGTCGTATCCGGCTAGTTGAGGAGAATAATAAACGATTGGCATTAGTTGCTACCCAACAGCAACAGATGTGTCAATCGGTGGCTACGAATGAGATGAGTTTGGTGCCGTTGGATACAAGTGAGCGTAGTCATCAGAGTAGTGTTACTGATCATCATCATCAGGCAGCTACTCCCTCTTCGAATAGAGTTGGCTTGGATATGTTGTTGGATGGTAATAACAGTCAACAGCATCGCGGTAGTATGACGAGAGGACGACGAAGCAGTGCTCGTAGCTTGCATAGTGCAGGGAGTAATGATACTCCTTCATCAAATCATCAAATGATGCGCAGTTCATCCGTCAGTGCAAGAGTAATGGGAGGTGGTGCACAGTATCAGCATCCTTCACCACCCAAGAGATCACCAAGTCAAGATAGCTTTAGACAACGACGATCGTCGTCGTTACGTTCTCTAAGTCAGACTCCACCCAAACGATCACCAAGTCAGGATAGCTTCCGTGCACCTCGCAGCAGTAGTTGTGTGCCTGTGTCGAAGCATATTGGGAAGAGCATCAAGAAGAAGCTCAACCGTCGTCCTTCGGAGGAGACTGCCAGTTTAACGGGTAGCTCGGGTGGTTCAAGTAATGAGAAACCGAATCCTGCTATTGTTGCATCCTCTCCTTCCAAGTCTTCACCGTTGGATACTAGTGATCGTACTGGTACAACACAGGACAGCACACTTGCTAGTACAAGCTCGCCCTTGTCTCAACAACAATTTGTTGAACATATTCCAGCTGATCGTAGATCAAGTTACGGTAGTAGTCATCAAGGCAGTCACGAGGTAGGAGAAGATGGCGTTACCCCCATCAAGAAGAAGAGAAGATCCAAGAGAGACAAGAGCAGGTCATCCAAGCATCGTAGCAGTAGCAGTGTATCCTCTTCTCAACAAGATAGTGTTAGCTCTAAGAGTGTATCCTCGTCTAATCCACCAACTCCAGGACAGCGAGGTACGATCAATGTCCGTCAGATGCAGTGGACTAACCCCAAGAATAACCAATCAGGCACATATACTGGTCAGGTGAATCATCTATTCATCCCACATGGTCATGGTGTAATGACCTATGCCGATCAGACTTTAGGTGTCAAGGATGGAGAATGGAAGAATGGAAGGTATCGTCGTAGCAATCATGATGGTGGTGATGGGAGTAGTAGTAGACGAGGATCAACCTCATCACGCAAGTCGGGTTCATCCCGTAGCAAAAGTTCATCACACACTCACAAGTCCAAGAAAAGTGATAGGAAGGAACGTAGGTCACGGAGTCGATCAAGGTCGCATCGTCATCATGCGGCTGCACACCAGCAGTCCCAGGTTGAGACTCAGTGATCAGTAGTAGTAGTTACAAGTGCGGTATCAAGTGCCAAAGAATAAGTAGAGAATGCTTGATAACAAGTACTTAGTAGATTTTGATTTAGGTTTATAACTTTGTGAGAATACATGATGTGTTTAGACTTTGTAGGTTTCTATATCATATGATAACTTCTACGATGATTTGGCAATCAAAACTTTGAACAGAGGTGATGGGTATATCGTAAAAGAAATGTGCAGTGCTCAAACATATACATCTCTTGTCTCTGAGGGCATAATTACCATCCACGTAAATACCACCCACATTTTCGGCAGAAAAACAACTGTCCGAGGCTAAACATGGTAGTACTCCAACACAACATACATTCCGGACGTATAAATCGATGTTATACCTCTTTGTATATCAGAAAACAATGTATAATGCTCAAAGTATGAACAGGTCGTCACCCAAGTACACAATGACCATCCGACATAATTTATTCCCACCTTTTACACAAAAATACCACCCTGTCGCTCTAGACATACTATTGCAACATCACAACATACATCTGGTCTGTATAAATCGATACAACACTTCTTCATATACCATATAACGTTCCACCAAGGTTGAAGTATATGCCACTCTCATAACGGGTGCACAATAAATATCCACATGGTATCCCCACATTTTCGTGTAGAAAAATACCACCCAATTACTATAAGGTAGGAAGGCTCCTTCAGCACGTTGATTTAGACCATAAAACTTTGTACAGAGGTGGCAGATATATCGTAGAGGATGAAAATATGCCCAAACTATATGCATCTCACTTTCCCAGCCGGGTGCACACTCCTACCATCACCTCTACCCCCTAAAAAATCTAAAAAATTAACATACATATGTTAATTCTCGCCACATAAACGATGTGTTACCAACCCAACAACATTATTATCACAGTGTATATTGTTGTATAAAGTACCTTTTGGTGTTGTTGTGTCCAATGGTGTACCCTTGCACCCCTCCTCCACCACTAAAGTAGTTGTAACTTTTCTCCTCACCACCCAATTTGTATAATTCTTGGCGTTTTGTGATCCTCTCGCTCTCCTCTATCGATTGGTGGCAGTTTCAGCCTCAAATAACAATTCTTTGTCAATCGATCCAACTCGGTACAGTGTTGTGTTGTCAGATTTATGCCCCAAGACGCCCATTTTGAAGCCAATCTTAATCCCAAACTAACATAATTCAGAGATTAATAGTCAACATTATCATCACCACCATTAACAACACACTCAACATTGATAACATTAATATAAGAAACTTACAGTTCGGCCAAAGGCCTCACGTGACCCGAGTGCAAGGCACATACACTCAATATGAAGAACATTTAATATAAGACACACACAGCTCGTGCAAGCACTCGCTCATACAGTTATCCATCACTCCTCCTTTGGCCTTCGGCGTCGTCGTCACCTCGGTCGTTGTTGGTAATATCTCCCTATCGGTCGATCTTCCCAACAATTCCCTCGGTGGTTGATTGCAATGGATTAGAAAGAATGTTGATTGGATGTTGTGAATGGCACAGCAAAGCTGCACCATCACCACCACCTGATGAATCATGAAGGTTGACTGTAGATGGAGTAGAGACAGGTTGATTGGATGTTGGTAATGCTAATAGTTACGTGTGATGTTGATGTTAATAGTTATGATGAGGGTATAATGTTAATTGGTACGAGCGAAGCGAGTAGTATGTTAGTTGATACGAATGCGCAGCGTGAGTATCTTTCTCTTTTCTTCTTTACATCATGGAGCGAAGCGACTATGATGTAAACGACGGAGCCGTAGGCGATGGAGTTGTCGAGGCGTAGCCGAGACTAACTAATGATAGAGGAGGCGTAGCCGACGATGTCAATAACGAATGAGCGATAGCGAATGAGTATGATGATGATGATGATAATAATCTACATTAACCTCTGAGAAGAACTAAATGGTGGAGTCCATGGCTGCCGCCGGCTCCAAAATCTGGCAAAACAACCCTTGATCGAGTTGAGTTGATTGACAAAAGGTTGTTATTTGGCTTTCTAACTACCACCAATGGATAGAGCTTGACGAGAGGATCATTTTACACTAAAAATCAACTTGATAGGGGTAGTAGAAGAGAAGTCATGACAACATTAGTGTTTGGAATAAGATATAAGGGTACTACCTTGTGTATTATCATGTACATCACCACCACCATCGCCACCACCACCAATGACAACACTTGGTAATGTCACATAGAGTCTAGCAACCTACATACTACATACTACTTTTCACCACGATATGGGTGGTAAGAAGAGCAGTTACACGTGATATACTATTTTAGTATGTTCAAAAGGGTACTACCTTGGGTATTATTATATACAATACAAGCTTGGTATGATGGGATTGGTGGTGGTAATGGATATTATCAACTACATATCACATCATATCTCAGTTTGAGAGTATTTTACGGCAAAGATACCGAATTTTGGTAAGATACACTTGTCAATTGAGAAATGACAGTGGCTGTTATACCAATAATACACATCAACACTCGATCATTGCACTTGTAAAGTGTGTGGTGATATGATATATACGTTGGTGTAGAGGTAGTAGAGTTCAATAAAACAAAAGGATACTCCTCCCCACCCGAGGGGCATCCTTGGTAGTAAATAATGTTGGGTAGGTGGGGTGGTTGGTTGGTAATGAATGGCAAATAACGTCCACATGATAGTACTTCCACGTAACCATTGGTTATTGCCTCATCTATGTCCCCAAAAAGGTATGTATACCCTTGAATACATATACTACCCAATCTTTATATGGTACTCGTAATCATAAAGTTGTGTATTGTACATTTGGCTTTAAGTTTATTCTTTGTTTGTTGCCATTCAACATAACTTTCTGTGACAAAGTCATTTCATTACGCGCCAACGTCAATCTCTCAATAGATATACATCATGGTGGTGAAGTTTGACATATTGAATGTGTTACTAACCAAGGAAGTAGAACTACCAGACATACAATTTTGCATATAATCCAACAGAAAAGAAGACGAATACAGTCCCAACAGAACCTTTTGATGTTGACGATGATGAAGCTGAAGTATCAAGCATAGCCTTGTCCGCATTAACCTCATTCTCCACAAGCATGGGTGTTACTTCACCTCCTTCTTCTACTTCAACTTCAGTGGGAGATGAAGATGTAGATATCATTAACATTGGATTGGGAGCATAAGTTGTTGTCGTAGATACCAAAGTAGGCATGGAAGTTGTGGTGGTATCATTTGTTGATCCAGCGATTGTAGGGTTTGTAGAGGATGGTCGATTTGTTGATGATGATGGTAAAAGAGGAGTGGATATGATTGTTGGTTTTGTGGTTTCAGTATTTGTTGATACCGCACTTGGCATTTGTGTAGGAGAATCACTCTTTGAAATAATGTTGTACGCACCTGATGAGCCAGAAGTAACTCCATTGCATTGCAGATATGTATCATCACCCATATCTGGACGCCAAACAGAACTATCTACAACTTTTGTTTTCCGACCAATCTCTTCTAACACTGAATCTAACGTATGACGTAACGTCCATGCAATATTAACTTTATCATTACCCTGCAAGTCGGCACGTTGCAATCCTTGACATATCATTGATTTAATCTTCTTTGAAACAACTTCCTCCTCGTTATTGGTGGTATCCTCAGATGATGAAGAACCCACTATTGTATTCAATGTTGATTTATATACAGCAATACATAATTCCTTATAATCATAATCATACAATCCGCCACCATTCTTGATTGTCTTTTCAATAACATTACCTAACTGATTTACATTGGTAAATGTAACATTTGGTATATCAAAACTTCTTTGTACATCTTCTACTACTGCAACTATACTATCAACTTTCACTTGAAAGTTACCCTCTTGGAATAATACATATATATCCATACCATTAATTATACTCCAATCAATTTGACAATTATTTGTACATTGAAATCCAATTCGTGTTCCTCGATCGAAACTACTCAGAGGTAAGTAGATTTGTATCTCTTCATTTTGAGTTTTGGTTATTGGTATTGCAAATGCAGAAGCGTAGCCGAAACTATCTTTTGTATCATGAAATTGTAAATGTAAACCCAATGGTACTTTAATATCATCACTATTATTATCAAGAGTAGTGGTAGATGTACTTTGTAATGTAACCACGATACCACTATATTGTTGTAAATTTACTACTACTGGAAATTGACGTCTTCGAACACTTGAGAAGCCACCTCCGTCTAAACTAATGGTACCACTAAAAGATAAGATACTATTGTCATCTATGAAGTTTAATTGTCCTGATGATAAACCGCCCATGACACCATCCACTTGTGTATACCAGTTATTAGTTTGCCATGTTGGCGTTCCATCTAAAATTAGATTTGAGGATACTTTTGATATTAAAACTATCAGAAGGAGAAGATAATGCCACATCATCTTGTGTTATGAGATATCAAGCCCTAAACTACTGTAGAGGTATATACTAACCTTACTTTGCACAAGGGAGAGCTATTAGACTCATAGGTACTGACGCAACAACAACCTCAAAAATAACTCACGCGGATACCCTAAGAGATAGGTGTGCGCATTGGAAGATGAAAGTAAGAAAGATGTCGTTCTTGCATCTCTGTGAGAAAGGGCAGTATCAGGGCAGTTCAAATTGAGAAAGAAAAGCAGATTGATGAAAAAGTTTGGGAGTCTATGATAACTAACTGAGACATAAGTGTGATTGAGGAGAGAGCATTACCACGACCTCGAATCTCATCGGCAATTGGCTCTATGTCGTCACAACTTCCTGAATTGATGCTCTATATATCGCTAGTGTTATGCTCATAATTCACAACATCACAACATCATCCATCAATTGCAATAACTATATTGCAATACGCCGATAATATCACGCCACATCGTCGTCGTCGTCGAGCACAACACTATCATGCCATCGCCATCAATCAATAAGCCATCGAAGGTAGACCGTCGTCTAACCTCACCTGATACATTCCACGAGAATGATACAATAACTGCTAGCTACTCCGGTAACGATGTAGAGACTGGTAAGTACCTCCTTTCTTTTTGTGCATAAGATGTGCACAAAATATATTTTTTGGCGCTATAAGTGGTCATTCATGCTCTAATTCTTTCTTCTATATTGCATGCCCTCAACTACAATTATAATAGGTGTTGTAACCTCCGGATATTTAGCAACAGGTGCATTATCCGGTGATGAAGATCGTCCCTACATGGTTAAGACTGTAGACGATGGAGAAACCTTGTTACCAACGTCGGCAGAATTACGATCTAAGAAGCGACGTATTGGATGGATGATATTTGGTACGGTAATGCTGGGTTTCATACTTGTGATTGGATTAGTTGTTGGGTTGCAAAAACCTACAGTTAGTGTTGAGCCTATTGGGTTCATGGGGAATGAAACTGAGGAGTCTGTTGATGTCGTCGTGGATGTTGAGGAGCCTGTGGTTGAGACTTTAGTTGATGAGCAGCAGCCAGTGGATGGTATGGACGATGAGGAGAGTGTAGAAGAGGAGGTAGATGTGCCTCTCTTCGAGGATAGTGTAATCTCTCTTGGTTCATCCGACGATGTTGATTCATCGAGTGATGTATCCACTGATGTATCATCTCCTGTAGAGGTCATGGAAGAGGAAGAGAATGAGGAGGAAGAAGCATCTTCTCCTTCATTCAACCTAGACACCGCCAACGCTATTGATGATAACAAAGAGGAGGAACAAGAAGGAGCGGCATCAACAGGAACACATGATCATAATCATGCACATGTTGGATCAAACGATGTCGTATCATCCGGTGACACATCCGAGCAACATGATGATGAATCGAATCATAATCCATTTGAACCAGAGGTTACTATTGGTGATGCAGCATTGCTAAATCAGATCTCTTCTGAAGGGAATGGTACCACAACGGTATCACCCTCGTCATCTCCTACAAAGTCACCCGTGGCTGTAACTTCTGAACCGACAAAGGCACCTACTAATGAGGTAAGAAATGTGTTTGGTAATGTTTTGTGCATATCTTATGTTCATATCTTGTGATCACATCTCATATTTATGCATTTCTCATTTGTCATACTTTATCAATCAAACAATAGCCAACTAATCCTCCATCAACAAAGGAGCCCACTTCACCGCCTTCTCCTCCTCCAAAGGTAATCGATTTGTCAGGCTGGGGAGTAATGAGCCCAACTCCACCGCCTACTCCAAAACCAGTATTTGATATGTCAAGTTGGGCCTCGGCTCTTAAACCTACACCTCCGCCATCAGCCTCGCCTACCACGGCACCACCGACACCATCTCCAACGACTCGATCTCCAACGAGTTCCCCAAGTCCTCCACCGACTGAAAACCCATACATATTTGGTTTCCTCGGTAATGAATTCATCAGAGTACCCGAGTTGGGCATTGATATGTCCGCTGGCTTAACTGTTAAGCTCATAGCTCGTGAAGGAAGTAAAGTGCAGTTTGCCAATGGTGGAGAATCTAAGGATTCATGGCATACACGTTCGGATGCTGCCGGTATCTTAAAAATGCCTGATGGTGGATATGTCTACATGTCAAACTCGGAAGAGAGTGATGGAGATGGTGGTGTGTATGGCTTGTACTTCAATGCCAAGGGTGAGATTGTCGACTATCGTGCCTTGTTAACGGGTACTACTGACAATTGTGGAGGAGGAATTACACCCTGGAATACTTGGGTTAGTGTAAGTCTCTGTTTGTGTGTACTCTTTGAAATGATATTGCCTATATTTACACATACTGACTGCTCACATCACATGCGTCATTTTCTCTTTCCTTCCTCTTATTAGTGTGAAGAGACGGGAGGTGGACAATGTCATCAAGTGGGAGCCGATGGACGTACTCAAGAGACTGAGCTTGGCGGCAGTGGTGGATGGTTTGAGTCTGTGGCAGTAGATGATCGTGTTTATGGTCGTTCGATCTTCTACACTACCGAAGATGTCGAGGATGGTAAGCTACGTCGATACATTACCAACCAACATGGCTGGGATGCACTCCATTCAGGAGGAGAGGAATCCTTCCTCGTTCTGAATGATGACGGCACCTACTACTGGACTACTGATGAGGGTGAAGCCGAGAATAGTGCCAAGAAGTTCTTTCCGAATACTGAAGGTATTCAAGTTCATGAAGGAGATGTATACTTCATGTCCAAGGAGAAACAGACACTTATCATTCTTGATGATAGTACCGATACTTGGACATCTGAGAGGACGGGCAAGAAGTTTTATGGAGAGGGCTCGTTTGGTGGTCAGCCTGATCAGAATGTATTTGGACCATCCCGAAAGTACATTTACTTTACCGAGGATGGTTCGTCTGATCCTGGTGTGTACGCTCGATATGGCAAGGATGGTACATACTTTACTTTATTCCAAGCTATCAGCGGTGGTATCCATACGGATGATGAAACGATTGGTATTGCCTTGAGCCCCGACAACAAGCATTTTTATGCTGGATTTCAAGATGGTTATATTTTTGAGTTCATGAGGAAGGATGGCCTAGCCTTTGAGTAAGGCAGCAAAGAGTAGGTACATAGAGGAGTTGAGGAATGGTGACATTTGATCATCAAGTTTTGATACATGTATATTTAAGGGGTATAGGGGATTCTGTACATATTATAGATAACTAATAGAGACAATTCTGAATGTAAACAACGTCGTATGTTGAGAGACCAACCTGGACTAACTAATAGTATATTTTACAGACTCAATATTTGTGCGACAATTTGTCCTACTTTTTGAGGATACCGTGCATTTTTGCTACTAAAATCCACTAGATTGTCGCACTATTTTGGGTTATGTATT
>Ga0075439_15929_pt1 | contig 10806 bp, 9 predicted proteins | sample MintriSingleCell_FD_74264 | JGI IMG/M metagenome (GOLD analysis project Ga0075439, IMG submission 74264) | Marine eukaryotic communities from Monterey Bay, USA to study complex ecological interactions - Minidiscus trioculatus JGI Plate_4_G5... | ecosystem: Environmental > Aquatic > Marine >... | reverse complement strand
ATTGGTTACATTCCAAGATTAGATGTGCCAGGGTTTCACTTCCCTCTGCTTTGTGCCAATATCGATGACATCGATGTTAAACTAATAGGTTGGAAAGACCCGAACTGTCAAAATGATACAGATGAACATCGAAACTATGACGATCATAACTTGATATTTGATGTAAAACATGACAATTTACATCGATCACGAAATGAAGCAGCTACCGACACCGAAAGTGAGGTCAGGAGGGAAAGGAAGAAGAGACCAATCTTTAGTATCATAAAGCACTACCCACCGGCCTGGGCACTCAAAGCCAAGATTGCTGCTCTTGAGAAGAAGAAGTAAGATCTGGTAGTGGAGATAGACAAGGATGTTAGCAATAGTGAGAGTGAGATCCTCTAACTGTCACGACTTCTCCTGACCACAGCTTGAGTATAGCCAAAGAAGAAGAGAGGAGTGAATGATGGCATGAGCATTTACAGCAAGATGCTTACCTAATGTATAATCTAAATCATCACACCCTTGGGACGGTATCCTTTTGTAGCCTCCTCTATCCTTATTTGGCATAAGACAAAGAGACTTAGGCTTTGGTTGATGAGTAGTGTCAGTGTACTACTAGTTGATTACATTTACAAAGATTTCATCTTGAGACAAACCTATTCTATATCCCTCTATGTCTATACAATACAAAACTTGAGTCACAGACACAGAGCTTTCAATGTCATCGCTAAACCTATTCTAATTATTCAACCTGTTCTAGTATACAGTACAAAACTTGAGTCACAAAGCTCTCAATGTCATCTCAAGATATTCATTAATGACACATTGATGCTCATGTGTTCTCATCTCTTTACATAGCATCCCGGTTATGAGGTTCTTGTAGCATCTCTACAAAGTCAGGTCCTCGTGGTACTATAGAAAACTTGTTCAGGTCGGGATGAGAGCAATAGTAATGCTCCTTAATCTGATGCATATTAACAGTTCCAGCTACTCCTTTCATTTGATATATCTCACGGCAGTAGTTTAGAAGTGTTGGTGAGCTTGCCACTGATCGGGTATTACATTTGAAGTAGACTGTATAGACTTCGTCGAACCTTAGAAGTGTTACGAAGAGACGAATGTCTGACAAAGTAAACTTATCACCGGCTATGTATTGTTGTTCAGACAGAATCTCTTCTAGTCGATCGAAGGACTCTGTAAGCTCATTAATAGCTCTATCATATGCCTTCTGACTCTTTGCAAAGCCACATCTATTTGTATAAGAAGAAACATAGTAAAGGTGAGCATTAGAAAGTGAGGAAGTAGTACCATAGTCTTGACGAGTTGCAAGATACTTCTACTTACCTATACACTCCATTGTTTATTGCCGGGTATATCCATTCGTCAACCTCTTTCATCTTTGATATCAACTCCTTCGGTTCAAGATCAATATCAGGATTCGCAGCCAGAACATTAAACTCTGAATTGAGCATACGTATAATCTCGGAAGATTCATTACTAACTATTGTCTTGAGCTTCTTATCAAACAATATTGGAACGGTATACTTCCCTTCTGTATCCCCAACCTTTTCATATACTTCTCTAATACTCCGTGCATTAAAGTGTGGATCGGGCATGTTCTCAGGATAGGATGATGGAAACGGTCCACCAAGTCCTATCGAATTGCTAATTGGTTGACCGTCTGGATTTGCGAATACCCAACCGCAGTGCTTGTCGTCGTCATCTTTGGGATTAGTCCGTTGCCATACGGGCATGACAATAGTTATCGATATGACATCTTCTAGACCTTTCAATGCTCGTGTAATGAGTGTTCGATGAGCCCATGGACAGGCAGCTAGTGATTGAAGAGGAGATGGGGATATGCAGATGAGACATGAGAGAGGACTCGTCGTTATATATCATTTAGCTTTACACATTCTATACTCACCTGCAACATACAAATGGTATCGATCTTTCTCTGGTTGGAATGTTAATGAATCTTTCTTAACCCAATTACGCCATACGGCATCAGTTCTCTTGAATGACCCATCAGAGCCCATCTCTGTTCATTGCAACGATATAGGTATGACGATGACGATGAGATGATCGATTATGTGCATATTATGTTAGTAGAGGTGAGAGATATGAACTATTGCAATAACATCAATATACAATTGCAATTGCAATATACTTACCATCGAGAGCTGTCTTGACAATCATATTAGGTGGCATACTTGCAATTGCAATGGTAGAGAATCGAGTTGTTGATGTTGATGAAAGTAGAATTAAATTCTTGACACGAGATGTGAGCATAATATGATACCGCCAATTTATGATTGCTTTTATTATCTACAACATACTGGCATGGTGGGACGGCGTTATTCTTCTATCGGCTCCGCTATGCTCTGATTGAAGAAGAGTTGATGAGCTGTTTTTACAACCTCGCCGAGCTGTGATATAAGTCAAGTATGTAAGAATAGAACCTTCTCAGCAATATTACTAAAAATGCAGCATTGGACAAGATTTGACTGACTCATTGCATGGTACCAGACTCATTGCATGGGGGTGTTCAGGTGTAAAGTTTATTGAAACAGATCATCAGGAATACAATATCATGTGTCGTCCTCCTACATCCAAGCAGCTAGGCAAGAAGGCTTCAATCGTATGGTCATCTCTAGTTGAACATATCATTAAACTTACACTTTACTCTGCATTTCTAATCCATGCAATTCAATCGACACAACGATCAACAACCAACTTTTCTTATGCAGTAAACATATGCATTAGTTTAGTATCATTAACTTTAATCAAATCAGAACTAACAGTACTAATTCAACGTATACAACGAAAGTTACCACCAGGCTATCTAGGTTTTCCCATCATTAGGGATATTAAATTCATATTATCCACAACTAATGGTGGTGTACAACAATCGTTAGATTATGCACGACGAAATTATGGTACAATGTTTAGTCAAACCTTCTTTGGCCAAACCAATATAGCAATGGGCGGACAAGATGATTTACTTTGGTTATTCAATAATGATCGTAAAGCATTTACTGAAATTGCATGGCCACCCAACATTGTGATGCTACTCGGTCCCGGAGCGGTTGCCAATCAAACAGGAAAGTATCATCGTGTCCTTCGTAGATTATTGGAACCATATTTTGCAAACAAATTTGTGACCAATTACTTGAAATGTATGGATGATACTACATTACAGAATTGGATGATTGGTCAAGTAGTGGAGAGTATCAATCAAGTGAAGTATTTAAAATGTATGCTTTGCGATTGTTTCATGTTAGTTCATTTGGACGGGCCGATGAGGATGTTATTGCAACATTGCATGATGATTTCAAAACCTGGATTGGTGGATTCATGGCTGTTACAGTGAAACGTATCAGGGGTACTGCATTTGATGAAGCAATGAAAGCAAGAGATCGAATCTTGGATACTGTTGATATGCTCATTGATGACTTCATTAAAGAGAATCCCGAGGAAAGTGAACGGGCACAAACTACCATTATTGGAAGATTGATATATGGCAAGGATAAGGACAACAATCGTATGATGACACGAGATGAAATGAAGGATAATATATTGAATCTAATCTTTGCTGGACATGATACAACATATGCCTCGATATCGACTTTGCTGTATCATTTGAGTGAGAATCCAGATGCAATGGAGGCATTAGCCGAGGAGGTATCTACATTGAAAGAGCCTTTGGACTCGGATGAATTGAAGAATGCACCGGTGTTGAATGCATGCATTCATGAAAGTTGGCGTATGGATCCACCAGTACTCGGCAGTTTCCGTAAGGTTGCAGATAAGGATGTTCATCACAAGGGATACACCTTTGACAAGGGTACAACATTCAACTACAGTATCCTAATGGCAACTACTGATGAAAGTTTATACAAGAATCACGATCAGTTCAACATGAAACGTTTCTTACCCACAGATCATCCACGATATGATCCTCAAGTTGATTCGAATATCGATCCTTTGGCAGGGCGTACAAATTACCCAATCTTTGGTGGCGGAACTCATGTTTGTTTGGGAAAAGCCTTTGCTCAACTCGAACTGCGTGTTCTGGCAGCTCGTATGTTGAAACATTATCAAGTCGAGGTACAGAATCCAAAGAAGTCGTTCTTCCCTGTGAATGGTTGGAATGTTGAGTTCAAGCTTACCAAGAGGAAGGATGTATAAAAAACAAGTAGTCATACTCACCCGCCGAGAGAGGAGCAAGGAGCAATACCGGCAGGGCTTTGTATAGAATGTCTATAAAATAAGCCAATAGGACGGTTTATCTTTTACCTTTTCTTTCGTAGAATGTTTATTTGATGATATTCTAGACTGACTATGAATCTGTATTACATAAACTGATACTCATATTACGTCTCATTCAATTGGTGGTGTAGTCGGTGACTGTATACCTAACAGAGTTTCTCATTATTTCATGAAAACTGATATTTGTTGTGTGGACTGAAGGTGATTGATAGTATGGATTCCTCTAACGATAACGCCGCCGCTCTACCTTCAGCTAAGGCTGTATCATCCTCTTCTACATCTACTGCCGCCGCTGTATCAAGCTCTAAAACAGTCTCTGAACACTTAGCTCAAACACTCCATACTCTCGACCAACTAACAACAATATTCTCCTTTCCTCACCACCTGGCCAAGTTAGCAATTGATACCTGTGGCCCAGAAGACATAACAACATGCTATAATTGGATATTAGATAATCATAGTAATGAAGTAGAAGATTGTGGTGGTCCAGTCGTACCTATTAATGATTGTCCACATATTAATAATCATGTTAAGTTTGCAATTATTAATGATAAGATGCAACTTATTACAACTGACAATAATAATATTGCAACTGATACCAATAACAGTGGTAGTATGAGTAGAAGCAGTTCATTAACAAATTGTTGTCAAGAATTTACCAACCTATGCTGTATTGATGAAAGTAGTGATATAATGACAGCTAAATGTCAATATTACAATGAATGTAATATGAAGAATAAACGTACAGGGAGTAGGAAACGATTACGTAGTGAAGATGAAAAGGAGAGAATTGGACAATTAAAGTGTGAGGAAGATTATGAAGATACTTGTACAAAGGTGGCAGGAGACGGGAAGGAGAAACAGTTAACTTGTCCATCAGGCGAAAACTGGATTTGTTTGGAGTGTGGTGCATTAATGTGCTCACGATATGCCAATGGACATGCCAAGTTACATTATGAAGATACAAAGGACGAAGAAAAGGCAGCAGCGGCAGCTGGTGGTGGTGGTATTGGTGGCGGCGAGGGTGGAGGAGCGGCAGTAGGACACTGTATTGCGGTTAGTTTGGCAGATTTAAGTGTTTGGTGTTATGACTGTAACGCTTATTTACATCATCCAAAGTTGAATTTGTTGACAAAACATTTGGAGAGGATTAAGTTTGGTAAGGATGAAGCAAAAGACAGTGGGGTTGCAACGAATGATTTAGATGAAAGTGGGGCAGCAAAGAAGGCGGCAGAGAGTTCATTGGAAACTGTTAAGCCATCACCAATCAACAAACGGAAGAGTCAGCCAAGAAAACTACCCCCAGAACAAATCGGTACAGATGTCATGGTATCATCAACCCAAACTCTTCCAAAACAAAAAGACAGTGACGATAACGACAAGAAAATGGGTGGCAATCAATCAGAAAGTATCAATAGTAATGATAATGACAGTCGAGTTGATGAGATTAATTCATCCGATGATGAATCAGATGAACAGGCTGCCATGATTGCATCACTTCTTCAAAGTGAACACGGGGAGGCATTACGTGCCTATTTGGCTAGGTTTGAATCATATGACACATCTGACATGGGACAGTGTGTACCCATGAATATGCCAAAGCCGCCTACTTTTCCTGACGAGGTAGCAGACTTTTTACAATCACCCATGTGTAAATCAATTATTGTTTTGGCGGGGGCTGGTATGTCTGTCTCTTCAGGAATTCCGGATTTCAGATCAGCTGGAGTGGGATTATATGATACTTTACGTCCTGAGTTATTAACCGCGTCGGAGTTGGAACAGGCTTTGATTGAAGATGACCCGACCTTGGCACTTGACAAAGGTATGTTTCTCGAGAATCCACTCCCCATGCTTGAGACCAAACGAAGTTTCATATTAGGTACATATGAAAGAAAGTGGAAAGCAACACTGGCACATCGATTCGTTGAAATGTTACATACTAAATTGGGAAAACTCACGAGGTTGTATACACAGAATATCGATGGATTGGAGTTACAGACTCAATTACCTAAAGAAAAAGTTGTACCGGTGCATGGCACCATGGCTGCTGCCGCTTGTGAAATGTGTGGTGAGGAAATGAACTTCGATGAGTTCTGTGGCAAAGTAAGGACAAATATCAAGGATATTACAGGTCTAGATTATACGGCTCCGGCACAATCAACTCCAATTGTTTGTCAAGCATGTCAAAATCCAACAATGAAGCCAACGATCGTTTTGTTCAGAGGCCAAATGCCTGCAGACTTTCATGTGAAGGCCGCTCAAGACTTGCCAGATTGTGATCTGTTGATTATCATGGGCACGTCTTTAACGGTAGCGCCTGCAAATAGTCTTGTGTATCGTATCCCACCAACTGCTCTTCGTATCGTTATAAATAATGAGCCAGTTGGTCGACGATTGGGTATCGATTACAGTGAAGACTCTCTACGAGACGTATGGGCTAGTGGATACACGGATGAGTCTTGCCTAAACTTGGCAGAGAAGATGGGATGGTTAGATGATTTAGCCGGTATCGTAGAAGAATTGCCTGATAGTTCGGCAGAGCTTCTTAGAATACGATTGGCTCAACGACAAGAGGAAGATGGAGCTCTAAAGACCGAAGAGGAGTGATAGTTTTAATTTGTACAAAGAGTCATTGGGCAGATTGTAGTGTGTAGATCATATAGATAGAGGCAGAGGATTGTATATCTAGCTAAATAGACTGTTATCTCAACTTTAACCCAAGTCCCCTCCCTTTGGCACTAGCGAGCTTGCGTTGGAGTAATGATGTTTCATCCCCTGATTCTTCACTACTACTTCCTATACTAATAACCTCCTCTACTTCCTTCTTATCTAGCCAGTCTCCTGGCTCTCCAATTCCAACTACTTCCCTGCTGGTGGTATCCATATCATTACCCTTCCTGCGCTTCTTCTTGTCTGATATCAACTTTACTACAAGGCCTGGATGGTTCTCCGCCGCTTTTCGAACATGAGGTGGCATAGAATCTAATTCATCCTTAATATCCATATCATCTAACTCCGAGATTTCTCTCTTCTTGCTCTGTATCTTGACCTCGTTTTCCCATTCCGCTGTCTTCTTCTTATCGCCCACTTCTATTTTATTCGGCGAGGGGGTAATTGGCATAGACTTTCTGTTGTTTGTAGTGGATTGTTTTGTTGCAATTGTACCATTTGTTGATGATGGCTTATCGCTCTCCTCTACTGATTCTTTTGCAACAGCAGATAAACGAGATGACTTGCGTCCAGACTCTTCTTCTTGTAACTTTCTTGCCAATTCATAATCGGCTGTTTCTGAACGAGTAGTCTTACGACTACGTCGAGGCATACTTGATGCGATACGATCTTCCTCATCCTGAATCTTTTTAGCAAGCAATAAATCATTCCTATCTTGCCGTAATTTATCTGCAATCTTCCTACCCTCTATACCTCGCCACAATCGTTGGATATTTGCAGCTACTTTCCTCTTTGCTCGTCGTTTTTGACCTAATTTAATGTAGTATTCCACCATTGTTATTGTATTGTTAGTTAGTGTAATGATGTGTATGATGTTCCCCTTTTCCTCCCCCCAAAGATACCAAAAATATTTGTATACTTTGTCACAAGGATAAGATCTTTTTAGTACAATTCTATATGAGAATATCAACTATATATTAGAGAACAAAGAACATATAACTAGGCCATTGGCGGTTGCCACCTAGCTTGTTGACAGGGTGTATGATATATTATTGTGGACATAGTCAAACTTTTCTCAATCATGCAAATTTGCAAAGCGGTATCCTTTTTCTCTCCCCGGTCTCGATCTTGATGGCTCGTGATTCGTGATGGCATACAATCATGCTATACATATAATAAGATGGAAGAAGCAGCGCATATCATAAGCAACGACAGTGGTAAGGTGGTGGTATCCTTAGCTCTCTCAATAAAAAGACATAGTTATCATTATTACACAAAATATTATACATAAAAAGATGATGGCAAGAGATGATAACAATGTTATCTCGTACGGCTCTCTCAATAAGACGGAGGTGTCATTAGAATCAAATCAAAACATTTCTATCAGTCATGATGTCGTCAATCATGGACATCCATATAGTGACGGACCAGTTGATACAATCGTTAGTGATAAGAGATCAGATAATAATGTTACATATTGGAGTTTAATCAGAGATAATGAAGGTTTTAGATACTACCTCATGTCATACTTAGTCACACATGCCGGTGAATGGTTTACATACGTTGCAACTATAAGTTGTATTGAACAGATCCACAATTCAAATGGTACTATATCAAGAACTTCTATATCGATACTTGTTTCATTACGCCTTCTACCAAGTGGTTTGTTTTCATCAATAGGGGGAGTACTTGCAGATACATATGACAGGAAGCAGATTATGTTCATGTTAGATTTGCTTGGATCATTAGTTGCTTTGTTGTTTCTTCTCGCATACCATATGAAAAGTATCACGGCATTATATATTGCAACAACATTACAAATGAGCGTCGCTGCTATATATGAACCATCTCGTAGTGCAATAGTCAGTATGCTTGTTGACAACGAAGAGAGTTTAAAGAAAAGTATAACAATTTCTGAATTAGCATGGAGTGTCATGACTAGTGTTGGATCTAGCTTGGGTGGTATAGCAACATCACGCTTGGGGGTACCAGCTTGCTTCTTCATCGATAGTATTTCATACTTCATAAGTGCACTACTGATATACAATATCCAGGGCGATAGCTTCGTTGCAACGCCAGAATCCAAAGCCTCATCGGATACAAATGATGGATTCTTTAGTAGAACTATAGACGGGTTTATATACCTTAGATCAAAGCCTTGGGGGGCATTTGTATTCCTCAAGTTCTGTGCTGCAATGATTTACGGAGCGAGTGATGTATTGAATGTATCCTTCTCGGAACGAGGAGACGATGGTGCTCTTGATATGGACAGTAGCAGTGAACGTTTAGGGTTACTGTTTGGTGCTGTTGGAGCAGGCTGTTTCTTGGGGCCTGTTCTTGTTGATAATTTCACTAGTATGGACCGAGTCCAATCAATTGAAAGAGCATGTATCTTCTCATTTGCTGCCATGACTGTGGGCTGTTATGGATTGTCTAATGTAGGCGGATTTCTATGGGTTTGTTTGTTCACTTCGATAAGATCAGCTGGTTCGTCTATAGTGTGGATACAATCGTCTCTTCTGCTTCAAAAGTACTCTGCTAATGACATGCTTGGTAGGGTGATGTCTATAGACTATGCCCTGGCAACTCTTAGTGAAGCTTTCTCTGCAATGGTTGGTGGCGTTGCCCAAGACAGATTAGATCTATCAGCTGAGAATGTGTCCTTTCTAATGAGCTTGGTAGGGTTTGCAACTTTTATAATATGGAGTATATACCTCACATTGATACGAAATTAAGATACTTAAGATACATATAGTGGTGCATTGATAGATATTAGCTTAAAGCTAGCTACACTTAGATAACTGCTTCCGACTATACTTGATTATTGTGAACTATAAGTAATAAGAGAAGAGAGGCAAGTGTTAGATATAATATGATGTGTGGCCGATATTACTTCTCACACCCTATTAACCTTGAGGATGGGAAACCTTAGACAACCAAGAACTTAATGTTGGGTCCTCGCAACTCACAAATGAAAAGATTGGCGAATGCTCATCACCAAAAAGGCGAGTATCAATCATGCAGTTCACTATCCAGTCCAATATCAGTCTCTCCCAAGCGTAGTTCTCGGAAGCCAATCGGACTGGGGCTTTGGAAAGAATTCACCCGAAGGTAAAACTGCCGCCGCCTTGGGAGATGAAGGCCAATGCCAACTGCGACACACGATAAGCGATGCTGAATAGCCTACTCAAGAAGTGTGCCGACCCTCAAGTCAAGTGAATGATACCCTTCCTCTAGCCGACGAGAATCCATCTTATCATTTGCAGTGTGGCAAACTGGATAGCTGGTAGGATATGAGACTCAAATTGTCTAGCCAACTAACCAAATGCCACACGAGAACCCGTTTTCTCCGACATATAATAGACTAATAGAAACTTACGTTCTCTCCTCTGTACTCGTGCTATATCTCCCAACTGTTGTGATAAGAGCGCGAAATGTATTAGTATAACCTTCCATGAGCAATAAATAAGAACTGCGTAAACACCAAAGAATGTGCGGCCAATGTCTCCTCTACACAACATCAACGTTATCAGAGCCTTTTTTATCATCAGCCGCTTCTTAATAATGACAAGTCCAAGAATAAAGTGATCTGGCAATATAATTGGTCTTCTCATCATTTGATATTGGGTTGTTTGTTTGATAAATGAAAAGATGTATTGGATGTCATTATGAAAAGAGGAAGTATCAATCATGCAGTTCACAATCCAGAGTTCCGTCGCTCCAAAACTCTGTGCAGCAAAGCATAACTATAACTGACAGAGCACTTCTACTTCTGGGGCGTCTGATGTGCACGCCTTGGCCTGGTTGCCAGGGAGCTTTACATGCCTGTCAAGGAGCACCAAACAGTAACCCTAAACGTTCACTGCTACTGTCCATATCAAG
>Ga0075439_12903_pt1 | contig 10809 bp, 5 predicted proteins | sample MintriSingleCell_FD_74264 | JGI IMG/M metagenome (GOLD analysis project Ga0075439, IMG submission 74264) | Marine eukaryotic communities from Monterey Bay, USA to study complex ecological interactions - Minidiscus trioculatus JGI Plate_4_G5... | ecosystem: Environmental > Aquatic > Marine >... | reverse complement strand
AAGCTTGTTCATTTGATTTCTTTCCCGTTCATTTGATATGTCAAAAGATTTGTCAAATGTTCCACTGCAAACAAACTCTGTATTAGAATCAGATACATCAAATTGGAACTCCCTCAGAACATACGACTCTTCTACTTGGTAATGTGGACACTGTGCCTCGGACTCCAATTCATCACACTTGCTACACATGAAGTATGGTAATTCTTTATCTTCTGGACGAGAGCACAAACGGCGGAACCCCCCTTTGCTACCGTGCACTTTCTGCTGTTCAACCTTGTGTTGATCAAAACTTTGTTCACATTGAAAACATATCTCGTGATCTTGATGTGAACCCTCGATGCAAAAGTGATTAATTGTCTTGTTTGATACTGACAACTTCTCTTCTCCGAATGTCTGTTGTAAATACTTAATGTTGCCGGACGGAGTCGATAACCAAACATTAATCTTTGACAGGCAGGCTTGAACAGTTGCAAGATGATCTATCAATTTGGCAAGGTATGGGCCGAGTGTCTCATCATCATGTAGCATTACTAAGCTCTCGAACAGAGCCATATAGTTGATAAAGTATGCTTCATTACTGTCAACACCCCCAATATGCCTCAGCCTGATTGTTATATCTCCAAAGTCCAATGAAAATGGCACAGATGAGAGAGGATTTGTGTCAAACTCCAATTGGCAGTGCTCTGGATACGTAACAAACTGAAACATTGATGTAACTTCATTGTGATGCGCATCAACAATCGTATGATTAGCCTTGATAAATGTTGTCTTCTCATTGGTACCACTCTCTATATAGCCTCGGCAACGATTGTAGATGTCCTTATTCGATGACAAGAGGGCCTGAATTGCCCTGACATTTTGACTAATACTGTCCACAGTAATACCCTCATTGACATTGTCACTAATGAACTGTTCTTTCAATCTAGATCGTATGGCTGTCAAATAATCCAGAGTATCTTCCTGTGTATCAACTTGTTCGTGCATATGATTGTGAGAGCTAGTAGAAGAGCTATCCACCACTGAAGGATCTGTGCAAAGTGAATCTTCAGTCGGAGTAAACACATTTTGATCAACGTTGTCGATTCTGTCTTTAATATAAACCTCATTCTCAGTAGGCTGTGGTTGTCCCACTTGATTATCTGAATTCTCATACAAGTTGATGTCTTCATATATCTTCTCCTCGGCCTTATCATCGCTAGAACTATTCGGAACTACCAATTGATCCGTTGTTTTGGGACTTGAGGTAATCTGTTCATCATTAGATGAAGTAGTTGTGTCATATTCGCCACCGAAGATCTTCTCGTCCTCGTCCTCATCCGGACTAATAGTATGATTCTTCCGTTGATCATCATCTATGCTATGTGATGCATCACATTTACTATCAGCCTTCTGCTGAACAATTTCCGGTACATGAGATGACACGATCTTCTCGTCGGTATCGCCCCGGCTAAGACTAGATGCTTTAGCTCCAATTGAGTTAGTAGCAGCCTTCTTCTTCTTTGACTTGCGGCCTCCTTTACGTGGTGATACTGCCTGCGTCGCAGGCTCCTCCATTGACTTTAGTAGCTCGTCTCTTGTTAGCTCTGCTTGCCACTCTGCACATCGTGCCTCCAACCAACGGTAAATTAAGCTAGAGAAGACACTTGATACTCGGTTCTCTTCACCACCTCCACTACAAGTAAGCTTTAGATTGTCAGCCTGAGAGGCGTTGTTACCTGATGTAGTATCCAGCCAAGTCTCGAGACGGGGAGGCAGTGTTAAGGACTTTGTTGCCGACTCTTTACACTGCCGCGAGCATAACACTGTCAACCATTGCATGACGTCCCAAAACGACTTTTCTAGTAATATTGACATATTGCAAACAACTTCGGCATCTTTCTTCACTTTTTCAAAATCTTCCAATCTCCCCGTCCAAGCGGCCTGAGCAGACACATGATCGATGACAGTCTGGATTTTATCATAAGACAACTCGTTTTCTCTGTAAGCCTTGTCAAGGAACTCGATTCCAGCTGATGCAACATCTGGCCCCATTGTTGATATGATCCTCTTTATCTTTTTGCACAAAGTTTCTACCTCTTTGCTGTACTTTTCGCTCATACACTGAACTCCCCCGGTATCTTTATTACTCGTTGTTACTTGGGACAGATTAATACGTGCAGAAATGAGTTGCATAAACAAGCCTTCTTCCTCTTGATTCATAACATCAGCTGACTCCAGGTGCTCAATTTTCGTCCTGTATGCCTCCATAACACAGAGAATCCCCAAAGGGCTCGGATCATCATCTGCAGCGGACCCATTGATATAGGCTGTCAAACTTTTCAATATTTTCGAGATAGCACTCGTCTTACTCGTTACTAATTCTTGAAGACTATCACGTTCCTTACGCATTGCACTCCCATGATCATATCGATGGAAATAAGAGGTTTTTAAGAAGACACCTGACATACCATTGCGGTGAAAGGATGTTGGTTGTAATAGTGAATCCGATGTGGTATTATATTCATCCCACACAGAGTGGAAGAAAGACATCAACGTCTCCCCCCATGTTTCTGACCATCCCACAAACGTTATTTTCTTGAAGAGTAGAAGTAATAGATCTCCAATTTTCTTCATCACTATATCACAATTCACATTGCACTCTAACAACATTTTTCGTGTTACTTGAACCGATTCATCGTCGTCCTCATATTCACGTTCGCACACCTTCGTTATCTTTTTTAATACCGATACTATTGAATTGTATATCGATCCAGCCACTTCATACCTGGTCTCAAAGTCCCTCACTGTTGTAAATGCTTCTTTTGCTATTTCGGTCAGCTCATCATCACCCGGATTGGCATTAACATCTATCTTATCTCCCGTGTTCATCTTCTTCGGTAGAATGATGAACCTTGTTAAATTGATGATATCTTGTGTACTCAAGGGATAACTTAATGCACTACTACTGCAATGTTCTTTCAAAGTAGCCTCAATTTGTAAATATTTGACGTCATCACTGGTCTGGGTGATTGGTTGGAGTTCTAAATAGAATGATTCCGAATCCACCGTATCCATTACCTGGTCACTTAAAATAATCTTAGCACCCCCCTCAGATTGAACTTCACCACGAAGCAACGTCTGTAGACGAGAGTTTGCAGAAAACCGACAACTGCGGCACTTCACTGATTCCAGTACACTATCAATAGATTCAATTGATATGGTGGGGAGTATATCTTTGAGCTTGAGAGGATTTTGCTTATTTATCATCTTTTGGCAATCATATCTCTTAGTAAGAAAGGCAACAAATGAGAGTCTAGATCTCTACTTCCCCATTTCTTGGCCTCGTTATCAATGATGTTTGAAGTTTCGGTGCAGTCAATATATGAATCTAGAAGATTATCCAATTCTTTATCACCAACGATACCCTCCTGCTCAGCTGTCCGTATCTTCTTCCGCTCTTCAATCATGTGCCGTAGAATCATAAAGGCAAGAAGAGGTTGTTGTGTAAATAGTAATTTCCCTGTTGTTAATTCTTTCCCTGACGCATCCTTGTCTACTGCCAATTGGCAATAAAAGCATAGGCATTCCGAGGAAGAAACAGCACTGTCTCCGCCGCAACATTTTACTATACCATTAGAAGATGGCAATGCAGGTAGAGTCTCTTGCAAAATCGCGTGTGCCAATGCGGAGCAAGGTCGTGACCAATTGTGATGTTTATCAGGTTCAATAGTAACCTTAGCGGTAGTGCCACTATTATTATTGGGTTTGTTGTTTTGTGTATTAGATTTCTTCTTTCCGCTACGCTTCTTCTTCATTGTTTGATAGAATGATTGATACAGTTTATATATTATTATGTCGTAGTATTGTATAAAAAATTGAGTGGAGATTATGCCCACATGATATGCACTAAATACCAATAGTATGCACGCTCTTTTAAATAGAAGGTGTAGGTATATCAAACAAGCATGAGTATCTAGCAATGAAAAGCTTATATGCGGCCACTAGCTGTTGTTCAAAGGGCATTGGTGAGGGGATAGCAGCATTGCAAAAGGCAATTATTATTTGGTAGCGTCTGTCTGTCGAGTTCAATGTTGTGGATGTGAGAAGTTAATATCGTATAAATATTCTTATCAATGGCATCTCATCTTTGAAGGCCAGTAGAACAAAGTGTACAGTGTCGATGAGAAAGTATAAACTACTTTATATATCATTGTTGATATGAAATCTTTTATTGGTATGATTATGACGATACGAATAAATGACCGTTAGGATAGAAGAAGTTAGAAGTTAGAAGAGAAATACAAATACAAGCGACAAGCTGTGATAATACACCTCCTTCTTACTGATACTACTAGTCATAGTCAGAAGGTGGTTTAATATCATATGATGACGGCGCTGTCACGCCGCTGGATACACAAAGATATCCCTAATCTTGATGACAGTAGTTTACTATTAACATCAACAAAAGACACTGAGGTTGGATATCAAACAATCTATGGACCAGCAGAAATAGAAACATATTACCACACAAAGTTGCAACAGGAGGTTAAGGATGCAAAGTTACAAGTATGGTATCCAGGTAGATGGCAGAGGAATTCAACACATGCATTATTTAGAACTAAGATTATGCTAGATGATGACAATAGAGTGGTTGATGACAATAGAGTGGTTGATGGCAGCAATGATATATCTTTATTGAAGTTTAGATCTAATGCAAGAATCATATCTATAGATTGGGGTATTGATTCTGATGATGATATATCATCAAACGAGAAGAAGATGTATTGGAAATCATGTGCAATACAACAATCTGATATCGATAGTTTATATGATCATATCATTCTGCTTTCTCCTGATGGTATCATCCAACAAAATACCAAACTTGGAAGACAATCTGGATATCTTGTTATAGAATTAGATACTACTACACCCCATGAAGATATAGCTGATGTACTTAATGCAGAATCAAAAGAGTTATACCCACCTCCGTGCATTACAATACAATCATCAAGTATTAGTGGTCAACAACAACTTTGGGAATGGAAAAAGGATAGAGAGTGGATACCAGTAACTTCCTGTTGGATAACTAGTGATAAAAAGACAGATGATATTGAAGCATGGGAGTTTCCTCATCAAATGGGTGTACACAAAGAATCCACTGTCCTGCCAACCAAACAGCTTTCAACAAACAATAACGATACCCAAGATGAACTTTTATATGATTTCGGTAAAGAGTTACTCGGAAAAGTACAAATATCAATACCTAAGTCAACATTAGATACTAATAATGAGCCAATAGTTGTCTTGCGTGTTGGTGAAACATTGGCAGAGGCATTAAATGATGAAGAAGAATACTTTGAACAATGTACAGACTTGACATGCACTTCAAAGCAACAAGATAATACATCACATATGACTTGGACTAGTTGTCATCTCCTTGCCTTTCGATATGTTCGAGTAATCATTCCCAATAGATATCACTCAAACATTACAGTTACATGTCAGGCTCATTCACCACTTGTTACTCAACGAGGTTCATTTCACAGTGATAATGATATTGATAATAAGATTTATGATACTGCTGCATACACGCTTAGACTTTGCATATATAACAACTTCATCGTCGATGGTATTAAACGCGATCGTTTGCCTTGGGTAGGTGATTTGGCAGTAAGCCTTATTGCAAATGCCTATTCATTCAGTGATACCGAGTACATCCGATGGACTTTGACAATATTAGGGCGATGTGGACTGGATGTTATACTTGATGACAGTAGTAGTGATTCAACACTCACATCTCTTGACAGCCATGTTAATGGCATAGTTGATTACTCGTTTTGGTTTATTATCACACATTGGCTCTACCAGAAGTATTATGATGATGTTCACTTTCTTCTACAAGAATGGAGAATAATTGAGTCAAGACTACAATACTTGATCAATAAGTGCAGTGATAAAGAGAAGGGATGGTTCATTATTAAAGAAGAAGACTCTGATAGGATATTCATTGATTGGAATGACCATATTGACAAAACTACGGCTGTGCAGATACTTTGGTGGTATGCTCTGAGATGCGGTATTTCATTGGCCAAAAAGATGGCTGAGCTGATCATTGATGATGATAAGGAGAGTATACACGAGTTCATATCTTTACTGGGTGATACACAGACAAAGTTGGAGAACTCCTACCTCGAGATGGAAGACATACAACACGGCTTTCCTCGCCATTCACACATATTTGGCGTTATATCTGGTCTATACAAACGTCTTGATGATAGAGCCCGAGGCGACGAGTGGTGGAATCCTAATTCAAGTGATGAGCACTGGAAGATTATTTGTCGATGTAAAGATCTGTTTGATCAATCACGAAAGGTCTTGTTGGGTGAGAAAACACCAGTATCAACTCCATACATGAAACACTTGGAGATATTAGCGTTAGTCCAGCTTGGTGAACGCACTTCGGCTTTACAAAGTGTCAGATCATATTGGGGTGGAATGCTAGATTGTGATGCAACTACTTTCTTCGAGGCTTTTAATGAGAATGAGGACGTGTCAGACATTGCTCAGTTTTATGACCGGCCCTTTGCAAGAAGTTTATGTCACGCTTGGAGTTCTGGACCATGTGCTCTATATCCAGAGATTATTCTCGGTCTAAGACCACTATCTAATGGCTGGAAAGAATGGATATGCGATCCACTTACTTGCTGTACATCTACAGTGTCTGCCTCCTTTGATACAAGATTTGGTGTTATTGAAGTACAGCTAGATGCGGAGAATCTACAAGTAACTGTACCAAATGGTACTTCCATGATGTTAATGAACAAAAGGTATAGCTGTGGTAAGCATATCTTTGATCGGAAGAGTCTAATCTCATTTCAAGATGTCAATATATGGTCGAAGAAGTACAGAGGCTGGAATCATCACCCGTCATATGTTATTGAACCTGATGTTCAGATAGTTGGATGTGAAGGAGTACAAATGGTTGATGTGCCGACTGTCTATCAACTTCCAGGAGATGACCACAAGTACTACATGAGCTTTGTCGGTTATGATGGAGAAGGGTATCAAAGTTTTGTTGCTGAATCGACTGATTTACTTCACTGGTCTAACGCGAGGTTGGCCATGGGATATGGAGAGGAAGGATCATTCGATTATGGAGGGGTTGTTCTCGGGTCGTACCTATACGAAAGTTATGATATAAATGCTCCACGAGTCTTGAAGAAACTGAATGGCAAATTCTACTCTCTTTATGGTGCCTATGCTTCCAAGGGAGGTTATGAGATAGATCCAGGCTCTCAAGGGTTGGCGTCAAGTGAAGATGGACTTGTTTGGAAAAAGGAAAGAGATAAAAGTATACTTTCAATCTATGGTCCCGGAGTAGTCAAGGATTGGGAGAAGGATAGTATCTATCAACCTTGGCTTGTTGAACATGAAGGTGTATACTACAACTTTTATAATGCAAAGCAAATGCCTCAATGGATTGAACAGATTGGTCTTGCAACATCTACCGATCTACGCAATTGGGTAAGACATGAAGACAACCCAATACTTCGAGTAGTAGGAGGAGATAGTACTGACGATACCATAAATGATGGATATGATACACAATTTACGGCCGATGCCAAAGTCTTCTTCGATAGAGATGAGAAGCACTGGGTAATGTTTTACTACGGAGTTGGCAAGGGATCAGCTCACATCATGGTTGCATACTCCAAAGATCTAATCAACTGGGTACGAGATCCTATTCCCTTATATACTGCTGGATCAAATCCGTCGGGTATTGATAAACAATATGAACACAAGATATCACTAATATGGAAAGATGAGATGTGGTACATGTTTTACTGTGCCGTTGGTGGTGACGCTGGAAGAAGAGGCATTGGTTTGATTACAAGTCAAGCTCCTTCATCTTAGAGTTACTCTCGTACAGTTGAATTAGTTTGATCACAAGTCATTGAGTTACAGAGTTACAGCTCAAAAGATACTGATATCTTTCTATCTGCTCCCTTGGTATGGTTTTAATCCTATCTACCCCCGCCCACCCCCTCAGTTCCTATGTAGAGGGGGGGCCAGGATTTAACCTGTTGAAGTTAGTGAAGTCCTGAGTAAAGGTTTAGGGTTAAGATAGGGTTCGCGGTATCCTCAAAAAATCTTTGTCCTCATCAGGCCTCATCTCATCTTTGCCACACAATTATTGCAACGATTGGCAACTACTACTACCAACAATCATCATGGCATGCAGGGATATCGAAATCGACTTTATTGTCCAGGATAACAATCCTGAGATGGCGTCCGTTGAGGATGACATCGTTGAAAACCTGAAAGAGATAGGCATCAAGGTGAACACGAGGGTAAGTTATAACACATCAGAAACAATCATGGCAATGGCAGATGGCAGCTGTATCATCTCGTGTAACCATATCGTTGCTGTCTACTATTGAATCAACAATACATATATTAATACTAACATACTATTCTTCATTCTAATATCAGTTCTTGAATTCAACCGAGTATACTGCCGCCGAGTTGGAGGGTGATTATTCGGTCCTTTTCACACGAACATGGGGCGCTCCTTATGATCCACACTCGTACATGGCTTCTTGGGCGGTACCAGCTCATGTTGAGTATAGTGCTATTGGTAATTTACAGGTAAGAAGAAGATACTAGGGGTAGTACATGTGTTGTTGTTGCCAATTGTTCATATAATATCTCATCAATAAAATCAATACATCCTTTCACTAAATCACTGAAAACATACACACACTACACACAATATACATCTCCAGCCACCACTAACCCGTGATCAGTTGGTTAAGCGTATTGAGAGTGTACAAACTGAGTTGGACGAGGCAAAGATTAAGTCTGAATGGCGTAGTATCATGGAAGATGTTCATGCTGAATCTCTGTTCATGCCTTTGTGGGGTACTCGAATCCCTTACGTTCTCAACCGGCGGTTAGCTGGATTTACGCCTTCGACACAGGCATATGCAATCCCTGTTGGTACTATTCAGGTAGTATCTGGTTCTAGGGATGTAACCATCTCGCCAGGAGTTGGAGCGCTCTTCTCCTCCACCGGACCAATCAATCCTCATCAGTATTCACCTAATGCATTATGGGCACAGGATTGGATCTATGAAGGTCTTGTTAGTTACGGACAAGACGGTCAGATCGTACCTGCTTTGGCAACAAGTTGGGAGGTAGAATCAACTGATGAAGGTCAACGTGCAACCTTCCAACTTCGTGAAGGTGTCACCTTTCACGACGGTACTGCCTGGAACTGTCCCGCTGCCGTGTTAAATCTCGACCACATCCTATCCGAGGTTGTAAAGCAACGACACCAGTGGTTCGGTGCTGGCAAACACCTCAAATCGTGGACATGCAACGGAGACTATGAACTCATTCTTGAAACTTCTAGTCCCTTCTATCCCCTTCTTCAAGAATTGACCTACATTCGACCACTTCGTTTTGCATCACCATCCGCCTTTTCTGAGGGTTTGGACTCGGATCCTGACTTACATAACTCTTGTGAGTCAGGAGACTTCGGTAGCAAGTGGGGCTTCCTCGAAGAGGATGTCAAGTGTCTTGGCTTATCGGCTCCAATCGGTACTGGACCTCTAAAGTTTGTCTCAAGAGAAGTTGCTGAGGATGGTTCAGATAGCGAGGTTGTCTTTGCATCCAATGCCGACTACTGGGGATCGGCGCCTGGATTTGACACCCTCACGGCTGTTCAGTATGGTAGTGTTGAGGAAGTAGAGGCTGCACTTATGTCTGGTGATTTGGATATGGCAATGGGTATTGGTAAGTTTCATTTGTGACTCAATGGTACATAACCTCCTCTGATTTGGGGCAGAATGTGTAGAACGGCAGTTGTTGAATGAGTAGTTTTGTGCTTATGGATGTGGTTTTGCAATTTCACTGACAAATACCCCCCTCTCTTCTTGGATATGCTCTTAAAATCCAGGGCCTCTTAATGCCAAGCAAGTTCAGGATATCAAGTTTAACCATGGCAATCAATTCGACGTACGTCATAGCGATGTCATCCAACACTCTCTTCTCGTCTTCAATGGTAACAAGGCTCCCATGGATGATATTTCCGTCCGTCGTGCTATCATCCATGCAATTGACAAAGCTACGTTCCTCGAGGAAGAGTTTGCAGGTCTTGAGCAACCAGTTGATCAGCTGTTGCCTAAGAGTGCTCCTTATTGCAATGTTGAATTGAGCCCCAAGTGGGGATATGACATTGAGAAGGCCAAGCTACTCAACTGTGGAACTGGTGTAAGCACTCTCAATGCGGCTGCAGATGGTAGCTCGAGTCTAAGCGGTGGTGCAATTGCGGGTATTGCAATCGCAGCTGTTGTTGGTGCTGCATTGATTGCCTTGGTTGCTCGTATGATTCATGGTGAACGTACAGGGAAGCCAATGTTTGCCCCTTCCAAGTCTGGCGAGATCAGCTAAAGAGGTGGTTGGGTGGTTGTTACGAGTACGAGAATAATGATTGTTTGTTGTTTAGAAAGTGAAAGTGAAAGAACCGTTGAGGGTTGTTTAGAGAAAGTGAAGTCCTATTGAGTACTAACAGTATAGAAATATCATTCGATGATACCATATATCCAAATGTATCACTAGCTTAACATAACATGGCAAAGGAGACGAACAATCGGATCGAGTTCAGGGGAGGATAAAGGATACCTCTAATGGTATCCTTGCAACTTTTAAGAACTACTTTTGGATTTTAATTACTTGATATTTTCCACCATGAAGAACATTGCAATACTGACCCTCTTATTATCTGGAGGAATATTAGCATTCCAGCCATCATCTCTTACTACTATA
>Ga0075439_10336_pt1 | contig 10813 bp, 10 predicted proteins | sample MintriSingleCell_FD_74264 | JGI IMG/M metagenome (GOLD analysis project Ga0075439, IMG submission 74264) | Marine eukaryotic communities from Monterey Bay, USA to study complex ecological interactions - Minidiscus trioculatus JGI Plate_4_G5... | ecosystem: Environmental > Aquatic > Marine >... | reverse complement strand
CGTATGATCTAACTCTCTCTACAAGCTCAAGTGAGTATAGATACTTCTTCTCTGAGCTTCCATAATTTCCATCCTGATAGTCATCCCGTAACTTTCGTGCCTCGTCTCTCAGCTTCATGTTTCCCTCGTGTTTGTTGATCGTTTGTCCTCGGCCACGAAGGATATCTTTTGCAGTTGGAGACTTGATACCTTTACCTGATGACTTCTTGGCAGTGGTATGCTTAGCCTTATTCTTCTTCTTATAATACTTGAGTGCTTGGCGTTGCAACGCTGAAATATGATGCTTGGCCTTACTTCTTTGTGGTCGTCTGTTGGAAAACAATGCAACCTTGTCAATACAAACTTTCATATCATCTTCTTGCAACTTACTTCTTCTCTTGGCAAGCAATGCAGCTTTGTCAATACACACCTTCATACCTTGTGGTTGTTTATCAACAATTACAAGTGAAGACTTCTTTGTTGGAGTAGAAGGAAGAGGATGTAGACTGACGAAGTCACTACATAGAAGATCCTCTTCACAATCACGAGGATAATCGAGCTGATCTTCTGTTGCAAGATACCAAGTAGTCGTCGTATCCTTGTTGGATGTTGTTGACTTGATTGGAGATATTGATAATAGCTTATCCGTTGTAAGTGCCGAGTTGTAAATGGAATCAATGCTTAAACCTGCATTGGTAAAGTAGTCTAGCTGAGCATTAACATCACCCCAAGTATCGTTGTGGTTCGTCATCGTTATGATGTTCATATGTTGTGTTTTGAAAGTTGTGCGTTGTTGTATGTTGTTGAGACTATACGTATGTATGTTGATATGCAATGTAATCTATATCTCTGTGTAGTATTATCATTTAAGCCTGTATGAGACAGTGCTTGAAAGTAGTCTTTCATATCCACAGAGGTCATCCTTCTATGCAACTTCTCACGAGTATCTTCTCAACCACGCACGAGTTAAGTCAATAATGCATAGATAACATTGCACAGATATCAATACTGCATAGCATAGCAAACACAATGCTCATATCATAAATCAGATCATTGATCCATATCATATACTTCTACTCTCAATATATCAAATACGTCAATCAACAAAATCCAAACAAACATGCTTTCACACTTCCTCTTCTCCGTCGGTATCTTCATGCTAGCTTCGTCATCTCAAGTAATTGTTGATGCCTTTACTCTCTCATTGACTACCATCTCGTCTCGACTTAGATCTATAAGTATGAAAGACCGTGCTTCTACCACTACTACAACTGTCGAAATGGTAGCAGTCTGTAATATGATAGAGAGTCCTACTCTTGTGAAAGAAGATACTCCCGTCCTCGTCACATCGTCAACTACTATCCAAGAACGATCAAACAACTACGCTAACAAGTCAAGCGAGCTCAATGATGACGATGAATCATATGAAATGTGGACTCTCAAGTTGTTTGACGATGAAAGTAATACACGAAGTTATATCTGTCGGTGTCTCGTCCAAGATGCTCATCTATATGAAGAGGATTCATATCGTAAGATGATGCAAGCACACAAGCACGGAGAAGCAATCATCGGAGAGTATTGTCAAGAACATGCCGAGTACTACAAAGAGGCATTAACAAACAGTGGTCTCGTATGTGATATCTTCCCAGTTGAACAGTAATGATAAGAATAAGATGTTGTGGTGTAGACGTATGATATAGAGTAATCTACATCGCTACATAAACTTTCAATTTTATCAAAATCATTCTTTTGGAGTATCTTGTCTCTGACGTACTTGACTCCTTTGATATCGTTCTACTAGAATAGGAATGATTTGATACAAATGTAGTTTAATACAAACAGGTACATTTATATAAGTTACAATACGTCAACAATACAATTAAATATCTACACTATCATCTTGAACTGTCGATGAAGTATCTTTTCAGAGGCACAACTCTCTATATTCGATTCGCCTCATCGTTCATAGATCAACTTCCTCGTCAAATAAAAGAGATATATCTTGACTACTAGATGACGATGAATGAGTAGATGCAGTTTCTGATGTACTAACACAAGAGGCGTATCTTTTTGGGATTGGTATCATCGATGAGCCAAGGATCGGATATCTTGCAATGTCAGGTGGCTCTTCCATCTCCTTATCTACATCATTGTTGTATAGTAGATTGCTACCTTGATATTGATCGTGTTGGTGTTGCTGTTTGAATGTGTTACGAGTCTTTAGTGTTGAGCAACTACTAGCACTTTGGTGTCTAGAGATGTTGACTTCCTCCTTCTTCTTGGACGGCTTGTGAGGATATCGAGCAGCTCCTTCATTCATATTATGCTTTGCTTGAGTAGCAGCATATCGATAATCTCCTCGACGACTTTTATAGTAGTAGGATAATTCTTCGGATATATCATCTGATATATCATAATCTAATGGATGGCAACAGCAATAACGGAGTGGCTGTGTAATAATAGGAGCAAGTGCTGCATCGAGATCGGCAGCAATTGTTGCCATGTAAGATTGAGGCTTTGATCGTCTTCGATAGTTCATGATCGTTATGATGTGTATGCTTGATGTATGTTGATGTGATGGTGCATGTGATATGACAACACTATTGTTGTTGTTTGATATTGATATATCCTTGTGCAATGAGGTTAATCTCAAGCAGTCATCTTGCTTCACACAAGTCATATTAGATTTTAATGTACTTCGCCGTAGTTTCTGTGCAGTATTTGTCTATGCAGTATCTTTTGTGTCTCAAGTCTCCATGCATGCACAGCAAATCAATAGCCTCTGACCATCTGCATAGCTGGTCGTTTAGAGATTATTTAGCCTTGATCATATCATAGCACAACACAACTCATAGCACAACTACGCCAATACAATAGTCAAAGCACAACATATTAGTTATTATATCAATCGAACTACTACTCACGACTCCTCCATATAGATAGAGAAGGTAAGTGAGTGTATGTTCTTGTAACTCTCAATCCTGCATAGATCGCACTAATATCTCACACAACATATCATATCATACTATTGCAATACTCACAACTCATAGCATGACAATAACTACACGCCAACAATCTACAAAGAAGAGTAACAACAATCTCAACATGATCACCAAGCATCCTCCGCCTTCTCCTGGCTTGCTGCGCCCATCACAAGATGACGATACCAACCGCAGCAACAACTATATCCAACAGCTACCACTACCACCTACTCCATTCAACATGCATCATGAACTACAAAGCTCTAGTCAACCTCTTATCAACTTGGGCACCAATGCAACCAACACTAACACAAACTCCTCGGCCATCATTTGGGATTATCTCATGGCACAAGTAAAAGTTCAACTTCGTACCATGCCAAGAGATGAATCCTTCTTCTCACGAGGATTAGAGTTGCAATCGTTGGTAAGATCCGAGGTTGGGATTTGTAGTAGTCAACAAGATCTTTTGAATAGTGGCATGGATCCTATGACTGCCCTTCAATCACAAGTTGCTGCTGCATCTCTTGGAAGTAGAGGAGACCACCAACATCAACAACCTCTCTCCTATGCTGTATCCTCAACCTCGTTTGTATCCATCTCACCAATGAGAACATTCAAACAATCGAGAGGTATTATGCATTCAACAAGTCAACAAAATCTTCTTCTTCCATCTACAGAGAATGGTGGCATTGGTATGATGAAGCAGCACGTGTATCATCATGCATCATCTGCAGAGGATACCCCAACTACCTCCAACAAGATGAACCGTACTACTACATCCTCTCACAACCAAGACGATATCCCCACCTTATACTGTCAGTGTCATCCTTCATGTAGAGAGGTGTCAAATCCATATGGCACGAAGTTATATCTTCAAGATTCTCCGAGTAAGACTGATGTATCTTCCACACCATTAGCATTAGGCAAGAAGATGAGCGGCACGTGTTTGACCAATCCAACTATTCAACACCAGCTCAACTTTAGTGCAAGCAAGAAGGACACTATCACTAACACTAGCGATACTACCAACACTACTAGCACTGATAGTCCTCCAGGTCGGCTCTATCTTCATGCAGCGGGATTGTCTTCGGCAACAGCAACTCCATTGCATGATAAGTTTGTGTTTAGTGATATGATGGAGATTGATTCTACTTTTACTGGTATATCTTCTCCTTCCAAGCAGAAGGCTGGGTCGACAACCAAGGTTGCATCAAAATGGTCTGAAGTTCCCTTCAAGGCCAAGAAGAAGAAGGAGGCTAAAGTCAAGTCAGCTAGTCGTACCGTGAAGAAAGTGTCGTCCGCCGCCAAGAAGGTCGATCCCAAGCCGGCCTTGAAAAAGAAGACTAATGTCAAATCTTCTGCTGCCAAGAAGAAGGTCAGTCCCAAGCCCAAGCCTTCCCGGAATCGCACAACTAGGGGTAGCAAGAAGGCCTCGACCTTGTCTATTGATTCTCCGACTGATGTTGATGTCCTTTGTGGTCGTGGCGGGAATTCTAATAGGCACAAAGGTAATATACGTTTCCGTGATTATGTTAGTCAGATGAGGGGTGCTTACCAGCAAGCTCGAAAGGAAGACAAGAAGGCTCTGTCCGAGGTAAGCTTTAAATGTTTGTTTAGAAACCTCTACTCATGAAATAAACTGACACCTTCCTTACTGTTTTAACTAACTGAAGGAGGTTGTAAATAAAGTCAAGGCATATGGTGGAAGGTTCTTGTGCAGTGTAGGTGGTGACGGTTCATGGTATGAGATTACAGATGACGACGCTAGGCAAAAGACGGCACAGCGTAAGTGCATAATTCAATGAGAAATCCCCTTACTCCAACAGATTCGTCTCATTATCTTGTATCTCTTCCATTTCATTAGGTTTACGCGAAATCGAAGTTGTTTGAGGAGTTGAGTAACAATGAGTGACAATATGTTAGATGTTTGGATCTTGAAGCGACAATGAGTGACAATGTGTGAGATGTTTGGAAGTAGAACAGATTGAACAACTTAGATCTATATACAGAATTACTATTCACTATCATACTCACTAAATGTCAAACCTAGGTGCCATTTGCTTTTGTGCAGCGGCTCTTTCCACTTCACCAATTCCAATTCAATCCAAACCTCTCTAAGTCATCATCTAGTCGTACAATGAAGGGAGAAGAGAAGGTCAGTCCCAAACCTACAAAGAAACCTACAGCTAGGAGTAATCGCGAGAAGACATCGACCTAGACTACTACTTCTTCGGCATCGAGAAAGCTTCTTCCGCTGCCAAGGTCGCCGACCTTACCAAGAAGAAGGTCAGTCCCAAACCTTCCCAGAAATGCACAACGAGGGGAAGTAAGAAGGCATCCATTGATTCTCCTAGATATCCTTTGTGGTCGCGGTGGGAGTTTCAATAGGCACAAGGGTAATGTATGTTTTCATGATTATGTTAGGCAGTTGAGGGCTGCATACATATCGCAAGCTCGAAAGGTAGTAATAAGAGTAGATGCTTGCACATGATGAGAATTGGTAGTCTTGATTGTTGAGGTTTTGTTTTGCTAAGTGGTTACGAAGTTATTACATGACCAAACTAGTCTTTCTTGTTCCTGTAACCGGGATCGCTTGTCTTCTCTTCTTCTTGTTTATGTTAGCCGGCTTTGAATACATTGCAGTACTCGCCACTACTAGCGATGCTCCAACCATGAATAGAAGATTAGGTCGAAAGTCAAAGGCAAATGCCGATATGATGCAAGATAATATGATGCTAAAGGAAGTTGCAAATACCTTGAGGACATTGTCTGCATACTTCACGACCACTGCCACTATTAATCCGCCCACAGCTTGTACCGTAATTACGGTTACATCCAACCATTTGACCAACTAATAGTAGCAAACTGCCATATTTTATAAATGCATTATTATTATGTGAAGTAGATGTTGATTTTCTATTTTTTGACAGCCGTTGTGGAGAAACAATCTTCTTTGATTTACGTGAATGCAATTCTCCTTTCTCTATTGTACCCGGCGATGAAGGTTCAGTTACTGCAATACTGTTTCTTGGAGATGATGGTGTTGAATTGCTCATGATTGGTGATTGGTAAGGAAATGATAAGGTCAATCAACCCTATTACCTTTGCAATTATTATTATAACAACACCAATAATAAACGTAGTATAATTTATATCTATGTGAAGTATTCATAACCAACGTCCAAGCCGTACATTTCCTCACCACTTTCTCCCCTAAAAAAAGTATGTAAGACCAAATTATGAGAGTGTAAACTATCCCTTGGGGGTATCCTGGTTCGATAGGCAGATATATGGGGGTTATAAGTCAAAAAATAGTCTATTTTATTCCACTGAGCATATACTGAGAGGGTAGTATAATACTCTATTCTACAGAGACCCCATAGGAGAAAATATCGTTCTCAAGAGAAGCTATCTCCCTTGTCTTTCATCTCCTTTTACCTACTAACCTACAGTGGTATATCAATCCCTAATTGCGTGGCATCATATTTGTGCGGCAGTGGGATACAGCGGTCATCGGGGTTTACACTAAATTGAAAGTTTTTGCAATATCGTACCTCAACAGCGTATCATTTATATTATAAAATTAATATCATGGCTCCAAAGCTACCAAAGAAGTTGGCCTCTGCTAAGAAATCATTATCACGTGATACTTCCAGTGGTAACGCTACTAATGATGGCGACATATCATCATCACAACCACCACCATCGTCTGCATCACCAATGTCAAAGTTGCAATCTAAAAAGTTTAAAAAGCCCAGCATGCCAAACATTTCCACAGATGGTATTAAGAAACGTACTTCATTATTAGAACGTAATGTTAGTTCAGGCAGTGGTACTGATTATAATAATACACCAACAACTTCAAGAAGAGATTCTGCACAACAACAGCAATCATCATTGGCAGGTACAGGCGGCCGTCTGACCAACAAGGGTACATACAGTAAACAACAACCATTTGAGGTTAGTGAAGGTGCCATGAGATTAAATCGTATATTAGATTCCAATACTACAACTGTTGCTGCGCCTAGTTCATCGAAACAAGGTACAATGATATCAACTTCACGTATCAAATCAATAGATGGTAATATAGTACGCAAGCAAGTTACTACACCAAATAGTTCATCACTCTTAAATCCAACTTCATCAACAAGTCTCATCCAATCAACATCCATCAATAATACAACAACATAAAATCAGACTATATACCACCATCAACAATCTCACTACCAGACCCTACCGATGAAAATGCCGTAGGTGAAATGACTTGCCGCATTTCTTCCAAAATGCGTATTGACTTACGATCGATTGGTGGTAGAATAGTTAATACAGATGGTAAAGTTGAGGGTAGGACTGGTAACATTTTATTAAAAGATAATTGGGAGGAATTGGTTGTAGGTACTGATATTAATAATGGTGGAAAGGGAAGTGGAGGAGAGGATACTGAAGAGATGAAACTTATACCAACAAGACCAATGAATCGATTAACGAATGAATGTTTATTTAGTATGTGTGTTTCACAGTTTGATTTGAGTGTTGGTGAGTTCCACATTTGTGTATATGTGCTTGTGTGTGTTTATAGATATTTTGGATGGTTTGCTTGATTTGCACCATACCTCTCAACTTCTCTATCCCTCATACTCATATTTCTTTAGGCTTATCCGGTAACAAGGGTGGTAAAAAGCGTCATATACCAATAGCCAAATCACGGAATAAACTACGATACATTGTCTTAGTCCGCTCTACAAACCGTCCATTGCTACGTCCTCGTGGATTAAATGATGCCAATGTATTAGAAGAAACATTTGATGATGAAGACACCTATGGTAACGACTTGGATGGTGAGGAGTTAGGAAGTGATGATGGATATGATAATATGTACAATCCCGAAGAACAATCTGGAAGTGGTGCTAGTAAGGGAGATGTATCAACTCCCAAGAAGAAGAAGAAGCGTGGTTCATCCAAAACTACTGATTCAACTGATGCGTCTACAGGAACTATAACACCCGAGAAGAAACAACGTACCAAGAAAAAAAAGTTATATCAAGAATATGATTCAGGTATACCAACATCACATGAAATATCCTCATTCCCTGCCTTATTCTGTTTGGCTATACATGCCGATGGTACCAAGCCAGATGTACGCAAAGTGTTGGAATTAGACAAACTAGTTTCAATTGAGAATGCACCACCCCGAAAAAATGCCCCAACGGGAAGTGCTGGACCGATTATATTGGTATTCCGTAATGGTGATGCTGTGGAAATTGATTGTGATTTGCCCAATGCAGGTGTGGTAGGTGCCGGTGGGGGTACTGAACAGGCTAATGCTGCCACTTCGGGAAGTAACAACAAGAAGAATACAGCAATGGATGCAACGAATCGATTACGCAAGGATCGGTTCCTTTGGTCGTTACTACAGGTACATGCTATATTATGCACATCTGTTGTAGAACGGAATGTACATGCAGCTGCCGCGGCTATGTCTCCAGGTAGTTCAGGATTAACTGGTGCGTCTGGTCAACTCCCTCCCTTGGTTGTACGAAATGTCGACCGTGGAGAGTTACAGTATGTTAGTACTATTAATAATTTCTTGACGGACAGTCCAGTATTATGCTCGTTACTTGATCGACAGAGTGGCAAGTCATCACTATCTGGAAGTGGTGGTGGACCAGACTCACAAAATGCCCTTACAAATAAGAAGGAAAATGATGATGATAATGCCAATGAGAATGGTGGTAAACACCCTGATGATATGGATGGTATGGCCTATGATATGATGATGGGTAATTACAACCGTACTGTGGCATTATTTGTGAATGAAGAGGAAAAGCAAGACGCTGCCGATGTGCTCAATGCCACATCATGGCAACAACAGGAAATTACCTCCGATGGTATGGCGAATGTTGACGCCCTCGGCGTGACAGCTGAAAGTTTAATACGCATGTTACAACAACGGATGAGAGACTTGGAAGCCGAAACATGTCGTCGATTAATATCCTGGGAGGATGAAAAGTATTACTCGGCATTAGGTGGCCGACCGAAGCAGTATGATGAACGGGGTGTATTAATCAAGAATAATGATAAGGTTGATGCCATGAGTGTGAATGATTTGTATATGACATTGCAAAATCTTGATGATGAACTTGAACGGATGGAGGAGTGGATACAAGATCGTGCCACCATGATTAAACCCATCACTGATGAATGTCGTGGTATTGAGGAGGAGAATCGTATGTTAGAACAACAGTGGGTATCGTATGAAACATTAGGAGTGGAATTAAAGAGATTGTTGGGTGGACTTGTCTTACCTCCTAATTTGTTGAAGGTTCTTGAAGATCCAGGGTCTGTTATTGTGTATCATCGATCTACTGGTGCTGTGGATATTGATCGAAGTGAGCAGGGTGTTGAATCAATCTATCAAGCTGGACAGGCATTGAAGTTGGCCCTTGATACTGCCGAGAAAGAGGGTGGGATACATTTACGAGCTGTTAGTGATACTGTTGAGGTATTATCAACAACATCCAACAAGTTCTGTGGCGCATTGGCACGTATTGTTGTTACTGTTATGGAACAGTTGGCAAAGGATGTCTGTTCTCGTCCAGAGGCTGAAATTTCAAAGGGAGATACTCATACGTCAATCTCGAAGAAGATTCGGGAGGTAAGTTGTTCAAAGTTGTTAATGTCTCTTTCTCCTTGTATTACACACGCATGTAACCAACAACTAACACATTTTGTGTTTGTGTCAATACTTTTGTAGACTCAACGGCAGTTTCAAGCATCATTGCTTGCATACATCAAGATCATCGAGGTACTTGCTCTTCTCAAGCCTGAGATCTTGCCAGCGGTCAGAGATGCTTATTCAGAGCTCGTTGCTGAGGGTATCATGAGCAAGAAAAGGATGAAGATTTACTTTGCACAACTACCCGGCCGTACGTCTGTCAAAATTGCCAATGATGGTAACTTTGACGCCAAGTTTCCTGGACGTTCATCGGCATCTGTAACTCATGATCTTAGTGAGTATCCTCCGGTATCACTGAGACATCCCAATGTTGTATCAGGAGGTGATGGTATGATGAAGCCTGTGAATGTCGAGGACATTGAGGCAGCTCTGGCTGAAATGCTACCTCTGATTGCCCGCGAGGCATACTTCACAGCCGCCCTGTTTGGTCTCAGTTCAAGACATCTCGATGGACGTCAGAAGAAGCGTAACTTTGAAGCAGCCAAGAAGAGTGTTGATAATTCCTCTCAATACTTTCGATACTATATGAATCGTATCTGTGGAATCGCCTCCGAGGTTGATGCCGAGGGCAAGAAGGTTAAAGGAGATGCTATGCTTTCACTAGTAGCATCGATCCATCTCAATGAGGCGATGGATGGGTACATTGATCGTAACAAAAAGGGCGGAGATCACTCACTGTCATTAGCATACGTCCGTGCTACCATCTTAGACTTAAGGAAGAAGGTTGACAAACAGTGGGTGATTTGGATTGAAAATCAAATCAAATGGATAAGGACTAATCCTGGCGTTCCTCCAAATGGCAAGAGAGCTGGAGTATTTGCCAGTATTTCACGCCTCCCTAGCTACCTTGATCATGTCTTGATTTGTTGTAAGGCAGGCCGACCAAAGGACTACACACCGAACCTTGCCAAGATTAAAGTGGTTAGTTACTATTTACAGAAAATGGCTTCCTCTCTTTTTGCCAGCTTGAACGAGTGTGCAGAGCGTGAAACAACAGATCAACAATATGCGGCCAATGTAATGAGGATGGAGAACTCCTACTTCTTTACACAAAGCGTCAAGCAAAGAGGACTTGAGTTTTCGACCCTCTTCCAGAAACAAATAACAGGAGCAAGTG
>Ga0075439_10440_pt1 | contig 10818 bp, 5 predicted proteins | sample MintriSingleCell_FD_74264 | JGI IMG/M metagenome (GOLD analysis project Ga0075439, IMG submission 74264) | Marine eukaryotic communities from Monterey Bay, USA to study complex ecological interactions - Minidiscus trioculatus JGI Plate_4_G5... | ecosystem: Environmental > Aquatic > Marine >... | reverse complement strand
AGAGTATCATCATGGCGCCAATGAAGAAGTCAATAATCGATCATACCTATCGTGATTATTCACAAACTGAACTATCCGATTTGATCGATGATAGTGACCGAAAGAATAAGGATGATTTATTTCCTGCCAAGCTACATCGAATATTGGCAACACCTGAATATGCTAACATCATAGCATGGAAGCCACACGGTCGAGCGTGGGCGGTTATTAATAAACCCGTATTCGTTAATCAGATATTGCCTCGGCACTTTCAACATAGCAATTATGAAAGTTTCAACAGGTCGGTTAACGGTTGGGGTATGAAGGTTAGTTTAATTGTATTGTTATTGGTTGGTCGAGAAGGTTCAAACTGTTTTATTATTATTGAGATATTGTATATTTATTGCAATGTGCACACCCCATCTAACGCCTATATTAACGCCTACATGTCAACACATTGCAATTGCAACAAAAATAGCGGCTGTATCAAGATGGTCCCGATCAAAAGGCTTACTATCATGAAATGTTTCTTCGAGGAAAGCCTGAACTTTGTGCTGCAATGTCTCGGTTAGAAAATCCTGGTAAACGTTTGCCAAAGTAAGTTTTCGACCGCTGCTGAATGTATGAAAGTATCGAATTATATATTTTGTTCATATCTTGTGCACAAAATATCACTAATCATTCATCTCTACTTTTTCTGTCTGTATAACACTTAACAGCAAAGCTGGTGAACCAAACTTTTATGAGATTTCACGTCGATTTCCTGTACCAGATCCACCTCCAGTTTATACTTCCTATTCAGCATACGGCCCAGTAAACGCTGGCGGTCCTTTATCACCAATGGGATATCAGCAGCCTCATTCATCTCCTCAGGGATATTACAACAATCAAATGGCCTCACCTCATCATCATGCTCCTCCTCCACCATATGGGCATTACTATCCTCCTCAACATCAGCCTGGAGCGGATGGTAATGCATATGGACAATATCCACCACAACAACAAGGAGCTTATGGACATTACCCTGGTTACCCCCCACCTTATGGAATGTATCCCCCCCAGGCACCGGCTCCTGCTGCTCAAGAGGCTCCTCCTACTCCATCAACTACTGCACCTCCTCAAACTCAAACTAATGGTGCAGCGGCGGCGGCAGCAGCAGCAGAGCAAACTGGTGGTGTTGAAATGAATGGGGCACCAGCAGCAGCTTCATCTTCTACCCACAATCAACCACCATCTGATCCAAATACTGTTTCAAATAGTAATAATAGTGATTCAGACGATGACCATTTTGATTTCGATGAAGATGATCCTGTAGAGTTTGACGAGACACTATACCAACGTGTAGTTCAAATTGAGAAGGGATTACCAGTATTACATACCAATCAAAACAAGGGCAAGGGGGAGAATGCAAGTGCAGACCAAGCTGCCACCATGCAACAACCTTCATATGAAGCCCAAGCCCCGGCGGCATTTAATAATTTTGGATATTGATAACATTATTCGCCAAAATAGAAGTTATTAGCAAATGTAAATAGTGCAACCCTATATTATTATGGGAGACACACCAAAAAAGAAGATAGAGTCATATGAGATTAAGAAGTGGGTGTGGAGAATGGTATGAATACGGCCTTTCATATGCTAAGCATAGGGATTCATTTTCCACCCCATATGCAATTTTGAAGTACAAGCAGTAAGTGTACGCTGCCGTGTTATATGTACACAGTGATAGAAGAGGTAGAAGTCATGTGAAATTCCAAGAGTAAGCTAAATGTGCAAAAGAATAAGACTTTTACTGTCTACAACATTATCCATTAAACCCTACAAGTAGGTCTCCCTGACTATTCAAATCTCAAGCACGAGTTCTAACATACTTCATTTTCTTGGCAAGAAACATATAAGGCCCTAACTTGTACTTTTGTACTTTTTGTCTCTGCCGACTTGTAGGCACGCACTTAGTGAGTTGTAGTGAGTTGGTGACAATTGTGAAGGGGGGTTCTTACATCGTTAATGCTTTAATATTCTTTCTTCCCTTATCATTTTTCAGAAACATTGTTGACATGTCGCTTAATCTCATGCCTATCTCTATGTGTATCTATGGTTAAGATATATGTTCTAATATAAATACAACCATGGAATACTCAACAACATCTTCCACAACAGCAGGTACCAGCGTTTCATTCGTCACGCCAACCTACCCTGTTGAGTCGAAGTCGAAGAGGATTGTTCATCTTCTTCGCCTACTCGTCGTCTATGCATGCCTATGCAACAAGTCGAAGGAGAAGGAGAAGATAACAGTTGATGATGATTATGTCACTCTCATTCAACTCGAAGGAAGTACTATACTACAAAGTTGAAGATTAGTATTGACGACTTTCCAGAGCTGCCCTTTGCAGTTGATAGGTCCATCGATAACGATGAGATGACGACGATGCATCGTCTGAAATAAGTAGCGACTATCGTCAAGATACACCGATATCTAAACCTCCCGCCCCACTATCATTTAATGATGTTAACCGTCGTAATGAAGAAAGAAGTAATACCCGTGCAACCTTATTGTCAAGTAGGTCAGAGAAGAGGACAAAGCTGTCGATGAAATTACCTCTGCCAGAGCGATATCATGAGAATGAGAACCTATCATTATCATATCAGACGACGATGCAACGTGAATTCATTGCAAGATGTGCATAGATGATACCATCCTTTCTAGAAGAAGTAGGTAGGAGTGATGTTTGTCTAGAACTACTTTGTACAAATCTAAACATTACTAATGTATAAATTGAAAAGATATACACATCTGATGCTCATACCTATATCATACATCATACAACAAGAGAAAGTAGAGGCAATAGTAAATGTCATTGTCATATTCTCTTATACACTTCTATTTCTATACATTATAAACGATACTACAAACCTATAAGATGGTATGATTCAATACCTCCGGTCGACATATCCCCTCCCAGATCCACCCATGTGAATACTTGACGGTGCTCCTCTACCACTACTGCCATGATGCTGTGACTGTTGTTGAGGTTGTCCTGTTAAAACATTATGACCACCCGCTGCAAATGCCATGGTAGGACTACTTTTCAAAGACCAAACACTCATGGAACTAGATGGTGCGCCTCCTCCTCCACCACCCACTTCTTCTCCTTGATCACCAGTGGTATTATCAACACCATATCCACCTTGTTGTGGATATGCTGCTGCAACAGGCGATGGTTGATAGACACCGTTGCAAAATAGACCCTGTTCAACTACACCATTGGAATAAACCATACATCCATGTCCGTCGGGTACATTAGTAGAGTTAACTTCTCCAGTGTATTGTCCAGAAAAGCCATTCACATCCGACCAAGGCATATTTTGTACTTGTCCTGCCCCGCCGTGATGATGATGCTGAGATTGTTGACTGCCACCAAACTGAGACGGTGCTCTACTATGTGCAACAGATCCTCCTCCTTGTTGAGATGATCCACCACCGCCAACCGAACCACTACGGACACTTTGTGAAATAAAGCTTCGTAAATCATCCAACTCCTTTCCCTTCCGCTGTTCCTTCTCAATCTTGGATGTTCGTGCATGTGATTTCCAATTTCCACTAAAACCTGATGATTTAGCTCTATTCATATTTATATCCATCTCCTCTGACACACCCTCAATCCATAATCCTTCGTGGCTAGTTCCATTGTTATAACGGAGTGTACCGTGTCCGTGAGGCTGGCCAAACTCGTTAATTTCACCTGTATACTTGCCTTCTCGATTATACTTGTCCTTAAAAGGCATTTTGGCAACCTTCAAATTCGGACCCTGTCTAATAAATCGTTGTGATGATCCACTTTGTGTACCACGAATTACCTCCTTTCCTTCTTCTTCTCGACTGCTCTTCCGACTTTTAGACTTGCTTCTTGTAGATTTGCCTCCTATTGATCGTTGTTGACTTTTACTAGTCTTTACACTCTTACCGCCAGTCGACTTTCGGCTCTGTTTACTTCGTGTCGACTTGCGAGATTTGACTGATCGTGCTCCACTAGTGGGAGATGTAACATCCCCTTTATCATCAAGTGATATATCAAATTCAAATACCATTTGTGATTCATTTGCCTTCTTTTTGGTACTTTGACTCTTTGATCGTTGTCGACTTTTGGAACGATGACTACTTTGTTGTTGGGAAGGACGTGCTCGACTTCGACTTCTACTGTGTCGTACTTGTGACGGCTCATCATTTGAAATGTAAATATTCTTCTCCTTCCTCATATCCTTCTTCTTATTATTCTTACCACCAAATCGCTTCTTTTCCTTACGTATACGACTTAGTCTATTCATCTCTTCCACACAGCAATCTGGACAATTGGTAATTAATACATTCCACCCACCTAATAATTTCTTCTTACGTAACCGGACATGTGGATGACGAACGCAGTATCCTTTTCTGTCGAATAGATATGTCATTATCTCTTCTTGATCTTGTTTATTATCCCTACCACTGCCGTGGTGGTGTGAGGAATGATGGGAATGACTATCTGTACTGTACGCGCTATGTCCACTAATGACTGACATTCCGGTGTTGATACCAGTAGGTGTAGCACAGGTACTAGTTTCATCACCTGATCGTATTGAATTGGGTGTAGTTGATCTTTGTCGATGACTGTTATATTGAGGTGGTTTAGATGGTGGCATACCATAATGTCGATTAAACGGTGATGATGATCGTCCTCTACTACCAAAGACTGAACTTGATTTAATACTTTGTTGTATTTGATTCTTCAATAGTGAACCTTTGGTAGATTTACCTGAACAGGATGTGTTTGGTTGTGTTTCATGTGTTGATGATGATGAGTGTGAGAGGACAGTGCCTTTACTACTTGTTGTTGTTGTTGTTGTAGGCCTCTTCATTTGTTTGGAAGAAGATATACTTTTACTCCGACTTTTACTACGACTATTACGACGAGTAGTAGTATTGGTAGATGCTGATATTGATTTATTGGTTGATGAACGTTTTGATAATCGTGTATCAATTGTATAATCATCATTATATGCTGAAGTGGTTGTTGTGGTTGCTTGAGAGGATACCAATTTATATCGTTCACTTTGACTCCGTCCTTGTGATAATGATCGACGATTATTATTTGATGTAGAAGAAGGTCCGGGTGTATTATCCCTTCGAGGTCTTTTACTTTGTGACTTGGCTCTGCTTTGGCTCCTTTGTGAAGTTGTTGGACCTCTGCTTTGACTCCTTGCTGATGATGGACCTCTACTTTGACTCCTTGCTGATGATGGACCTCTACTTTGACTTCTTCGTTCCTGACGAGCAGCACCTCTACTCTGACTCCTACCTCCCCTACTAACAACACTCCTTCCACTTCTTCCCCTTGACATACCTCCATTTTCATTTCGAACACCATCTTGTTTGGTAGGTCTACCTCTTGAACTATTAGTCCTTCGTGATTTCATTTCATCCTCGTATGATTTCATATCTTCCCTTCTGCTATTACTTTCCTCGTCTCTTCCTCTTTGGTGCTCATCTCTTCTCCTTTGATGTGTCATGTCGGATGAGCCACCTAGACATCCTAGCCTTTTCTTGGACGTTGTTGAATAGACTGATTTATTATCATTTGATTTAGATGAGTATACTGATTTATTGGTAGACGAGTATATCGATTTAGAATCAGATTGAGAAGGTCCGGGAGTACGTGATCGTGATCTTCTTTCTTTATTATGATGATGTTGAGTGTTGGAAGTTTGTTTTGTATTTATGCGATGTATAATACTGTCATTTAATTCTTCTTCTTCATTATTGTTGTTGGATTGTGATGGTGGTCTATTACTTCTTCGTATTCTCTCCCTGTTAGTTGATGAGGAAATATTATTTGATCGACTGTAATACGAAGTACTGATACTACGCTCTCCGCTATGTCGACTACGCTCGCCACCGCTATGTCGACTATGATGGTCTTCATTTAATTTACTATCAGTGTCATCTTTTGTCATTCCTTCATAACTCGACGGTCTTCTACTTCTACTCCTACTTCTCCTACGATTTAATATATCACTCCGTTTTTCAATTTTATATAATCCATCTTCATTTTCATTCATTGAACTATTTGCATTATTTAATTCATCATACCATTTATTATCAAAGTCGGTACTCCCTGGCGTATCGTTGACTGATTTATCATTTATATTATTATTATTAGAGGTAGTACCAGTAGTGGCATTATGCTGTTCACGTAACAACTTTCGAGAATTTATATTATCGACACACCAATCTTTCGATGCCCAATCTTTCGATGCCCACGTTGACCCTCCTGTAGTGTGCAGTTTGTTATCATGTGAATCAATATCTAACTCAAATCTTTTTGTAGTAGTATTTGATATATGTTGTGATAGACTTGGTTGATACGATTGATCTGATTGTGGCTCCATTTTTATTATGTATATTTGAGTGTTTATTGCAATGACTCGCGAGTCATTGACAATTTTATATTGCAAAATACATACTACTACTTTCTTCTGGATATGTTATCATATATTGCATTAGTAGCATAGGTTTAAAGCTTCATGTGTTCTTAGTTACATAAGTAGTTGATTGAGTTGCTCTTATTAAAGGGCTTCTCTAATTTTTTAACGGTATTGTACGTACTCAATTGTGACATTCGACATTGAATAAAGCCTACACTGCGATGAGGTGATTGGGGAGATGTAGAAGTATTAACAGCCTTAATATTGGAAAACAAATGATATCGACCAAAGAAGACGATAACTTACCGTTTTCTGCTGAAGAGTCGGCATCATGTGATGTGTCACAGCAACATCAACATCTATCATCAACACAAGATTCCTTTGATGATGAGGAGGCTATTGATATTGATGTCATACCGCCATCAAAAGAAGGGGAAGTATTGGTAGAATCGGTATTATCAGTATTAGACGAGAAAGATAAGATTGGTAGATGGGCTGCAATAGCCATGGTCATTAATTTATATGTCGGAACAGGAGTAGTAACAATACCAGCATCGATTGCACTTGGGGGGTGGATATCTCTCCTCCTCCTAGCCTTTGTTGGTGCTATTGCATGTTCTACTGGATTACAAATCTCGAACGGGTTTGAAATAACAAATAGTCAGTCATACTATACTTTTGCAAATGCCGCCGGAGGACAGGTGGCAGAGAAAATTACATTAGTTATACTTACATTATTCTTCATATCATCCAATGTTTTCAATTCTCTAATCATATTTGATACCTTACATTCAACTTTGAATTACTTTGGACATAGTAACGAGGGAATGAAATATGCAATATCTATTAGTATTGGGGTATGTTTGCCTTTAGTACTAACCGCATATGATATCCTGCATCCTCGTGGATTAACAAGAATTGGTCAAGCAGGGACCGTATTCGTTGTTTTGTTAGTGATTTGTTTAATCGGTACTTTTAGTAAGATTATTCATTCAAATAATACAAATCCTGAATGGGATGGAGAAGTGTCTCCACCAGAATACCACACAGCTAACTTGGCATATATAACTGGTGTTATTAGTAATGTGGCCACGAATTATGCTGGTCATGGAGGTCTACCTGACATATACCGTCGCATGAGTAATCCAAAAGAAGACTTTCGATTTGTGGTGTATGTATCATTTATAATCATGACTACAATGTTCATTGGATTAGGTGCTCTCTCGTATGCAGCACTAGGCGATGGAGTTGCTAAATATCCGAATGTGTTATCCTATCTTCCATACTTATGGCCTGGACATAGTGCAAAACAAGAAGCAATCATTTTGCTAATGAACATTATCTTGACTATCAAGGTCATACTTAGTCAGCCTGTATTTGTTGATTTGACATTGGAATATTACGAAGGATGGTTGTTATTACATAGCCGCAACTGTATACAAAGAATGACAAGACAAAGCAGCAGCAACAACAACAACAATATCATTGCCAGTACGTCAAAAAGAATGAAAGCAGCAAAGATTACAATTTACTTTACTTATTTCATCTTGACAGTATTGATAAGTATTGGTATGCATACTGCACTAGCGGAGGAAGCTCTGATGCACTACTTACCATGGGAGACTACAATCTTTGCCTGTTCTGAGATATATCTCTTTCCATCGACATTCCTTTTATTAATACTTTGGAAGGAGAATAAGAAGGAGGAGACGAGGCCCATTTCAAAGCGTCTTCTGACATGGAATGTTTGTATATTTATACTTTGTTGGGCTATATTTGCAAATTGTCTCTATTTTTCGATAATGTATGCAACAACTTCTTCTCCAGAGCAGGCAGTTGAGAATGAAGAGGAAGTCTAAAACTGAGTCATTTAGTTATTAGGTTTTATGTGTACCGAGAAGAGGGAAGTGTCTGGGTTGGGTGAATGGTATGAGCGTTCGATTAGTCCTTCTGCCCAACCCCTAGAGATGTTAAACCGCCTCTATATCTATCAGCTTTAGGAATGTAAGATAGTATACTAAACAAGTATTCTTTACAATAATCACTTTACGTTTGTCTCTCTATCTGAGAATTATGAGACCATATTTACAATGATAAATGAGCACAACTGTGTTCATGTATCGTGCCAGAGCTCCTTATAATGCTCGACCACAACTCCAACCATGTTTACCATCTTGCCAATGTTACCCAAGCAATAGGAGTATCACCAACTTTATTCCCATACTGTTTGACATAGAGATAGACTCACGACTATGGTCTCACGGTTGGGTCGCTATTTGACTCAAGGATATCAAGTTGGTTCTGTCCGTCGAATTTGAAGTATATCTTTGGTATTAATAACCGGGAGTCTTTGATTGTAACTGGGATGAATGAATCAGAGCATTGATTTCAACTTCACTTCGTGCGTACTTCAATACTATTTAGGGTATTGCAAATCATATCTTTATACTTTTCTATCATCTTTAGAGTAAAATATCTTTGAATTAGAAAGATTCTATAGTATAGTCCCTCACCTCTAATTGCCTCTCATAGAATTAGCCATCAGTGATCTTCTTCAATTTGATTGTCTCTCAACCGCACAATAGCTCTCATTTTTCATCAAGAAGATATACCTCCCACAATATATCAATTACTACCATATATAAAACAATGGCTGTCGTCCCTGATTCTACCCTCTCATCCTCCTACACTGCCAACAAAAGGCAGCGTATCTCTACTACAAAGGTTGCTAAAACTTCTAATGCAAATACACAACAAACGGTTGTTGCAATCGCTCAACCAATTGTAACAATCCGTCAAACACCGGGTGCCAAACGTCCACAAATGAAGTATGATCCATCCGTACCAATGACTAAAGAACAAACCTCCGAATGGCGTCGCATCGAACGTAAGAAGCGTAACCGCGAGTCTGCCGCAGCATGTCGTAAACGTCAACGTGATCGTATTGCCGACCTTGAAGATGAGGTATCAGTATGGAAGACCAAGTTTGAAAATGCATTATTATCACTCAAGACTATCGAGGGTACTGATGAAACGACCAAGTTTCAGAAAGAGGTTGAGAAGAAGTTTGTTATACCCCCTCCTCGTGAGAATACAAAAGAATTGAGGATGAAGAGTCAGCAGCAGAGGAATAGTGGTAGATGTACTACTCCTCCAAATACTGCCACCTCAACTGCTGCAAGTACTACCACTAACACTGTATCACCCTACGACCGTCCCAAGTTCATCCCACCAATCGTAACATCATCCGGCGACGAAGTTGCCGTTGACGATTTACACTTCCCAGTCCTCGAAGATTCAACAACTATCAAGTTCACGTCTGATTCGTTAATGTCAAGAGTTGAGAACCTACAGCACTCTTTACCAGCAGAGTATAGAAAACAAAACTGTATCATACCTACACCTCGAGATGTTGATGATTGGTTTGCCATCTTGGATGATTGTCACTACTTTGATATACAATGAGCTTTTCCTTCCGTAGCACATATTTTATATATACTTGCAGTGTATATGATGTATGTCTTCATTAATATGGTATGAGCTAACACATCCGCCTTTGCGTGTTGTTGTTGGTAGCTGTAACCATAACCTCCCTTTTGAAGCTCAGTATCAAAGTTGGTCGACATCTCCAAGACTTGGTCGAACCAACTCATCTGCATCTCATTGGCTTAGGGTTTCCCTCACACACTTTTGTGTTGATGAGGTCGAGTTACCCGGCCTTTAATATGATGATCACATTCCCGCAGTGAAGATCACTGGTGCTGTTAACACTCCTCTAACGAATATCGAATCAGTCTGTGATGACTTACTTCAAGTTGTTCCTGATAGTTGTTTATCATTTACTGAGAAGAAGACTATGCCTTTTCCTGAGGCATGTCCAAGTCTTGTTACGTCGTCAAGTGATTCGAGTTTAGCTGCCGATGTTATGGCCGCTGCCGCCGCTGATGTGTTGATGAAGTCGTCTGTTACTACATCTGATGAGAGTATTCCGGGTGTTAGTACCGATGGTGGAAGTGATGAGGATAGTGACCTTGGTGACTTCTTACTTGATGCCGTGAACTGGTTATAAGTAAGATAATTGGGGTTTGATTTTATGTCTTGGGGGTTCCTGTAAAGGCTGTATTCGCGTCGAGGTTCGTACTTAAGTACTTTGACCAATGTATACAGTAGTATAACTTAAAAAACTGATGATACCAGAAATACTTAGCTCATTAAATATATGTCATTAGTTTAAAGGTGGGGTCAATATCTACATAGCTCATTTGCAACGCACATGATGACTCTCTCATTCCATTTATCGATGGTATCTCTCCATATATATTGCAGGCATGTAATAACAACCATCCTTCGTAATATTCCAATGTCAAATCAACAAAT